>Ga0207657_10001314_pt1 | contig 26384 bp, 21 predicted proteins | sample KBSC33metaG_FD_184316 | JGI IMG/M metagenome (GOLD analysis project Ga0207657, IMG submission 184316) | Corn rhizosphere microbial communities from Kellogg Biological Station, Michigan, USA - KBS C3-3 metaG (SPAdes) (version 2) | ecosystem: Host-associated > Plants > Roots > Rhizosphere > Soil ... | reverse complement strand
CCGCGCTAGGGCCGCTGGCATGCAATGGCGGACACACACGCACGCACGCGCTGATGCCGGGCAGCCCGGCCATCGATGCCGGCAGCGCTTCGTCCGCGTTGGATTTCGATCAACGCGGCAATGGATTTCCACGTGACATCGGCGTCGCGCCGGATATCGGCGCTTACGAATGGGATCCCGATCGGATATTCATCAGCGGGTTCGACTGCTGACGTTGGAAATCCCGGGATCAACGCCCGCGCAGGCGCGGGAAGCGGTGTGGTGAAACTCAGTACTTTTCCGCTCGCTTGCTGGCCGCGCATTGCGAACATCAGCCCGTTCCACAGACCAACTCCGCTCAACAGAGCCGCGCACACGCCGAGCATCAGAATCAGCGACGAGTATGCGCGGCTGGGACTCCTCGACGCAGACATAACGGTATGCGATTCAACGCGCGGCGGCGTGGGCAAAAGTATACTGCCATACGCGCACGTGCTCCCGATCACGGCTCAGTGTTGCGAGAATCCGGCGCAGGTGTTCGCCTTGTATCTGCGGCGCTGGCATGTTGACGATGGCGCCGACCGCGCGCGTGTCGTCGGCGGCTTGCAGGTGTTTCCAGGCCGCAAGTTCCGGGTCGAGCGCCGTGAGCGAAGAGATTACGACGAATTCCTCGCGCGCGGAATCGGCAGTGACTTCCCAAGCCAGCGTCGAACCTTCGCCGCCGGGCAGCCGCAGCGTCGCGTTGCCTTTCTGCGCATGCGGCGCTTCGCTGCCGAGCGGGAACAACACCGTCGCATTGCCGGCGGCGTCCTCGTTGAGTACATAGACATACACGTCGCGCGAACTGCGTAGCGTCAGGCGCAGTCGATCGCCAACCGTCAACGTGGCATTCGGCGGCAGTTCGGCATCGCCGCCGGGATCGACGCGCAGAAACTTCACGTCGGTTTCCCACACGGGCGGCGCGAAACGTGGCCAAAGCGCCATCCCGCCCACCGCAGCCAGTGCACCGAGCGCGATCGCGAGTGCTGCGATCGGCAGACGCCGACCGGCGGGGTGTGGCGGATGCAGCAATCTGTTGAGTCTCTCGCTCAATGCCTGCGCGCTGGCCGGGCGCTGCGCCGGGTCATTGCCGAGACAGCTCTCCACGATCGCACACAACTGCGGATCGGCTGCCGGACACAGCGCCGGCAAGCCGGGGCGCTCACCACGACGCTGTTGTTCGCGCAGACTCGGTGCATCGACGGATGTGTACGGCAGGCGGCCGCTGAGCAACAGGAACATCAACACGCCGAACGCATAGATATCGCTCGACGCGCTCAGCGGCGCGCCGTCGAGCACTTCCGGCGGCAGATAACGCGGCGTGCCGGAAATCAGACGCTGACTTGCGAGCAAGCGCGCATCGCCGCCGGCGCCGAAATCCATCAGCACGACGCGTCCGCCGCTCTCACGCATGACGTTTTCGGCTTTCACGTCGCCATGCACGAGGCCCGCTGCGTGCACGACCGCGAGCGCCTGGGCAAGATCGCGGCCCACGCGCAGCGCTTCTTCGCAGCTCAATGCGCCTTCGGCGGCGACGGCGGCGGCAAGCGTGCGTCCTTCGATCAATTCGCTCCACAAGCCGGCACGACCGTCATGCATGCCGCAGCCATACACACTGAGTACATTGCGATGACGCAGGCGCGCCAGGCGTCGCGCTTCATCGAGTCCGCCGCTGCGCTCGCCGTGGAACAGCTTGAGCGCAACGTAGCGGCCGAGCCAAGGATCGAACGCGCGGTATACGTCCCCGTAGCTGCCGGAGCCAAGCAATTCCTCCGCTTCCAGTGCGCCCCAACGCAGCACGACGTCACGGCGCTGCGCGGCGGCGTTCGCATTGGCGCGATAGGCCGCGGCGATATCATCGAGCAGATGCAGCGCTTCGATTTCGTCCGGATCAGTGAGCGCCGTATCGAGTCCGTGCCACGCTGGCGGAGTGCCATCCGCGATCGCCTGATAGGCCTCGCTGGCGGCAGCGGTTTGGTCGCGGGCGTTCGACACGGTCACTCCTGTTGCGCGGCGATGTGGCCCGCAACCGTCTTTAATGCACGTGCGACCCGCATCCGAACAGCATCCGGCGTGGCCGCCAGTTCCAGGGCGATTTCCTGATAGCTCAAACCGAATTCCATGCGCATGACGATCAGTTCCTGATCGCTGCGATCGAGTGTCGCGAGCGCTTTTTCGTAGGCGCGCAATCGCTCCTCGCCAACCAAATGTTCGACCACCGACGCGCTTTCGTCGGCGAGCACGAGCGACTCGATATCGACCTTGACGATGCCGCGTTGGCGCTTGCGCAACTCGGCGCGTACCTCGTTGAGCAGGATCTGCCGCAGATACGCCAGGAAACTGCCGCTGCCGTTGGCCTCGAATTCCTCCAGGTGATTGAGCGCGCGCAACAGCGTGACTTGCACCAGATCATCGGTATCGGCGATGTCGCGCACGCGTGCCGGCAAGCGACCGTGTGCCCAGCGCTGCAACAGCGGCAGGCAGCGTTCGTACAGCGCTTGCCGGGCGGCGGATTCGCCCTCGCGGATGCGCCGCAGCAATTGCTCGGTGGGCACGCTCATCGGAGCGCAATGTGGCAGAGCCGTGATATTTGCACAACCGGCAGGGATCACGTCTCGCACGGGCAATGGAAGGCCCCCATAGATTCCGTTAACCCGCGTTTGCTAGGCTGGCGCGCTCGGGTGAGGGAGGATCGTTGGCTGTGCTACGCCGCTGCTGTCTTGCCGCCATATTGCTCGGTATGCTCGGTTCCGCCGTGGCCGCTGAGAGCGCGGCCGCTCTCGCCTCACTGCCGCAACGCCTCCAGGCGGCGCGCGCGCAACTGGCCGCAGCGAACGCAAAGCAACCGCCACATCCCGACCAGCAAGCCGCGGCGGTGGAACGTCTATTCGATTTGCTCGATGAAGGCGGTCAGCTCGAAACCGATGAAGCCAAGCAGATTGTCGACCGCGATCTCGAATTGCATCGCGCGGATACGCCAAATGGATCGACGGACTACGCACTGACTCTGGATCGGCAGGCGCGCCTGTTTTCCGCGCGCAGCAAGTTGGCGGACGTTGAGGCGACTTCGCGCCGCGCCCTCTCCATGCTGCAGCAGCAGACACCCGAGGACTCCGTTGCCGAAGCGTACCCACGTATCACGCTTGGACTCGTCCTGCTACAGCGCACCAAACTCGACGAGGGGCTGGCGCTGCTGCAAACAGCAATTGCCGATTTCGACGCGCATCGCGTGATCAACTTGCGTCTGATCTATGCCCTGCGCGGCCGGGCGCTCGCGCATGCGCTCGCCGGCGAATTCGATCTGGCGCAAGCCGACACCGATCGTGCAGTCGCGCTGGCGACGCAACTGACCGGCGCTAACAGCGGCGTGGTTGGCGAAGTCATCGCGAGCGGCTCGTATACGCAGCGCATGCGTGGCGATGTCGCCGGTTCGATCGCGCTGCTCGATCGCGCCATGCCGCTGCTGCGCGACGCCAAACCACCGCGCCAAGGCACATACACGAATGCGCTCGTCGCACTCGGCCAGGTGTTACAACAGATCGGCGACTGTCATCGCGCGGAGCAGGTTTTTGGCGAAGGTATCGCGCTCGAAGAACCGCATCCGAGCCGCGGTGGCATGGTGCTGCCCGCGCTGTTGAACGGCATCGCCAGTTGCGTGCGTCAGGATGGCCGGTTTGCCGAGGCCGCCGCATATCATGAGCGTGCGGTCGCGCAGTTCCTGAAGCTCTACGGCGCCGATTCGCCGTACACGACCAATGCGCAGCAAAGTCTGGCAACAGATTACATGGCGTTGCATCGCTATGAGGAAACCAAGGCGTTGCTGGAGGAGGTACTCGACGTGGCCAGTCGCGCTCCAGAATCGCAAAGAGGGTATTACGAGGACGTCGTGCTGCAACTCGGTATGCTCGACCTATGGCAAGGTCAGCACGCCGAAGCGGAAAAAAAATTCCGCAGCTACCTTGCGCGCTCGGGCAATCTGCACCTGTTCGGCTTAGGCGATCCGCGCGATGCCATGGCAGGCGTTGCCGTCAGTCTGTTCGCGCAGGGTCGGAATCAAGAAGCCTTCGCTGAAGCCGTCGCCGTCGAGCAGTCGCGCCAGCAGTTTGTGCGCACGGCCGGCGCCGACTTGAGCGAGCACAGCACGATCAGCATGCACGACAAAATCCGCAGTGGCCAGGAATGGGTACTGGCTATTGCGGCAAAAACGAAGCGGGCCGATCAGGCACGCGAGGCTTGGTCGCTGGAACTGCAGTTCCGTGGTCTGGCGACGACCATGAGCGCGCGTCGCCTGGCCGTCGCGCGTGCCGCATCCGATTCCAGTCTGAGCGCGGTGTGGAATGAATGGAAACGACGCGATGAAGCGCTGGTGAAGGCGCGCGTCGACGCCGCGCACGATCCTTCCGAGAAAACCGACGCCGCCATCGACGCAGCCGAAGTCGAATTCGACAAAGCCGAGCGCGCGTTGGCGCGCGCCAGCGGCACAAGCGGCAAGCTTTTGGGTCAAGCCCATCAGGGGCTGACCGATGTGCTGGATGCGTTGCCTGCCGAAACGGTGCTGGTGAGTTATGCCGAAGGCGATGCCAGCGAGCCTGCTGATTTAGATCGTGCGCCGGCCGATTTGCACCCACGCCTGTACGCTTTCGCCGCCACACGCGGCAAGGCGCCGCAGCTCATCGAGCTCGGGCCGCGGCCTGCTGCGGAATCCGCCGTGCGAGCGTGGCTCGATCTCGTGATCGACCGCACGGCGGAATCACAAGCGCGTACGCGTGCCGGCCAGCGCGTGCGCGAGTTAATCTGGGATCCCATTGCCAAACGGTGGCCGCAGAAACGCGTGCTGGTCGTGCCATCGGCGGTCGTCGAACGCGTACCATTCGCGGCATTGCCGGAGGACGATGCCCGCTATCTGGTCGAAGTCGGCTACGCGTTCCATTTGCTGGATCACGAACGCGACTTGCTGATCCCAGCGACGAAACTCCATGCGAATGCCACTCTGAGCTTGATCGGCGCACCGGATTTTTCCGTCGACACGCACGTGGCCGAAAACGGCGTGCGCGGCGTATGCGCCGGCCTGCGCGGTGCGACATTTACCGCGCTGCCTCAGTCTGCGCGCGAGATTGACGAACTGCGCGCACTCTGGTCGAAACAACAAGGCGCCATCGCGCCGACCGTGCTCGTCGGCGCGGACGCCACCGAAGCGCGCGCGCGCTCGACGCTGCATGGCAGCCGTATTGTCCATTTCGCCACGCACGGAATTTTTCTCGGTGATCAGTGCCAGGCCGCGGCGGATACACGCGGCATCAAGAGCGTCGATACGGCACGGAAGCCTGAACAAATACAGGAGCTTTCCGCCCTCGTTCTGAGTGGTGCAAATCGTCCCGCCACGAACACCGAAGATGATGGACTGCTCACGAGCGAGGAAATCGCTGCGCTAGACCTGACGGGGACCGACTGGGCCGTGCTTTCAGCTTGCGATACCGGCATCGGCAAGCACGTCAGCGGAGAAGGAGTGTTCGGCTTGCGTCGCGCTTTCCGTCTTGCGGGTGCGAACAGCGTGGTCATGAGCCTGTGGCCCGTCAGCGACGCCGCGAGCGCGGACTGGATGCTCGCGCTGTATCGCGAGCGCCTTCAACACCACGCGACCACGATCGATGCGGTGCGCGCCGCCGATCTCGCCTTGATCAAGCAGCGCCGCGATGTGGGGCTCGATCCGGCACCGTATTATTGGGCCGCGTTCGTGGCTGCGGGAGATTGGCACTAAACGGCATGATGCGAGAATTGGTAGAAGGCCGCCATGTCGTGGAGCATGGCCTTCTTTTTGATTTCAAAGCTGCCGGTTGTCAGTGACCGCTTCGGGTCGATCGAGGTCAGTCAATCACTGAGAGCACGCAGGCGCTGGATGAACACGGTAGCCCCGCTTTCGAACCGAAGTTTTAGCTGCGATCCGTCATGTTCATTGGAGATCACTTTAACCGGCCCTTTGGCTTGCGCGGCTGCGACATCACACGCATGAAATTGCTCTGGAGTGCCAACAGGATTCAGCACAAGAGGGGGACTCATCGGCTCGTAACCACTAAAGGTACTACCTGACGCTGAGCCGCCCCCCGACATCGGGAAACGTTGCATCCACATGAACATTTTGCCGTCGTGCGGAATCCAAAATTGGTTCGCCGCGTGGCCGGTCTGATCAAGTGGCCCGTTTCTGGTCCATACCTGCAGAATATGGCCTTGTGTACAGTCCGATGACACGCATTCCTGAAGGACGAAGTACTCATCGTCCGCCATCCGGACTGTCCTGAAATCGAAAATATCACCTTTGCTGAAAGGCTCTGCGGGATAAATCACCGCAGACATCCTGGAGTCGACAATGAAGTTACTGGAGATCGTATAGCCGCCTCGACGGGTTTCCCATTCTTTCGCGGCGACATCGACTTTTGGCAGCACCGTTTGGGCGATGGCACCGATTCCAAAAACGCTGGAAGCGATTGCGATTGCCAACGCAAGTACAGAGGCCAGTGAGAAACCCTCGAGTTCGCCAAGTGTTCTTCTTTCCATAGCTCCAACGTTGGCCCGCGAAAGTTAGAGTTTACCGCCCCCTGGTGAGCCAACAGCCATGGCTTGCGCCGATTCCGGTTCCTCGACCACGTAGCCTTGCGCACGTAGCCTGGACAAATACCCCTCAGCGTCGAGCAGGCGATTGATCGGAAGCATTGCAAACGTCATGTCGTTCTTGTCCAGTGCGGTAGTCGCAGCAACGAGCCAGGTCCGCTCGACGCGCGCATCTACATCGTCCATGCCATGCTTGCTGGCAATGCTCGCTTCGGAGACCGCTGATCGGCAGGCGATCATCTGGTCTGTGTAAGGCAACTGGCGTAATCCGTCCAGATCACCCGTTGCCCAGGCGTTCGCGCGCGCGGTCATGGCAACGAGATCCGTGTCAATGCGGTCGAGCGTCTTACGAAAACAATCAAGGTCGTCCAGCGACGTGCTCTTGAAGTCCTTGATCGTTGCCTTCGCGTCGTCGAGCGCCAGTTCGACGCGCGGCACGGTTGTCTTGACACGAGCGTGTTTGGCGGCGGTCTTCACTTTGTTCTGGACAAGCTTTGAATCAACAAGGTCGCTCTTTTCGATTGCGGCATCGTAAAGGTCGAGCGCCGCGAATATCGGTCGCCACGTCTCGACTTTGCCGCTGCGACCAATGTATCGAGCCTTCAGCACTGTCCAGCGTGCATAGAGATCGACAGACACGACATCTTTCAGCATTGCGTCATCCGGGTTCTTGCGTACGCCGATCAGCGACGGCAAAACGCCCAGCATGCCGAAAAACCCGACCTTTGCGCTTATGACGACTTCGGGAGGGAGTATTACTTCCTGTGATTTCGCAATTGTTGACTCCACGTCGTGCGACTGCCAGCTAATATGCTTGGGCAGCGGTGCCAGAGTGCCGAGCACCCACAACACATGCTCTCCCTTGGATACTTTCCACATGCCGGGTCCCGGCTGTACGCCGGTAACCAATACAGTTTCAAGCTCGGGTACGATTGTCGCTGATGGTGGCGCGTTTTGCGCCGATGCCTGGGTCACATACAACAATGTCAGCACGCCGGCGAGTGAAACAACGCGCATTTCTCCATACCTCTTTGAAAATCGCTGGAAGTGTATCGACCTTTTCACGCGCCGCGCCTCAACCATCACAAGCAGCCGCCGCGGCAGCCTTTCGGCGCGCGGCACGACTTTCGATCCCTTGCGTATCGGCTAGGCCGATCCATACCAAGTATTTGCTTGCGATGTGGTCACCGAGGTTCTCATCGCGTGCATAACCTTGCGCGAACGTGGTCTGACGGCAATGGATCATGTTGTGGCCGCGCTGGCGCAATTCCACCGCACGTTGTTCAAGGCTCGGTGGTTGGGTTTTTCGGCAGGCAGTTGGATCGAACCATCGGGATTGAACAACCGCAGTTCGGTAGCTCTCTCGGCCGGCGCGATTGCCGTCCTCACCGGCGGCAAAAGCTGCAACGCGGGTTTCGCGCGCGGCATCTCCGCTGGCGCGTGCGGGTGGTTCAGTGGCGGCGGCTCCGGCCACGGCGGCTCCTGCGGCGGATCGGAAATCAGGCGGATTTCGACCATCGTTTGCGCTGACGCGGGTGTGGCTCTCATCGCGTGCCGCAGGTTGATCAGCACCCCAAGATGCAGCAACAACAGCAACAGAATCGCACCAATGCGCCAGCGGCGTGGCGGCCACGCCGGTGTGGCCGCGAGGTGCGCAAGTGCACGAACCCGAACATCTGAACGCCAGGCAGCGACTTTTGCTTCGGTGAAATCGACGTCCTCATTGTCGTTCGCCACGCTGCCGCAATCCCTTGCCGGTGTTCGGCGCGCAGCCTAGCCCGCGCTGCGTAAACGTGTAGTTAAAACTGTGCAATGGGTGTTCTTCGACTCTGTCGATAGCGCGCGTTCCGAGCGTGCGTTCTGATGGCGGGTCGCGACCTGACGGTGTCGCTGCATTGCTGCCGATTGCTGCTGGTCGGTTGCGCTACTATCGTGCTCCTCGCTTTCGCAGCCGCGAACGCGCGCGGACCAAGGAGATCTGATGCGATTCGGACATCTGAAGCGGACAGCATCGATAGGAGTGGCAGTGCTGAGTTTGCTGCTTGCAGGTTGCGAGACTAAAGACGTCAAAAACGTCAAAAGCGTCAAAAGCGTCCACGTCAAAAACGTCTGTGACGACGCCACCAGCTGTAAGCGCGCCCTCGAGTTGGTTGAAATCGCTACTTATTCGCTCAAGCTGATTGAGCATATCGGCCCGGTAACAACATTCGTTGTTTCCGCAAAGTTGGATGCTCAGACGCGAAATGCACTTGCAAATCTCCGGCCTGTCATTGACGTGGAGAATATGCCCTCATCCGGCGACTACAGTCAGCCGAGGGGCTACTTTTTAGTGCAAACGTTTAGCATGGATAAAACGGATGCGGCATTCGAAGGCAAACTCGGGCCAGCACTCAAGCCTGGACTGCCCGGCTACGAAGACAATTGCGGGACGATCTTCATTATTCCCTTCGAAGCCGAAGACAAGGAAGAAGACAAGAAAAAAGTAAAGGTGTGGGCAAATCACTCCTACAAGACCCAGGTTTGCTCATCGACCAACTTCATCGTGCCTGTCGGTCAGTGACGTCTGGCGCCGCGCATGGATTTTGTTGCAACACCGGCAAGTTCGCCGCGACAGTAATGGCCGCCTCGCCATCGACGCCGGTGTGGATCCGCACCGAGGAAGGCGCCGGCCATGTAGCCACCACGAACAGTGCGAACGCTCAGAAATACGCGGATTACTTCGCTTGGGCGGAGGCGATGCTGTCCCGCTGACTCGGCCAGCCAGATGAGATACCGACGTGTTCGATGCGCATGGACGCCGTTGCTGCTACCGCCAGCGCGCCGTGGCTGGTCGCGCATGGCGTGCACCCGTCCTGGCTGCCGTTTGACTGCGCACCGCGCTGGTCAATCGCAAATGCTCACGACTATTCTGTGTGGAGCGTCGACCGCACCGCCGCGACGAAGTCCGCGTCGACTTCGCCGATCTTGTCGGTACGCGCAACGATGCGTCCGTCACCGTCGAGCAGGACCAGGGCCGCCGAGTGATTGATATCGCCATTGGCGAGCGCGCGATACTGGACGTCGAGCACGGCCGCGAGCTGGCGCACGTCGTTCGCGTCGGTACGCGCCAGCGTCCATGAAGCCGCGTCGAGCTTGCGCTCCACGAAAACCTGTTGCAGGCGCTGCGGCGTATCGCGTTCTGGATCGAAACTGACCAACAACACGGCGACTTTGGCTGGTGCCAGCGCGCGCTGCGTCTTTTTCAGGGTGTCGATGATCAGCGGACACACATATGGGCACGATGTGTAGAACATGCTGATCAGCTGCGGCTTGCCGCCGCGCTCGGCGAACTGGAAATTCTTGCCTTTCTCGTCGGTCAATTTGATCGGCAACTGGTAAATCGAATCGCCCGGCAACTCCGCGGCGAGCGTCGGCAAGGCGCCCGTCAGCAGCGCAAATAGCAGCACACGCACAACGTTCATCACTTGTCCTGTCTCATTTTGCACAACGAAATCCGAGATTCGAGGTCGTATCGGCCGCCTTGAGCGAACTGAGCATCGCCACGCGCATCAGCACGGCGTAGTTGTCCAGATCGCGCAGATTCAGTGCGCCGGCGCCGCAGAATTTCAGCCGATCCGGATCGTTCTGGTCGCGGCTGTCCGCGGCGACGAGCAACGCGTTGAAATCCTCGACCCATTCCCACGCCAGGCCGTGCAGATCGCGCACGCCATAGAAATTCGCAGCGCCTCCGATGTTTGCCGCTGCGGCGGACGAAGGTTTTGCGTACCAGCTTAGAATCGATTCGCGCCACGCCGGATCGCCGCGTGCATCGGCGCGCGTGGCGTCTGCGGCCGCGGCGAACTCCCATTCGTTCCACGTCGGCAAGCGCGCGCCTTCACTTGCGCAATAGGCGCGCGCCGCAAACCAGCTGACCTGCACGACCGGCTGCGTCGGCGCCGTTTCCGCGGCGAGCGCCGTCGCGTCCTGCCATTGCGCCAGATAACGGGCTTCCGCGAATACGCGTGCGACGCGATCGCGCCGCCACTGCGGATGAGTGATGACGAAATCGAGGAACTCCGCGTTCGTCACCGGCTCGGTGCGCAAGCGGAATGGCGCGACGGTGACATTGGCCGCAACCGCATCGGCCGGCAACACGCTGGCAAACGTGCCGCCGTCGATGTTCACATACTCGGCCGCGTGGACTGCCGCGCTCGACAGCGCCAACGCCACGCTGATGACAAGGACTCGCATCGGCTCTTCAGTGCTCCGGGGCCTTGGCCGGGGCGGCTTGTTCCGCACGCGCCTTGGCGACTTCCGCGGCGCTGATGCGTCCGCCGGGGTTGTCCCAACTATTGAGCACGTAAGTGATGATGTTGGCGATCTCGTCGTCGTTGAGCTGATTCATCGGCGGCATAACCGAGTTGTATTCCTTGCCGTTCACCGTGACCTTGCCGGTCAGCCCCTTCAGCAAGATGCTGATCGGCCGCTTCGGATCGGCGGCGATGAGATCGGACTTGGCCAGCGGCGGAAACACTCCGGGCAAGCCCTGGCCGGTAGCCTGGTGGCAGACCGAACAGGTGCCGGTGAACAACTGCTGGCCGGCCTTGATTTGATCGTCCTTGGTCAGGTTGCCGGCACTGGCGGCCTTCGTCGCCTTGGACACGGCGGCCAGATTCGGCTCGGAACGATCACCCAGATAAACCGAATCGACTTCCTTGCCCGAGTAGATCGATTTGTCCTGCGGGCCATCCACTTTCAGTATCGCCAACGCGCCCTTGTTGAACGCGCGGAAAATCGAGTGATCGACCAGCACGTAGCTGCCCGGCACCTGCGTGTGGAATTCGACGATCGCCGCGCCGCCGGAGGGAATCAGCGTGGTCTGCACGTTCTCCTGCACCCTGGTGCCGCCTTCCTGCTGCACGCGATCGAAGATCTCGCCGATGACGTGGAAGCTGGACACCAGATTCGGGCCGCCGTTGCCGACGAACAAGCGGACCGTCTCGTTGGTCTTCGCGAGCAGCGCCTTGTCGCCGGTCAACGCACCTTCGGCGCCGTTGAACAACACATACGTCGGCTTCTCGTCGATGGCCTTTTCCATGTCGAACGGCTGCATGCCCTTTTCGCGGTACTTGCCGGTCGTGTAGAAATCGCCCTGCATGACGTAGTACTCATGGTCCACCGGCTCCAGGCCTTCAGGCGGCTCGATGAGGATCAATCCATACATGCCGTTTGCGACGTGCATGCCGACCGGCGCGGTCGCGCAGTGGTAAACATAGATGCCCTGATTGAGCGCCTTGAACGTGAACTGCGATTCATGTCCGGGTGCGGTGAAGCTCGACGCCGCGCCGCCGCCGGGTCCGGTGACGCCGTGCAGGTCGATGTTGTGCGGCATTTTGTTGTTCGGATTGTTCTTCAGATGAAACTCGACCGTGTCGCCCTGACGCACGCGAATGAACTTGCCGGGCACGGTGCCGCCGAACGTCCAGAACGTGTAGGTCACGCCTTCGGAGATCGGCATTTCCTTCTCGATGACTTCCAGTTCGACGATCACTTTCGCCGGATAATTGCGCCCGGTCGGCGCGGCGACCATCGGCGGGTCGGCCAGTACGGCGTGGATCGGCTCGCCGCGCGGCGGGCCGAAATCGCCACGCACATAGCTGCTGGAGGACGATCGATCGGCGTCCGCCGCACCGAGCGCAACCGTGGAAAACAACAGGGACGCAACGGCGCAAGCGCGAAGCATCGTGTTCATTGCATTCTCCGTTTGATTCATGGCGGCCAGCTTGCCGAACCCGGGTGTCAGGTGCCTTGACCTGAATCAAGTCCGATCGTTGGCAGATGCGGCTATGGCGCGAAACCGCGGCCGTCAAAGCCATCGCGGAATACGCCGTCGGTGGTCCCGACCGGTGCGCCTTCGGCGATCCAGTCATAGATCAGCGCCTGCTGATAGGGCGACAGCGCCGGATAGCCATACGGCATGCGCGCACCGACGGCGGGTGTGTCGCAGTTGATTTTTTCGAACAGCAGGCTCTGCTCGGGGTGGTTCGGCACGACGTAAACCAGCGCGGGGTCTTCATCGCTTGGAATATTGACGAGATTTGCGTAGGGCGACGTTTCGGACGGATCGAGGTTCAAGTTTCCCGCCGGCGTATTGGTTCCCATGTTGCTAGTGTGACACGCCGAGCAGCCGTTTCCCATGCCATCGAAATCGACGAACAGCCCCTGGATCGCCGCGCCGTATTGAATGCCGCTGTAGATTGGCGCTACCGCCGAAATATCGGTGCAACCGCTCGGCGCGCTTTGCGTGTTCGTTGTATGCGCCAGCGCGAGCAGCGCGAGCGAACCGGCGCTGGCGACAAATCCGAGCGCGGCGACGCGCCGCGCATGTCGCGTACGCCAAAGCGTCGTCACACGAAGCCGAGATTGCTGGTGCCGAAGTTGGCCAGGTTCGGGAAGATCGCGTTCAAATCCGTTGGCGAAGTGATTCCCATCCACTGCGCCATCGTCGCCGCGTATTGATCCACGCTGATACCGGGGATCAACTGGCCGCGCGAGAATGCATTCGGATTGCCGCCCGCGCCATAAGCCTGATTGGGGAATCCGCTGATCTTGCCTTGGCCGTTGCTGTACAGACGGCCGCCATTGACCGCACCGCCGAATGCCATCTGCACCCCGCCCCAGCCGTGATCGGAGCCGGAACCGTTGGATTGCAGCGTGCGCGCGAACTCGGAGGCGGTAAACGTCGTCACCTGATTCTGGATTCCCTGCGCCTGCAATTCCGCCCAGAACGCGCCGAGCGCTCCATCCAGCTGCGTGAGCAGCCCGGCATGGTCGGTCGTGCTGTTCGCGTTGTTGGAGAACAAACCCGAATGCAGGTCGAAGCCGCCCAGACGCACGTAATAAATCTGCCGCGACGCATAGTTCTGCGCCTTCGACAGCTTGATCATCTTGGCGACGACTCCGAGTTGATCGCCGAGCGATGTCGCCGGAAATGCTGTCGCCAATGTCGTGCCGAGCAGACCCGGGTTCAGCATCGCGTACAGGTCGCGTCCGCGCTTGAATGTGGCTGCGTATTCGTTGTCGAATGCGCCCGCATAAGTATCGCCGAGCAACGCGTTCAGCGCGTCGTCGCGCCGCGTCGTCGAATTGCCACACGGCGGCGTGTTGCACATGCCGCGAAGGCTGTTCAGTCCGCTCGATGACATCTGGTACGGTGTGACCTGGCTTCCAACTTCAAACCGATTCGCGCCGGAGATCGATACGCAAAGCGAAAGCGCCGGGCCGCTGCCGATCGGTGTGCCGTTCGCGCCCTGCGCCTGCAGATTCTCGGCGCATTGCCCACCCCAACCCAGCGTGGAACTTGCGTTCGTGTTCGCCTGATGCCAGAGGTTTTCCTGATCCGCATGCGAAAACAATTGCGGCGGACGGTTGGTGGAGCTCGCGTTGTAATCGGCCATGTCGATCGGCGCGACCAATGTACCGGCGTTCACGAGAAAGGCGAGCTTGTTCTGCTTATAGACGGAAGCCAGGTTCACCAGGCTCGGATGCAGGAAATACTGACTGGCATCGGCGGCGTCGGTGACGATCTGCGCATTGCCGGACGCTGGCCGCGCGAGTGCCAAGCCGCCGAGATTGTTCACCGGGTCGTAAACGCCGCCGCGCGAATTCATGTACGTGTTGTAGCGGCTGCTGTCGTACGGCACGAGCAGATTCCAGGAATCGTTGCCGCCGGCGATGTAGACACACACCAGCGCGCGATAATCCGCGAAGCTGGACGTGGCGGCGAGCGCGGTACCCATCATGCGCAGCTGCGGAATCAACGCGGAAGCAGCACCGCCGCAAACGATGCAGCCGAGGTTACGCAGGAATTCGCGGCGCGACTTGCTGGAATGATTCATGACGGTTTCCTCAACGCTGCGTGGCGAATTCGGGGGACAGCACGGTCACATACAGCGCCGACCAGGCTTTCTCCTGCGCCGTGGCACCGGCCGAAAACGTGCCGTTGAGCATCGTCTCGAGCGTCGTGTGCATGTTCGTTGACATCGTGCCGTAGAGCAGCGCGGTGTTGAGCGTGTCGGCGACCAGCGACGGCGTGCCGATATTGGCGACCAGCGGACTCAGATCGATCAACGGCCGATCGTTCTGGTAGTCCGCGACGCCCTGGTAACCGTTGGCAATGAAGTCGTAGTACTTGTTTGCCGCGGTATATGTCGTCGATTCGTTGGTGATTTCGAATTCCGGCGAGTACCAATTGTTTCCGGCGAAAACGCCTGGCTGCTGATAATCAGGCAGGTAGAAATTGAACACCGTGGGCGACTCCAGCGGCGCTTGGCCAAAATTGCTCTGGAAACCGCCGCCGCCGATCATCGTGATCTCGCCGTACGCATCGGCGACCGGCGCCTGTGCGTTGAACGCGCGCCACAAGGCGGTCAGGCGCAGGATCGGCTCGCGCAGTTTGCCGTAGCTGTCGCCATTGGCGAATGCCGGCGGATTGCGCGCTTCCGTGTCGAGCAGGATCGCGCGGATGACATCGCCGAGATCGTTTCCGGCAGTGTCGAACACCGTGGCGATGCGCTGGATGTACGCGGGCGACGGATTGCTCGTGACGAAGCGCTGGATCAGCTGGCGCGAGATGAATGGCGCGACGTTCTGATGCGAAGCGATTATGACGAGTTCGTCGCTCAGATCCTGCGCACAGGTCTGATTCGCCGCGATCGTTGCGCCACCGAGCACGTTTTTCGCGCTGATGTCATGGCGCATGTTGTTGCTGGTCGAGGCGAACAGCTCCGTACCCCAGCACGCCATCGGGCTGTATTTGGCCGCGAAAGTCAGACCGCCGCCATAGAAATTCGCCGGGCTCGTCGGCGCGTCGCTGTACGTGAAACCGGTGAATACCTTCGCCGTCTGCGTGATGACGTTCTGATCGTAGGTCGGCAGCGGATTGTTCGAGCCGTCGAGCACCGGCGAAAAATCCATGTTGCGCACGATCAATCCGATCGAGAACAGCTGCATCACTTCGCGCGCGTAGTTTTCGTCCGGGCTGGTGCTCGAACTTCCCTTCACGTTGTGGAACGCGTTGAGATATCTGCCCATCGTCGGGTTGTAGGTTACGTCGACGAGCAGCGGGCCGTACGCCCCGAACGCATCATTCGCCAGCAGGTCCTGGTAATGCGCCATCGGCACGATGTCCTGGTTGATCGCGCCGCTCGCATCCGAGACGACGAAGATCTGGCTCAGCGCATACGCCATGCGCTGACGCAACTGATCCGGCGCATACACGGCCTGCCAGAAAAACCGGTTCAGACGCTGCTGTTGATTGACTTTCTGCGCGCCGGCAGTGCGCGCATTGACGACAGCCTCGACGGTGGGCTCACTCAGCGTCGCCGGCTCGGCCAACTGCTCGTCTAGCCACTCGCCATAACCCACCGCCATCACGCGCGCGATGTCGGCCGATGTCGGACCGAATGTGGCTTGCGTCAGGAAGCGTGCCGCGTCGTTGGCACTCGCCGGCGCGTCGGACGGAACCTGAAAGCCGCCGGCGAACAGGTGATCGTGCACGCTGGCCTGCGCCGAGAGTGCGACACACGCCAATGCGCTTGCGACGTTGACCCAGTTTTTCATTGCCCTACCCCGCGTCCGACTTCCATTGCGGAAATCCAACGCGAGATTAAGGCAAGCGTTGACGCGTGTTTACGAACTGGTGCTCGAAATGGAAATGCCGCGGACGAATCAGACCGTGGTCGGCCGCCGCGCGCCGGCGAAACGCCGCGACCAGTAACTTTCGTCGAGACTGCTGACTTTGACGCGCTGCCCGGTAGTTGGCGCGTGGATGAATTCGCCGTCGCCCAGATAGATGCCGACGTGCGAAACGTGCTTGCCGTGAGTGCGGAAGAACACGAGGTCACCGGCTTGCATGTCGTCGCGCGCGATTTTTTCGCCGCTGGAGAATTGACTGGCCGAATCGCCCGGCAAGTCCAGGCCGAGAACATTGGCGAATACGTAATGTACAAAGCCGCTGCAATCAAAGCCCGTGGTCGGCGCGCGCCCGCCGCGACGGTAGCGGATGTCGCGCAATTGCAGGGCGAAGTCGACGAGAGTGCGGCGCGGGTCCTTGCTGAGCGGAGCCGGGGCGGTTTCCGTGGCTGCGATCGGTTCGATCGACGCGGCGAGTTCGCCAATCATCGACGCGCCGAACAGCGTGTCCAGCGCGCCGCCCAGACACGTGGCTGGCGGCGACAATGCGCTCGCTCCGGCATTGCCAGAAACGGCGACAAAGAAAATCGTGGCGATGACAGGTCGCAGCGCAAGCATCCTTGTGTCTCCCCGGTTTTTATCGTTTGTGCGCGGCGCAACCCGGCACGAGCGGGCGACCGTAGCAGACGATTCGTTCGAATCCCGTTAAAAGGCGACCGTCGAAGGTAGAATTCGGACCTCCAACCCGGGACCGTTCCATGCGTATCTGCGTCTACTGCGCCTCCAGTCAAATGTGCGACCGTGCGTATCACGACGCGGCTGTGCGCCTCGGCGAGTTGCTCGCCGAGGCTGGCTGCACCGTCGTCTACGGCGGCGGCGGCGTGGGCCTGATGGGGTCGCTGGCCAACGGCGCGTTGGGCAGGGGCGGCAAGGTAGTCGGCGTCATTCCGCGTTTCATGACCGAAGTGGAATGGCAGCATCCCGGCATTGCGGACCTGGAAGTCGTCGAAGACATGCGCGAGCGCAAACATCGGCTGCTGACGAACTCGGATGCCGTCGTCGCCCTGCCCGGCGGTTGCGGCACGCTCGAGGAATTGTTCGAGGCGATCACGCTCAAGCGGCTGGGTCTTTATTTCAGCCCGATCGTGCTGCTCAACACCAGGGACTTTTTCTCGCCGCTGCAGACCTTCATGCAACAAGTGATTCGCGAGCGCTTCATGAACGCCGAGCACGAGCAAATGTGGTCGCTGGTCAACACACCCGAAGAAGTATTGCCGAAAATCCGTGCGACGCCGAAGTGGCGCGAGGACGCGCGTGAGTACGCGGTGGTGCGTTAGTCTTCGTGCGAAGTCTGATGACCGGCATCCGGATCATCGAGAAAACCTGATGCCGAAGGTTCGTTGTCCAATGCGGGTTCCGCCGCGCGTTCATCGGCACCGCCACGCTCGCTGCGTTCGACTTGCTTCTGCCAGCGCGTCTTGATCGGATTCGCCGCTTCGGCGGATTCCGCGGCCAATACGAGCGCGCTCTTGCGTTCATCGGGCAAATCGGCCCAGTGACAATCCTCGATCGCGCCAGCCAGCGCATAGAGCAGGTTCAGGCTCGGCCGAAACCCGGCGCGCTTGACCTTCATGAACGCGTCGACCGGACCGAGCCGCACGAGGTCCTCCTGCGTGCGCACGCCGACCTGGCGCAGCCACGCCGCCGATTTCGGACCGACGTTCCTGATCTTGTTGTCGTCTTTGGCAGCCATCAAATCGCTCCGCGCAGCGAGTCCATGAAGACGGCGGCGAGGCGCTCCATGCCGACGCGATCATCTTCATCGAAACGCGCCAGTTTTGGACTATCCACGTCCCACACGCCGATCAGTCGATCGCCGTCATACAGCGGTACAACCACTTCGGATCGCGATGCGGCATCACAGGCGATGTGGTCCGGAAACGCGTGCACATCGCGCACGACCTGGGTCTGTCGTATCTGCGCCGCGGTGCCACACACGCCGCGACCCAGCGCGATGCGCACACACGCCGGCCGGCCCTGGAATGGCCCGACCACGAGTTCGTTGCCGTCGAAGAAGTAAAAACCGGCCCAGTTCAAATCCGGCAGCGCCTGGTAGACCAGCGCTGCGAAATTCGCCGCGTTGGCGATGCGGTCGTGTTCGCCGTGCAGCAGACCGCGCGCCTGTTCGGCGAGTTCGGCGTATTGCTCCGCCTTGCCGGCGGCGCGAAGTTGTGCAGCCTGAAACATACGTCGCCCTGATCGGTTCTGCGCATTGTAGCCGTTAGCTTCGGGCCGCGCTTTGCCGGTGCGGACATATTGCTTATGCTGTTCGATCAACCGGGACAAAGCCGTGAGCAAGACGATCAACAATGTGCTGCGCATCCGCCGCCACCAGCCGACGCGCCTCGAAGGATTTGTCGACGCGTCGTTTGCCTTCGCCGTGACCGTGCTGGTGATTTCGGTCGGCCACGTTCCGGCGTCGGTGCCAGAAATGCTGCACGCGCTGCGTGGCCTGCCCGCGTTTGCGGTGTCGTTCCTGCTGATCACGCGTATCTGGATGGCGCACCGCGACTGGAGCCGACAGTACGACATCGAAGACACGACCTCGCTGCGCCTGAGTCTGCTGCTCGTGTTTGTCGTACTGGTTTTTGTATACCCGCTGCGCTTGTTGTTTGCGCTGTTTTTCTACTGGATCAGCCATGGCTTCCTGGCCGATCAGGATCTTTCGATGCAGAACGTGGAAGAGCTGCGCAGTGCGTTTGAAGTCTATGGCCTGGGCTTTGGCACGATCGCCGGTCTGGTCGCCCTGCTCTATCTGCATGCCCTGCGCGAAGCAACCGCCATAGCACTGGATGCGCGCGAAGTGCTCGCCACCCGGATGCATATCGCATTGTGGAGCGCTTTGGCCGGACTCGCCGCAATATCCACGCTCAGTGCGGCACTGCTGCCGTTTCGGAATAACCAGCCGTGGGTGTTCACGATCCCCGGCATGATCTACGCGTTATCAAGCGTTGTCACGACACTCATCAGGCGGCATTACGCGCAACGCATCGGCGAGCTCGCGCCGGCCGCATGAATGCCGCCGTCTTCATCACCGGCACCGATACCGGCATCGGCAAATCACTCGTCGCAGCCAGTCTGCTGCGCGCGTTGCAAGCACAGGGTTTGCGCGCGCTCGGCATGAAACCCATCGCGAGCGGCTGCACGATGACCACGCAAGGATTACGCAACGACGACGCGGAGCTGCTGCGCACGCACGGTAGCGGTGCGCCGGATTACGCACTGGTCAATCCCTACGCGCTGCCCGAAGCCATCGCGCCGCATCTGGCCGCCGCACAGGCCGGCGTGGCAATTCGCCTCGACCCGATCGTTGCCGCGTTTGCTGCATTGTCCACAATGTCGCAATGCGTGGTGGTCGAAGGCGTCGGCGGCTGGGCGGTGCCGTTGTCGGACACCTTGATGCAAGCCGACCTCGTGCGCGCGCTGCGGCTGCCGGTAATTCTCGTCGTCGGCCTGCGCCTGGGTTGCATCAATCATGCGCTGCTCAGCGCGCGCGCGATCGCACAAGACGGCTGCGAATTGATCGGCTGGATCGGCAGCCAGGTCGACCCAGCCATGCTGTGCCTCGACGAAAATCTGGCGACGCTGCGCGAGTGTCTGCCCGCGCCGTGCCTCGGCGTGTTGCCGCACGCGAGCGCCCCCGAGCCGCGCGAACTGGCGCCGCTCGTCCGCGGCGCCGTCGACGCGATTACTTCATTCGCATATCGGCCGGCGCCTTGACCGGATCGGCCTGACGCGCCGGCAACAGCGGCGGATTTTCCTTGATCTTCTGCATCACTTCGGCGATCGCGCGATCCAGCTGCGGGTCCTTGCCGTGGATCGTCGAAAACACGTCGTTGTCGACTTCGATGTCGGGCGTCACGCCTTCGCCTTCGACGTGGTAATTGCCCTGCAGATCGGCGATCGCGTTGAACTCCGGCACTTCGACGTTGCCGCCGTCGAGCAGCGGGCCGTAATCGTTGATGCCGACCGTGCCGCCCCAGGTGCGTTTGCCGATCGTGGGGCCGAGCTTGGCCTGCTTGAACATGTACGAGAAGATGTCGCCGTCGGAAGCGCTGGTTTCATTGATCAGCGCCGCCATCGGCCCGTTGAACGCCTGCTGCGGATACGTGCCGGTCGCGCTGGCATTGCGGTCGTAGTTGACGCCGAGCAACTTGCGCGACAGGCGCTCGATGATCATCGCCGACACGTTGCCGCCGCCGTTGTCGCGCACATCGACGACGAGACCCTGTTTGCGGATCTGCGGATAGAACCACTTGATGAACTCGCGGATGCCGTCGCCGCCCATGTCCGGAATGTAGACGTAGCCAACCTTGCCGCCGGTCTTCTCTTCGACATAGCGCCGGTTGTGTTCGACCCAGTTGTAATACTTCAGGCCGGTTTCGCTCGAAATCGGCTTGACCAGCACGGTGCGCGCGCCTTCGCCGCCGCTTTTCGCGCTCACGCGCAACTCGACCGGCTGGCCGGAAGCTACTTGCAGCATCTGATACGGATTGTCGTGCGCGGTCAGCTCGCGGCCGTTGATGGCGAGGATGTAGTCGCCGGCGTGTACGTTGACGCCGACTTCGGTCAACGGCGAGCGGTAGCGGTCTTCGTCGTTCTCGCCTTGCAGGATGCTGGCGACGCGATAGCGACCGGCGCTCTTGTCGAGTTCAAAACGCGCGCCGAGCAAGCCGACGTTCGGCTTCTTCGGCAGCTTCAGATCGCCGCCGCTGACATACGAATGCGACGTCGACAGCTCGCCAACCATCTGGCCGAGCAGATAGTTCAGATCACTGCGATCGCCGACGTCGGCCACTTGCGGCTCGTACTTGGCGCGCAGCGCTTTCCAGTCGTAGCCGTGCATGTTCGGCACGTAGTAATAATCGCGGAAGCGGCGCCAGACTTCGCGGAAGATTTCTGCGAATTCCGCGCGCGGCTCGCGCGTGAGCGAAAGACCCGAAGTGCCGACGCTCTTGCCGTCCTTGCCATCGCCATCGACGTCGTAGACTTTGTAGTTGTGGCCTTCCTGGACGATGAGCTTGTCGCCGTCATCGGACAATGAGGCATTTTCCACATTTTCAATCAGCGTTTTTTCCTTGCGCGATTTGAAGCTGAACGTGTGGATCTGCGGCTTGAAGCGGCTGTCGCGTCCGTAATAGAAACCGTCCTGCACGGAGTAGACGATGTACTTGTCGGTGATGGCCAGGCTCTGGATATTGTCGGCCTCGATCGGCGCGCGCGTGATGCGCGCGGCAAGATCATCGAAATCGATGCGCTCGGCCGCGTCGTCTTTCTTGGCGTCGCCCTTGTCTTTCTTCTTGTCGTCGCTCTTCTTCTCTTCGCTGCCGAGCGCCTTGGCTTCGTCGTCCTGCACCGGGAACGGGCTGAGGCCATCCTTGCGCAAGGTCAGCGCATAGACGCCGACCGTTCGGTTCGCGGCGTAATTCCACTCGATGTTGCTGATCTGCGGCGCCCATTCGCGCGCGCCAAGGAAGTACAAGAACTTGCCGTCGGGCGAGAAGGCCGGATTGGATTCGGCAAACAGCGGATCGGTGACGCGCACGCTCTTTCCGGTCGCCACGCTCCACACGAAGACCGACGGTTGCGCATTGTCTTCGTTGAGCGTGTAAGCCAGGTAACCGCCCTTCGGCGACCAGGCGTAATCGCGCTGCAAGCCGAACGGATCGGTGGCAAGCGTGCTGACTTTGTTGCCGGCCAGTTCGACGACGTGCACACGGTTGGCGCTGTCGCTGAAAGCGATGCGCTTGCTGTCCGGCGCCCAGCGCGGCGAATACAAGCGTCCGAGCATATCGTGCGTGACTTGCTGTGCCGCGCCGCCGCCGTCGACATCGCGCACCCAGATCGCTTCTTCTCCGCTTTGATCGGAAACGTAGGCGATGCGCTTGCCGTCGGGCGACCACGCCGCTTCGCGCTCATGCGCGCCTGGCGTCTGCGTGAGATTGCGCGTGATGCCCTTTTCGACCGGCACGCTGAACAGATCGCCGTGCGCGACGAAATACGCGCGCTCGCCGCGCGGACTCAGGCCGAATTGTTCGATTTTGTCGGAAACCGCGACCGTCTCCGCGCGCGTGCGCGCGCCGTCGGTCGGCACCGCGACGCTGAGCGCGCGATCGGCATTCGTATTGACGTCGTAAACATGCAGCTCGCCGCCGAGCTCGTAGACGATGTGCCCGGCGCGATCGCCGCTGGCCCAACGCGTGTCGAAGTTGCGGTGCTTGGTCAGCTGCGTCGTCGCGCCCGTGGCAACGTCATAGCGGTACAGGTTCAATACGTCGTCGCGATCGGAGACGAAATAGACGGCGTTGCCGATCCAGATCGGATCGCGATCGGTGCGCGGATTGCTGGTGATGTTGCGCCCCTGCTGGGTCGCGATATCGAAAATATACAAATCCTGCGCCCAGCCGCCGGCATAGCGATTCCAGGTGCGGAAATCGCGGAACAGCGGCGAATACACCAACTGCTTGCCGTCCGGCGAAAACGCGCCGACGCCGGAAATCGGCATCGGCAACGCGCTGGGCAGGCCGCCATCCGTCGCCACCGTGTACAAGCGTGGCTGCGCCAGCGCGAAGCTGTCGATGTACGAACGGAAAAGTACATTTTTGCCGTCCGGCGTCCAGCCGTAGACCTCGTTGTCGAAGCCCCAGCGTTGCGGCAGCGGACCGAGAGCCGGGTAATACGTGAGCTGGCGCGGAACGCCGCCATTGACGGGCATCACGTAGACCTGGTCTTCGCCGGAATATTCGCCGGTGAATGCGATCTGCGAACAATCCGGCGAGAACTTCGCCGATTGCTGCAAGCCCGGTCCGGCCGTGAGGCGGATCGCCGTGCCGCCCTGCGCCGAGACCGTCCACAGATCGCCGCCGTAGGTGAAGACGACGCGATCGTTGCAGATGTCCGGAAAACGCAGCAGCTTGGTCTGGGCGCTCGCAAACGGCGCGATCGCAAACAGCGCAAGCGCCGCGGCCGCGCGCAGGTAATGCATGGTCATGGGATTTCCTCGAGGCAAACAAGGCCAACGCGGGCGATTCTAGCGCCTGCGCCGCCACGCCAAACATGGCTAAAGTCATGGGGACGCAAAAGCCGAACCTGCTAGAATCTTCGGCCCAGCCAAGGGTTCCGCAATGTCCAAACAGCGCTATTATCTGAGCGTCGAAAATCTCTCGAAAGCTCGCGGCCCGGTCAGCGAGTTGTCGTATCAAGGCAATTCTCCGGACAGCCTGGCCACGGCGCTGCAGGCCGCACTGCGTGAGCCGACGCTGTGGCAGCGCTGGCGCTCGATGCAGCCGGATCCGGATGCGGTCGATCCGAGTTCCGGCGCGAACGACCCCGCCGCCACGGTCAGCGCGGCACAAAGCAACCTGCACACCGACGTCGAAGTCACCACGTCGCTGCCGCATTCCATTCTCAAGCATCGTCTCGGTTTGCTGATCGGTGCGAACTGGAGTTTGCACGACGTGCAATCGGCCTGAGGCCGTTCGTCTCATGAGTTCTTCCATTTTTCCACTTTTACAATCCGGGGAGTCACACCCATGTCTCGCATTCGTTTGTTGCCTCTCGTCATGACCGCCGCGCTCGCCGCTTGCGCGCAAGCGCCGCAAAAGAACGAAGCGGCCAAGCCGGCCGCCGCCGCGCCCGCGGCCAAGCACGTCAACCCGTTGCTGAGCGCGAGCACGCTGCCGTTCCAGGCGGCGCCGTTCGACAAGATCCAGGACGCCGACTACCAGCCGGCAATCGAAGAAGGCATGAAGCAGCAGATCGCCGAGGTCGAGGCGATCGCGAACAATCCCGAGCCGCCGACGTTCGACAACACGTTCGTCGCGCTGGAGAAAACCGGTGCGCTGCTGACACGAGCCGGCGCCATCTTCAACGCCGTGTCCGGGGCGAACACCAATCCGACATTGCAGCAGGCACAGGAAGACCTGGCGCCAAAGCTTGCAGCGCATCAGGACGCGATCTATCTCAACGACAAGCTGTTCCAGCGCGTCGATGCGGTGTTCCAGAAACGCACGAGCCTGAAGCTGGATCCGGAAGCGCTGCGTCTGGTCGAAGTGCAGCACGCGAACTTCGTGCGCGCCGGCGCCAAACTGGCGGCGGCCGACAAGGCCAAGCTGCAGGAACTGAACAAGGAAGATTCCTCGTTGTCCGCGGCGTACATCAACAAGTTGCTCGCCGGGGCCAAGGAAGGCGCGCTGGTCGTCGATGACAAGAGCAAGCTCGCCGGTCTTTCCGATGCGGAGATCGAAGCCGCGGCGCAGGCGGCCAAGGAGCGCAAGCTCGAAGGCAAGTACGTAATCCCGCTGCAGAACACCACGCAGCAGCCGCAGCTGAAGGAACTGACCGATCGCAGCACGCGTGAGGCGCTGTTCAAGTCCGGCTGGAATCGCGTCGAGAAAGGCGATGCCAACGACACGCGCGCCACGATCGAACGTCTCGCGCAGATCCGCGCGCAGAAAGCCAAGCTGTTGGGTTTCCCGAACTTCGCCGCGTGGACACTGCAGAACCAGATGGCGAAGGATCCGCAGACCGCGTTCAAGTTCATGCGCAATCTGGTGCCGGCCGCGACCGGCCGCGCGCGCGAGGAAGCGCGTGACATCCAGGCCGTGATCGACAAGCAGCACGGCGGTTTCAAGCTCGCCGCGTGGGATTGGGACTTGTACGCCGAACAGGTGCGCAAGGCCAAATTCGACCTCGATGAAAACGAGATCAAGCAATATTTCGAACTCGACCGCGTGTTGCATGACGGCGTTTTCTATGCCGCGAACCAGCTCTATGGTCTGACGTTCAAGGAGCGCCACGACCTGCCGGTGTATCAGCCGGACGTGCGCGTGTTCGACGTGATCGATCGTGACGGCAGCGCGCTCGCGCTGTTCTATGTCGACTACTTCAAGCGCGACAACAAGAACGGCGGCGCGTGGATGGACAACATGGTTGGCCAATCCAAATTGCTCGGCACCAAGCCGGTCATCTTCAATGTCTGCAACTTCACCAAGCCGGCTCCGGGTCAGCCCGCGCTGATTTCGTCCGACGATGTGGTGACGATGTTCCACGAATTCGGCCATGCCTTGCACGGCATGTTCGCCGACGAGGTCTATCCGACTCTGTCGGGCACGGCCACGGCACGCGATTTCGTCGAGTTCCCGTCGCAGTTCAACGAATACTGGGCGTGGGAACCGAAAGTGTTTGCGAACTACGCCAAGCACAACAAGACCGGCGCGCCGATGCCGCAAGTCCTCGTCGACAAGATCAAGAAGGCGGCGAATTTCAACAAAGGCTACGACATGACCGAGCTGGTCTCGGCGGCGCTGCTCGATATGGAATGGCACAGCCTTGGCGCCGACGCGCCGAAGCAGGAAACCGACAAGTTCGAAGCCGCCGCGCTGAAGAAAGACCACACCGACCTGGCCGAAGTGCCGCCGCGCTATCGTTCGAGCTACTTCCTGCACATCTGGGGCAATGGCTACTCAGCCGGCTATTACGCCTACCTGTGGACGCAGATGCTCGCCGACGACGCGTTCGTCTGGTTCAAGGACCATGGCGGCATATCGCGCGAAAACGGCGATCGCTTCCGTGCGATGGTGCTCTCGCGCGGCAACACGATCGAACTGGCCAAGATGTACCACGACTGGCGCGGCAAGGACCCGAGTGTCGAGCCGATGCTTATGCACCGTGGCCTCAAAGCGGAGAAGGCTGCGAAAGCGACCAAGCCGGTCAAGAAAGGCAAACCGGCAGAGTCCTGAGACGCAACGAGAAACGGGCCCGGCAACGGGCCCGTTTCAGTTTTAGTACGCGAACTCTTTGAATACCGGATCCACGCTGCCGTTCCAGGCGCCGTGGAACAGCTCGAGCTTGCGCTCGGCCGGCGTCTGGTTGGCTTGCGCGAATTCAATCATCGGCTCGAGGAAGATGGCTTCGTTGGCGCCAGAGGAATTGAGCCGATTGCGGCGCGCCAGACCGTTGCCGGCGATCTTCAGCGCTTCCAGCGCGAGTTCGCGCACGCTCGCGCCGCGGAACGGCAGTTTCAACGC
>Ga0207657_10001313_pt1 | contig 26385 bp, 25 predicted proteins | sample KBSC33metaG_FD_184316 | JGI IMG/M metagenome (GOLD analysis project Ga0207657, IMG submission 184316) | Corn rhizosphere microbial communities from Kellogg Biological Station, Michigan, USA - KBS C3-3 metaG (SPAdes) (version 2) | ecosystem: Host-associated > Plants > Roots > Rhizosphere > Soil ... | reverse complement strand
TGTTCTTGTGCGTGGTACTGTGGCTTCTTTGGATTTTGCCTCGGCGCTCCTGTGACCGCGCTCGCTCAAGATCTACCCACCCAGGCAGCATTGGAGCGCGCTCCGGACTCCTCTGATGCGACCGTGACATTCTCTAAGCGCGTGGACGAAGTTCAGCTCGTTTTTACGGTCACCGATAAGAAAGGCCGCTTCGTGGACGAAGTCAGAATGGAAGATTTTCGGTTGCTCGATAATGATCGTCCGCCCGAGCGAGTGTTCAGCTTCCAGCAACGCACCGAACTCCCTCTGCAAGTCGCGTTGTTGATCGACATCAGCAGTTCCGTGCACTCCAGATTTAAATTCGAACAGAAATCCGCTGTCTCATTTTTAAAAAATATCCTTCGGCCCGGCATTGATTCGGCGTCGGTCATCTCTTTTGGCAGTGGGGTGCGACAGGTGCAGCCTATGACGCAGGACATTAGCGAATTGGAGACCGCCATCCATCACCTCCGCGCTTATGGAAATACTGCGTTGTACAACGCCATTGTTCTGGGTACCACGAATTTTGGTTCGCAGGTGGAATCCGACAGCGCGAGAAAGGTGATGATTATTCTCACCGATGGATCCGACACCGCGAGTCAAGTGAGTGAAAATGCGGCCTTCACGGCTGTCGCTCAGTCAGGCGCTATGGTGGTGGTGATTGATGCCTCTGGCTACCCGCCGATTAACAACGACGGGCAAGCGTTCCTCAAGCACATCACTACCATGTCGGGGGGCATTATTTTGAGAGCGACAGGAAACGCAGAGCTAAGCAAGGCACTGAAAAGTGTCGAAAAGGGACTTCGCACTCAGTACGCTTTGAGTTACAAACCATCAGATTTCCAAACGGACGGGAGCTACCGTCCAATTCGCGTGACGCTTCAAAAGCCCAAGTGGATTGCACACTGTCGCGCCGGGTACTACGCTCGCCAGCGATAGCGGAAGACGCTTTTGCGAACGCATTCGATGCTGCATTTTTCATGTAGATGGTTCGAACTTCGATTTTAGGCACACCACCATCAAGTTCAAAGCGGCAGGGCACTGGGGAATCGTGTTTGAAAGTCCAGCAAACCCACCCACTCCGGCCTCACGGTTACGCGGACCATTTTTGAAAGCATAGTGCCAAGTTGCTGAATCCAAATTCTTCCTTGATCACGGCCGAAATACCTTTCGGCAGCGATGACATACTCTGGCATGATCCCTTCCACAGTTTCGGTTCTTGCGGTTCCACGGACAAGAAGCACTCGATGTGGGAAGTTGTTGTCGTCGATGGTCAGCGCGACCCTCGGGTTTTTGACGAGAGCCTTGAGCTTTGGCGCTTTTGGAGGCGTGCCCATAATGAATTCACTGCCGTTCCAGTGGAACCAAATGGGGATCACTCGTGGAGTGCCGTCCATCCAGATGTACGCTAATCGCGCAGGGATTTGTGATACGAGAAGTTGTTGCGCAATGGGATTTTTCAGCAGTTCTAGATCGCCCTGTTGGACCGGCATGTTTGTACCTCTTGTACTAGAGCAGGCCTTGGAAGATCGCCTGGTTCGCCGAAGAGTATAGCGCTGAAAAATTACCTCACAACAGTCGACACCAATTTCCGGCATCGAACCGTGACAATCGCACCATCGGCGCCGCTGACTCCCACACTTTTCTCTTGCTATATCGATCAAAGGCTGTGGGACGGCATCTCTCATCCCGTGAACATACTCCGCAGAGTGTGTAACGAGATCCAACCTTCGGATCGACTCCGCATTTGTTCTTCGTTTTCCGTCGCTTTCCACAAGAAGTTCCTCTCCTCCACAGTTTCTTCACAAAGCATTGATTAATTTCCATTGCGATTGCGATGCGCATCCCGCAGAGTGTTCGCAGTCAGGGCGTGAGATGTCCTGAGCGCTCTGCCGGATGTTGTGCACGCGGTAGAATCCGTCGGTCCCCGAGGGTGGAACGCCGGATGGATCCGCACTCGATGCCAGGTGACTGGTTGCCCGGGTGATGCGATTTCATTCAGAGCTTTGTGCTTCACAGCACGAACTCTGCTGCTGAGTGCCAGCACGCACAGGCTTCGGCTTGTGGAGTTCGCCGCTTCGTGATTCTTTTGGGAACACGAGGACGATAGCGCACTCGCTTTCGCGTCAAGCGATCGCAGGCAGGCAGGACATCCGCGAAACAATGCGGCCCAAGGTGGCTGGCCTTGGGCCGCATTTGTTTTGACCATCGCTTTTCGCTGATTGCATTTCCAGATCCTCGACCGTTCCTTATTCGTTTTTTGTTCGCCTCTATGGCATACTGCGTTTAACACGTTGCAAATCGACGACCGTAAAGTTTCATTGCGGTCTCGTTTTCCAAAGACCTTGCGCGCGATGCACAGGGTCCGAGGAATTACTATTCGCGGCCTCGTTGTATTGTCCGTTTGGATGTGGGCCGAGCTTTGACAAAAACCAGGAATTTAGTTTTGGCGACGACTGACTCCATCGTTTCGAAGCTTCCCGCAAATGTAGAAGCCGAGCGTTCCATCCTTGGCGCCATCCTGCTCGACAACATGGCGTACAACGAAGCCGCAGAGAATCTGCGGCCGGATGATTTTTCGCTCGACTCACACCGGCGCATCTACTCCCGCATGATGGACCTGATGGAGTCGTCGAGACCGATCGACATCATCACTCTGGTCGAGGAACTTGAACGCAAGCGCGAGTTGCAGGCGATTGGAGACGTCGGCTACATCTCCGGATTGCTAGATGGTGTTCCGGACAGGCCAAGTATCGAACACTACATCCACATTGTTCGCGACAAGGCAGTATTGCGCGGATTGATCAATGTATCGACGAAGACAATCGCGCACGCTTCTGAGCAATCGGATCCGGCGGATGAAATCCTGAACGAAGCCGAAGCCGCGATTTTCGATCTCTCGGAAAAGCGTATTGGGCGCGGGTTTATGGGCATCCCGGAGATTGTCCGGGAAAAATTTGGGTCGGTTGATGCGCTGCTGCAGCGCGGACAGCGGGTCACTGGACTCGCCACTCACTACACCGATCTCGACGAAATGACGAGCGGGCTGCAGAAATCCGACCTGATCATCCTTGCGGCGCGTCCATCCATGGGTAAGACTGCGTTCGCCATGAACATCGCTGAGAACGCTGCGATCGAAGACAAGCAAGTCGTCGCGATCTTCTCTTTGGAAATGTCATCCGAAGCACTCCTGCAAAGATTGCTTTGCTCACGCGCGCGCGTAGATTCACACAAACTACGAACCGGTTCGCTGTGGCGGGATGACATGCAGAGAGTTGCGCATGCGATGGAGGAGCTGGTAGCTGCCCCAATGTTTATCGACGACACGCCTGGAGTATCGCTTACCGAAATGAGGGCGAAGGCGCGGCGGCTGAAACAGTCGCAAGGCCGGCTTGATCTTGTGGTTGTGGACTACTTGCAGCTGATGTCCGGCGGAAGCAAACGGTTCGAGAATCGGACGCAGGAAGTGTCGGCCATCTCGCGCGGCCTGAAGGCGCTGGCCAAGGAGCTCCACGTTCCGGTCATCGCCCTATCGCAGCTCAGCCGTGCTCCAGAAAGCCGGGGCGGGGATCATCGTCCACAACTGGCTGATTTACGCGAGTCGGGGTCAATTGAGCAGGATGCCGATCTGGTGATGTTTATCTTCCGGGAAGAGGTCTACAAGCTCGACGACCCGGAGCTGCAGGGTAGAGCAGAGATCATTATTTCCAAACAGCGGAATGGCCCGACCGGTCGGGTTAGGATGGCGTTTATCAAGAGCTCGACACGGTTCGAATCGCTCGCGGAAGGTGGAATTGCGGGCGAAGAATAGAGCGTCTACGGCCCGACTTCTGGACGAACGCAATCTGTGGAAAATACTGTGGATGGTTGGACTCGACTCGGAAAGGTTCCTCAACCCGACTGCTCGGTCGGGCTATTTACACAGTTGTAACCTCCGTTAACCCAATGTAAAACATCGCGTTACATCAAAAAAGTCTCTGTGGCCACGCGGTGGTTACCAAGGAGTGTCATTTACGAACAATTGTGAGATTTGCACATACGGGAGAACCTGTATGTCGCTAAAAGCGCTTGAAATAGGTATTTAGACAAACGGATTTTGTAATAGTTTTCAGAACCCGTTTCGCAGAGAGCACTCAAGGTTGGGCTTTAGCAGGCGGGTTGCGCCGCGCGGGATGCTTCTAGCCACCCTCTCCCACTTTCAAGACCGCAAGGAAGGCTTCCTGCGGGATGTCCACGCGGCCGATGCGCTTCATGCGGCGCTTGCCTTCCTTTTGCTTTTCTAGAAGCTTGCGTTTACGCGTAATGTCGCCGCCGTAGCACTTGGCCAGTACGTTCTTGCGGATGGCAGGGACGGTTTCCCGGGCGATGATCTTTGCTCCGATGGCAGCCTGGATGGCGACCTCGAACATCTGGCGCGGGATAAGCTCTTTCATCTTCGCGGCAAGTGCACGGCCACGGTCGTAGGCGAAGTCGCGATGCACGACGATTGAGAGTGCGTCCACTGGCTCACCGGCTACCATGATGTCCAGTTTCGACATCGGTGATTCCCAATACCCCGCGAGGTGATAGTCGAGCGATGCATATCCGCGAGATACCGACTTCAGACGATCGTAAAAATCGAGAACAATTTCATTGAGCGGCAATTCGTACTGCAACATCACACGAGTTCCGCTGACGTATTCGAAACTCTTCTGCTTGCCGCGTTTGTCCTCGACCAATTTGAGGATCCCACCGACATACTCTTCGTTGGTGAGGATCACGGCTAGGATGACTGGCTCTTCGACCTTTGCGATTTCGCTTTGGTCGGGCCAGCGCGACGGGTTATCGACTTCAATGAGCTGTCCATCAGTAAGCGTGACTTTGTAGCGGACACCTGGAGCAGTTGTGATCAGGTCGAGATTGTATTCACGCTCGAGACGCTCTTGAATGATCTCCATGTGAAGGAGGCCGAGGAAACCGCAGCGGAATCCGAAACCGAGAGCAGCGGAGCTCTCGGGTTCAAAGAAGAATGAAGAGTCGTTGAGGCGAAGCTTCTCCAGTGCTTCGCGTAGCGCGGTGTGCTCATGAGCGTCAACCGTGTAGAGGCCAGCGAAGACCATTGGCTTGATGTCTTCAAAACCAGGCAGGGGCTCAATGGCTGGCCGATCGTCGTCGGTGATGGTGTCCCCGATTTTCGTGTCAGCAACATTTTTGATGTTCGCGATGATGAACCCCACTTCACCAGCAACAAGTTGCTCCACTTCAACTGGCTTTGGAGTGAGGACGCCGATGTTTTCCACCTGAAATACACGCCCATTCCACCAGAGACGAATTTTCTGTCCCTTACGAAGAGTTCCTTCGAAGATGCGCGCCAGGACAACGACTCCGCGATAGGGATCGAACCACGAATCGAAGAGCAGCGCTTGAAGATGTCGTGAGGGAACGCCTTTGGGCGGTGGAATGCGCTGAACGATCGCCTCGAGGACATCTGGCACACCTTGCCCGGTTTTGGCGCTGATAAGAAGGGCATCCGATGCATCAAGTCCAACGGCGCTTTCGATCATTTCCTTGGTGCGAGGAATGTCGGCGCTCTGCAGGTCGATTTTGTTAATAACGGGAATGATCTCGAGTCCGTGATTGATGGCGAGATAGGAGTTGGCAAGCGTTTGCGCCTCGACACCCTGCGAAGCGTCAACAATTAGAAGCGCGCCTTCGCAGGCCGCCAAGGATCGTGAGACTTCATAGGAAAAGTCGACGTGGCCGGGAGTGTCGATGAGGTTGAGCTGGTAGGTTTTGCCGTCCTGTGCGGGGTAGACCATTCGCACCGCGTGAGCCTTAATGGTGATGCCTCGCTCGCGCTCAAGATCCATAGAATCGAGGACCTGCGCCTGCATTTCGCGCATGGCCAACGACCCGGTGAGTTCCAGCAGGCGGTCCGCTAGCGTGGATTTACCGTGGTCGATGTGCGCGATGATTGCAAAGTTGCGGATGTAGGCTGCGTCCATGAGTCGGTGGGTAATCTTTGATTTTAACAGGCGGCGGGAGAGTCAGTGGTCACTGGAGAATTCTCAAATCTTGGTCTCGGTTTATAAATGGCAGTTGATAAGATCAATTTGTGAACGAGATCCCTTTTCTTGCCATTGATCACTTTCAGTTGGCGATGCCAGCAGACGAAGAGGAGACTGCGCGAATCTTTTTTCGCGACCTTCTGGGTATGGTTGAAATACCAAAACCTGTCGAACTAGCCAAACGGGGTGGATGCTGGTTCCAGAGCGGGGTCGTTCAGATTCACGTGGGTGTTGACAAAAGTTTTCATCCGGCCGTTAAGGCTCATCCGGCGTTGAGGTGTCGCGATTATTCCGCATTGGTATCTAAATTACGGGCGGCTGGCGTTTATGTCCGCGACGATTTTGAAGTACCGGGAACGACGCGGTGTCATGTTCTGGATCCGTGGGAGAATCGGATTGAATTGATTTCGCAATAAGGGCCATGTGCGCGGATAAGCTGCGTCCTCTAAATCACCGGCGGCGGTTGAAACTCCTGGTCGGATTGGATCCAAGTTCTCCATCGTTCGACGGCGAGAAATCTGACCGGTGTGGGAACTGACATCCAGCATGGTTAAAGAAATTGGGCACGTAGAGGCGATATTCCGTTATCCAGTGAAGTCGATGCGCGGTCAGCGGCTGGAGGTCGCCAACATGGGCTGGCACGGCATCGATGGTGACAGACGCTTAGCCTTCCGGCGGGTGGACGACCGCAGCGGCTTCCCGTGGCTAACGGCGAGCAAACTTCCCGAGCTGATCCTGTTTAGCCCGCAGCATCGTAAAGACAGTGCTGAGGAAGACGTCCCCATGTACATTCGCGCGCCGGACGGAGGAGAGATGGCTGTCTTCGGGGACGAACTGGCGGCGGAGGTCGGGCGCAGGTACGGGGCTCCCGTGCAGATGATGCAGTTGAAGCAAGGCATCTTCGACGAAGCATGCATCTCTGTTATCACTTCCGATACGGTACGCGAGATCGGACGACTCGCCGAGCGAAGCCTGGACATGCGACGATTTCGCCCAAATGTTGCAGTTCGGCTGCTTCGACCGGTTCCTTTCCAGGAGGACGAGTGGTTGGGCAGCGTGCTCTCATTCGGTGAAAAGGACGATGCCCCGGCCATCACCGTCACAATGCGCGATGTTCGCTGTTCGATGGTGAACCTTGATCCTGATTCGGCAGCCGCCGCTCCAGAAGTGCTGAAAACAATCGTGCGCGCAAACCAGAACAATGCGGGGATCTATGGTGCGGTTACTCGCGTGGGGCGCTTGTCGGTTGGTCAAAGCATATTTCTTGCGTGAGTGAACGACAAAAGAAACATGCGTGATCAAACTGGGCACTGAACGACGGGGATCGGCCATCTCGCGATTGGCGAGACGTTCGGAGTTTAATTCGACTCTGTTGAGTTTGTCCTAGGTGCAACGATTAGCTTACGTCTTGTGGTATTGCTGATCAGTGACTTGTTCCATCCAATCGACCACTTTGCCGTCCTTCTTTTCTTGAATGGCGATGTGTGTTACGGCCGTTGTCGGCGTCGCTCCATGCCAGTGTTTCTCGCCGGGTGAAAACCAGACCACATCACCGGGTCGTATTTCCTCGACGGGTCCGCGCTCGCGCTGCGCCCAGCCGCATCCCGCCGTAATGATGAGAGTTTGACCAAGGGGATGGGTGTGCCATGCGGTTCGCGCACCTGGCTCAAACGTAACGCTCGCACCTTGCACGAGTGCCGGATCTGGAGCTTGAAAAAGAGGATCGATCCGCACAGTGCCAGTGAACCAGTCGGAGGGCCCTCTGGTGGAGGGTTGCGACCCAACTCGTTTGATTTCCATCGCCCGAACTCCTTTAACTCTGACTCTCTGTCTCGAAGGCCGAAAGAGCTTTTCGCTAACTCACAGACCAGTTCGCCTTTCCAGTTCTTCGGGGTAGCGTTCGCCCTGAATGTCGACCTTTGATGCTGCGCTTTCAAGCTCGCGAACATCATCTGGTGAGAGGTCAACTGCAGCTGCACCGATGTTTTCCTCCAGGCGATGGAGCTTGGTTGTGCCAGGAATCGGAACAATCCACCGCTTTTGCGCAAGCAACCAGGCGAGGGCGATCTGCGCGGGTGTCGCCTTTCTCTTCTGCGCGAAGCTGCCCAAAAGCTCTATGAGCGCCTGGTTTGCTTTGCGGTTCTCGGCATTGAATCGGGGGACAATATTTCGGAAGTCGTTCTTAGCGAACGTCGTCTCTTGGTTGATCTTGCCCGTCAGGAATCCCTTGCCAAGAGGGCTAAACGGAACAAATCCGATGCCGAGTTCCTCCAAGGTCGGTAAGACCGCGCTTTCAGGATTCCTAAACCAGAGTGAGTACTCGCTCTGAAGCGCAGTCACCGGCTGCACGGCGTTGGCGCGACGAATCGTCTTCGCACCCGCTTCAGAAAGACCAAAATGTTTCACCTTGCCCTGCTGAATCAGTTCCTTCACAGCTCCAGCTACGTCTTCGATGGGCACATTTGGATCGACGCGATGCTGATAAAAGAGATCAATGACGTCGGTCTTGAGGCGCTTGAGTGAAGCTTCGGCAACCTCCTTGATGTGTTCCGGCCGACTGTCCATAACGTTCATATTTAAACCGCTGTTTGGGTCCTGAGCGAAACCGAACTTGGTTGCGATCACTACTTGGCTACGGAATGGAGCTAGGGCCTCGCCTACAAGCTCTTCATTGGTGAACGGACCGTATGCCTCAGCGGTATCGAAGAATGTAATGCCACGCTCGACGGTCGCGCGGAGCAGGTCGATCGCCTGTCGTTTGTCGAGAGCTGGACCATAGCCAAAACTCAGTCCCATGCATCCGAACCCAATTGCCGAAACTTCCAAATTTCCTTTTCCAAGTTTTCGCTTCTGCACTGGCTCTCCTTCTATGTATGGGTATAGTTTCACATAACTCATCGAGAGAGAGTCCCTGTTCGCACAGCTTCGTGCGAGTTCAATAGAATGCTTTCATTATGCTGATTCTTGCTTCGGCATCGCCTCGGCGCCAGGAACTCTTGCGCAATGCGGGGATTGCGTTTCATGTGCATGCTTCTGATGTCGAGGAAGGTTGTCGGAATGGAGAATCCGCGATGGATTGCGCTCTTCGGTTGGCGCAGGAGAAAGCCTTCTCCGTCTCACGCTCGTTTGGCCATGACGTTGTGCTGGGCGCGGACACGATAGTTGTTTTGGATGGGATGATGCTGGGAAAACCTAGCACGGCGCCCGAGGCAGCACAGATGTTGCGGTTGCTATCAGGACGCACTCATGAAGTAGTGACAGGAGTATGCCTGGTCGGTCCGTTGAATGGAGAACGAGCTGGCGATCGAACAGTGAAAACTGCGGCCGAGACCACCCGCGTCTCGATGACGGCGTTTTCGGAGCGAGATATCGCTGATTATGTTGCAACAGGGGAACCAATGGACAAAGCCGGAGCGTATGCGATCCAAGGCATCGCGGCGAGGTGGATACCTCGAATAGAAGGAGACTACAGCAATGTAGTCGGGTTACCGGTGGCCCTGGTGTGGAAGATGCTGAAGGAGTTTCGTTGAATCTTCTTTCGACCGGCTACGCGCCGTTGACGCACTTAGGACTTCTTTTCTTCGCTATCGCTGCCGCCGTCTTTTACCGCCGACTTGAAATTCTTGATTCCTTCGCCAAGACCCTTGCCGAGATCAGCAAGTTTGCTGGGACCAAAAATCAGCAGAGCGACGGCCAAAAGCAGCAGAATTTCGGGAACACCCAATTTGCCAGGCATAGTGAATTACCTCCGCGGGTGCCGAAGCTAGGCGCTGTTTTTGTGCCAACGGTCCCCTTCCATGATTCTAGGCCAGCGTGGGATGGTAGTCAAAAATTTGGCTTTGCTTTCCTTCGGCTAGAGAAAAAAAGCTACACTCATCTCGGAATCAGATGGCTTCGATCAGGCCTGCTAAAAGCGCCGCGCGCCAAGGGAGCATGGATATGACGATGGATTCGTGCGTAGCATGCGCGCCTTCGCCTACGCCTCCCAACCCGTCCAGGGTGGGGATTCCTAGACCTGCTGTGAAGTTACCGTCGGAACCTCCACCGACAGCAGCTTCTTCCAGTTTGTGCCCTAGCGCACTTGAAATGCGCTTTGCTTTTTCGTAGAGCGCGGCTACTCCCTTGGTTCGCTCCATGGGCGGACGGTTCAGACCGCCAGTCACAGTGAGTTTGCACTTGCGGTTGAATGGACGCAGCGAACGAAACTTGCGGTCGATGCCCGCCGCATCCTTCAGTTGCGAAATGCGAACATCCACTGAGGCCGAGGCTTCGGCAGGAACTACGTTGACGCGAGTACCGCCAGAGATTAATCCAACGTTTACGGTCAGGCCGCGGTTCAGGTCGGTGAAGCCGGAAACCTTATCAATCTGTCTTCCCAATTCGCAGATAGCATTCTCACCCTTTTCGAAATCAAGACCGGAGTGCGAAGCTCTGCCGGAAACATTGAGCGCGTATTCGCCGACTCCTTTTCGCGCAGTCTTGACAGCACCGCGTGGTCCATAAGAAGGCTCAAGGACTAGAACTGCTTCAGACTTCTTCGCCAGGTTTTCGGTGATCTGGCGCGAGGAGTCGCTGCCTACTTCTTCGTCCGACACGAGCAGAACCTTCGCTGGTCTTGGCAACGAGGCGTGTTCTGCTTGCAAAGCTTCGATGGCATGAATGATGAGCCCGATGCCGGATTTCATGTCTAGAACGCCCGGGCCAAAAAGACGCCCATCTCTGATATGGCAGGGCATACCCGACAGTGTACCGAGCGGGTAGACGGTGTCGATATGGCCGAGCAGAAGAACGGGTTTATTCTTCGACTCACCCTCAAAGTCGACCTGCACATGGTCGCCAAAAACTGAGGATTTATGAATGCGCACAGCCCCGCCGAGTGCCGCGAACCGTTCGGCGACGTATCGCCCGACGCGATCGACCGAAGACTTGTCGTCGCTGGGGGACTCAATTTGAACAATGGCCCGGATCGTGTCAACCATCCGGTCCCGCTCTTCTTCGAAGCGGCGGAGACGCGCGGCAATGTTGTCTGAAACGAGTGGCTGCTTTGGATCTTTTTGATTGCGCATGCAAATTGGTAGTTATGTTTTAAACGACGATTTGGCAGTTCGTTCTCTGCTGGTGCGCTACAGTATAATCTTCGGCCTAAAGAGAACCGGAGAATGACCGACACCGCACATACGACCGACGCGCCAGCGGCGCCAAAGACGATGCTTGATATCGCCGATATTCAGCGCATCTTGCCGCATCGCTATCCGTTCCTGTTGATCGATCGCGTCATTGAAATGACGCCTAAGGAGCGGATTGTTGCCATCAAGAATGTGACGATCAACGAGCCTTTCTTCCAGGGGCACTTCCCCAACATGCCGATCATGCCCGGCGTATTGATTGTGGAAGCGATTGCACAGACGGGCGGGGCCCTACTGCTGACGGAAGTCGAAAATCGCGACGAGATGCTGATGGTGTTCACGGGGATTGAGCGCGCGAAATTCCGTCGTCCGGTCGTGCCTGGCGACCAGTTACGAATCGAAGTGGAAGTGAAAGCTTGGCGCATGACAGCGGTCCGAATGGAAGGTAAAGCGTTCGTCGGCGATAAGCGGGTGGCGGAGGCGACTGTTACCTGCCAATTAATCGACCGATCGCGGACCCGGCGCGGGCCGGCTGAGGCTGAAGCTGAAGCTGAAGGATAGTTAGTGCGGCGTTGCGCTCGCGGCCGGAAATGCTGCAATCGGAAAGAGCGCTGAGAGAAGAAGCCCGGCGTAGCAACTCACACTGCATCAATCATGAGCATTCATCCCACCGCGATTATCGATCCCCAGGCCAAAGTTCACCCCTCTTGCAAGGTTGGCCCCTATTGCGTGATCGGAGCTGAGGTGGAGCTGGGGGAGGGTTGCCATCTGGTTTCCCATGTCACAGTGGAGGGTCCGACCAAAATTGGTGCTGACAACGGATTCTTTCCATTCAGCTCGATTGGTATGGCACCGCAAGATCTGACTTATAAGGGTGAGCCCACGCGTCTGGTGATTGGTCATCACAACGAAATTCGCGAGTTTGTGACCATCAATCGTGGAACGGTGAAAGGGGGAGGCCTGACGAAGCTAGGCGACCGCAACCTAATCATGGCGTATGTCCATATTGCACATGACTGCCAGATTGGCAGCCACACCATCATGGCGAACGCCGCGACACTTGGCGGTCATGTGACGGTCGGCGATTGGGCGAACGTCGGGGCGCTGTGTCCGGTGCACCACTTTGTAAGGATCGGAGAACATTCGATCGTCGGTGGGGGAAGCACAATCACGCGGGATGTCATGCCGTTCTCGAAGACGTCCGCTGAGCGCGGCACGAGTGCGTATGGGTTGAATGCCGTGGGGCTTGAGCGACGAGGATTTTCAAAGGAGCGGATCAAGAAGCTTCATCATGCATATCGGGTGCTGCTGGCATCGAGACTGAACACTTCGCAGGCAATCGAAAAGCTGAAGGAAGAAGCTGATCGCGGGGAGGATGTAGATCGGCTGATCCAGTTCATCCAGGGTTCTGAGCGCGGAGTGGTGAAGTAACCCCTCGGCGTTCAGCAATTGCCAGTGGCAACTCAGTCGAGTGCTGACATCCGCTCTTTGTTATGCTGTCGGCCATGGGCAGCGGGAAAGGCAAACTTGGGCTCATTGCTGGCAATGGGACTTTTCCATTTCTTGTGCTGGACGCCGCGCGTGCTCAAGGCTTCGAGGTCATCGTGGCCGCAATCAAGGAAGAAGCCTCCTCGGAAATCGAATCTCGCGGCGCGGCTGCGGTTCACTGGCTTTCACTCGGCGAGCTTTCGAAGTTGATTGACACATTCAAAAGTGAAAATGTCTTCCGCGCCGTAATGGCTGGACAGGTTAAGCACAAGCAAATTTTTTCAAGCATCAAGCCCGATTGGCGCCTCGCGAAGCTTTTACTCTCGCTCGGCACTCGTAACACCGATTCGCTACTAGGAGCCGTGGCCAAAGTACTTGGTGACGAGGGTATTGTTCTGGAAAACTCAACTGCCCTGCTTGAACCGTTGCTGGCGAAATCTGGTGTTCTCACCAAGCGGGCGCCGACTTCAACCGAAGCGAAGAATATTGACTACGGACGCGGTGTCGCGATGAACCTAGCTCAGTACGATATCGGCCAAACGGTGGTGATTGCGGAGTCGGCATGTGTTGCGGTTGAGGCAATGGAAGGGACAGACGCAACCATCGAGCGCGCCGGCCTGCTGATGCGATCGCTCGAAGGCGATGCGTCGACGCTCAGCCGCACTTTAACCGTGGTGAAGATTGCGAAGCCGAATCAGGATATGCGATTCGATGTCCCAGTGGTTGGGCTAAAGACCATCGGAGTTATGCATAAAGCGGGTGCAAGCTGTTTGGCACTAGACGCGGGGCGTTGTTTGCTGCTCGACGGCGCAGCGATCATTGACGAGGCAGATCGGGTTGGAGTTTCGATTGTTACGGAATAGGTGCGACAGCTTTGCACTGATCGTCATAGGAGGTTGTGCGCATGACTGAGTGTTCGCGCCTTGCGGACCAGATTCGCCGCGCTTTTGACGGCGAGGCGTGGCATGGAGATGCCCTTGTCGAAGTACTCTCGAACGTATCGGCGGCGCAGGCTGCGGCTCGTCCAATCAAGAATGCCCACACGATCTGGGAGATTGTGCTGCACATTGCGGCTTGGGACAGAGCGGTGCTTCGAAGAATTGGCGGCACAGCCGTTAATCTGAGTGACTCCGAAAACTTCCCAGCGATCCTTGACACGGGGGAGTTGGCGTGGGAAACGGCGGTGGAACAAACGCGCAGGGTGCACAGTGACTTGGTGAAAGCAGTCGCGGCGTTCCCCGACTCGCGTCTACCCGAACAGGTATTAGGCAAGGAGAAGCAGCCATACTACGACTACTTCTATATGTTCGCGGGGATTGCGCAGCATGAGACGTATCACACTGGCCAGATCGTGCTGTTGAAGAAGATGTAGTGGCCGTCGCTAGTGATGTTCGCGATACGATGCCAGGGTCGAACACACGGAGCTTCCAGCATGACCAGGTTTCATAACAAGAAATTGCAGCCGCCAATGGCCTAAAGGCAGGTTTCTAGCGAGGTTTTCGGCTGGCATCGGATCAATCTATCAACGTTGCTGTAATCGGCGTGGGCGCGTTTGGAAAGAACCACGCACGCGTCTATCACGAATTAAGCCAGCAAAGCGGCGGCGTCCGATTAGTGGCGATTGTTGACGCCGATGTCGCGCGGGCAGACATGGTCGCTCGTGAATACGGCGCCCGCGCATTCGGATCGATTGAGCAACTGCTCACGCGCAACGAGATACACGCGGCGTCGATCGCGGTTCCTACGATCCATCATCTTGATGTAGCGCGTCCTCTGCTCGAGGCTGGAATTGATGTTCTGATCGAAAAGCCGGTTGCGTTCTCGCTTCGGGACACGGACGAACTGATTGCAATCGCAAAAAAGAGTCAGCGGGTAGCGCAAGTCGGTCATCTGGAGAGATTCAATCCGGCAGTGCGCGCGACTTTGCCCCTCATCACTCGTCCCATGTTTTTTGAGGTTCACCGCCTGAGCGTATTCACCGCGCGCTCCCTCGACGTCGATGTCGTACTAGACCTGATGATTCACGATCTAGATATCGTATTGACCTTCGTTAATTCACCGGTGAAAGAGATACGTGCCGTTGGGCTGCCGATTCTCTCGGGCAAGGTGGACATCGCCAACGTGCGCATGGAATTTGAATCCGGCTGCGTCGCAAATCTTACAGCCAGTCGAGTCTCCACCGAGAGAGTGCGTAAGCTGCGGTTTTTTCAGCCGGGACAATATATTTCCGTCGACTACGGGCGACAGGATGTTGTGGTGTTTGCGGTTGGAGATAAGGTGGCGCCCGCTAGCAAGCCCTCAGTGAATCCGCAAATTTCGATCTCGAAGCCGACGATTACAGCTGAGGAACCACTGCTTGCGGAACTCAAGTCGTTTCTGGATGCGGTGCGACGTCGGGCGCTGCCGATTGTTTCGCTCGAGGAAGGACGCCGGGCATTATCCGTAGCGCTCGACATTCTGGGAGCGATCGGCGAGCACAGCAGCCGTTTGGAGGTGGGAAAGTTGTCGCCCCAGTAAAGCTTCGTCTAAGAGTGACCGCAAGAGCGCCATATCTCCGCCTTGTTTGCCTTCCGATGTCTAGGTATGACCGGGTTGGATGGGGCTGGAACCACATCGCCATAGTGCACATTTGGGTGACCTTAAGTGCTTCGCCTTCCGGTATTTAGTCAAAGCGCACAAAAAGTGCGACAATGGTTTATTGCGCCCTCGGACCTTTCTAAATTTTTGTAAACACAGAAGATCCGTCGAGTCCCAAAGCATCTAACAACGTCGGCGATGTCCACGACCCAAATTCCGCCTCGCGGGCCAATCCCACCTTCTTCGCCAGTGCCTCGGCCGGAACCGGGCGAATTTTACGATAGCCAACATTGGGAGTCCGCTTACCGGCAATTTGATCCCGACGATGTTCCGCATCTGCTGATTCAGCTCCAAGATGATCTGGCACGTTCTCGTAAGCGAGAAGCGGCGTGGCTTTCGGTTGTTCTGCATTTAATGATTGTGATGCTGTTGGCGGGGTCTGATCGGATCGCCAAGTTTCTACCGCATAGGCAGGTTGTCTTTGTTTCGCCGGCAGATATGGCGAAACAAAAGGATTTGACTTTCCTCGAGCTGCCGCCGGATGAACAGAAGGTTTCCAAGCGCCCGGACACGGATGTCATCTCCGATAAAGACCGAATCGCCACTTCAAAACGGCCGCAAGTTGACCCGAAAGAATTGAAGAAGATTTTGGACGCCGCGCGTGCGGGTGCTCGCGGCAAGCCCGGAACGCCTGCACCACCGCAGCAGGCGCAGGCCCCACAGGTAGCGCAAAATCCGACAGAACAGCCACCCGTTCAGCAACCACCTCAGCAATCGCCGCCCGCGCCACCTGCCAGTCAAAACGCCCAGGTCGCGCCTCCTCCTACCCCAAGGCCGACCCCGCAACCTACGTTTGGTGGATCCATGTCTGCATCTTCTGCTGTCGAGGAGGCCGCCAGGGCGGTGGCCGCCAATCGTGGTGGATATGGTGGAGAGGGTGGAGATTTCGGAACGAACCTTGGCCAAAGCGGGGCCAAGACCGTCGGTCAGCTCGATGTTCTCTCTGACACTATGGGCGTCGACTTCGGCCCATACCTGTCGAGGGTTGTGCAAAACGTGCGCGGAAATTGGTACAACATCATCCCTGAAGTTGCGCGCCCGCCGATCATGAAAAAGGGCAAACTTTCGATTGAATTTGCAATCTTGAAAGACGGCAAAGTGGCTGGCATGAAGCTGGCTACTGGATCGGGGGACGTCGCGCTGGATCGTGCCGCATGGGGCGGGATTACGGCCTCAAATCCGTTTCCGCCATTGCCACAGGAGTTCGGCGGTCAGTACCTGTATTTGCGGTTTAATTTCTTCTATAACCCCGATAGCGCAGACTTGAAGTAGCTATTCCTCTTTCACCAAGTCTTACCCACAACCAAAGCCACGTCACAAGCCCTTACCAAACCCTGCAGGCGTTTTCGCGGACCATAGGTTGTCCGGGCTTGCAATGGAAAGCTTCGCGAAACTCCGGCATGTTGGAAACCACGCCGTTGGCGCGATATTGATCAGGTGAGTGCGGGTCAATGGCGGCTCGAAGGCGCTTCGTTTCGTCTTTGTTACTGCTGCACCATTGCTGTCCGTACGCAATGAAAAAACGCTGGTCGGGCGTAAAGCCGTCGATTGATTCCCGCTTCTGATCTTTTGTCGCTTCCTTCCAAGCCAGGTAGGCCAGAAGAGTTCCGCCAAGGTCGGCGACGTCTTCTCCGAGGGTAAGCTTCCCATTGATCTTGATGTCGTCGATCACTGTGTATTGCGAGTACTGGTCTGAGATACAACTGGCGCGCCGGTCGAACTCCTTCCCATCAATTGTGGTCCACCAGTCTTTCAAATTGCCTTGGGCGTCAAACTGACGACCTTCGTCGTCGAAGCCATGGGTAAGCTCGTGTCCTATTGTGCTGCCGGCGTTGCCATAATTCGGCGCCGCATCGGACTTGGGGTCGAACAGTGGCGGCTGGAGAATCCCTGCAGGGAAATTGATGTCATTCTTCTGCGGGTCGTAATACGCATTCACGGTAGGCGGCGTCATTTGCCATTCTTGACGATCGACAGGCTTTCCGATCTTGGCCAGGTCGCGATCAAATTCAAACCGGCGCGCACGCAGACTATTGCCCATATGGTCTCCGCGCTTGATCTCGAGCTGGCGGTAGTCGCGCCACTTGTCTGGGTATCCGATTTTGTTCGCCATGCTTTGAAGCTTTTCGAGCGCCCGCCGCTTTGTTTCCTCGCTCATCCATGGCAGAGAGTGAATGTCGGCATCCATGGCCTTCTGGATGCCCTGCAAAATTTCAAGCACCTGCTTTTTCGCTTCGGGGCTAAAATATTTCTCAACGTAAACCTGCCCTAAAGCTTCACCCAGGTCGTCGTCGACGTCATTGGTGCAGCGCTTCCACCGCGGGGGAAGTTGCTCCTTTCCCTGCAAAGTCTTGCCAAAGAAATTGAAATTCTCGTTCACGACAGCTGAAGAGAGCGATGTTGCGTTTGCATGGATAGCGTGCCAGCGCAGGTACGACTTCCAAGTCGCCAGGTCTTGCTGCTCGATCTGGGAATTGAGCGTTTTAAAGAACTCCGGCACCGCTACGTTCAATGAACTAATTCCAGAGAGTCCTATTTGTCGGAAATATTCCTTCCATCCAAAGGCAGGGGTGAGCTTTTCGAGTTCGGCGACGCTCATGAAGTGGTAAATCTTCTTGGGATCGCGGCGGTCTACGCGTGTCATCGATCCTCGCGCCAGCGCGGTCTCGATTTTCATTGCGGATTGTGCTTCGGTTGCTGCGAGTTCGGGTTTATCGCCAAGCAACTCAAACATCTTTTGAACGTGGGCCACGTATGCAGCGCGGAGATCTTTCGATTTTTGATCCTGCTTCAGATAGTAATCTCGGTCGGGCAACCCCAAGCCTCTTTGGTCAACCGCAGCAGTCACAATCGACGAATCTTTGAAATCCTGCTCGGAATCGATCCGAAAAGGAGTGCCTTCGCCAATCATGCTGGCCACGACCGTAGCCAGATCTTTTTTCGCTTGGAGCTGCTCGATCCGAAGTAGCTCGGGCTGCAACGGCTTTATACCTAGCGCATCAATCGCCGTTTCGTCCATGCATGAGGCGTAGTAGTCGCCAATTTTTTGGGCATTTGAAGAACGGGCTCGGTTCGGGGCGGAAGTCGCTTCCAACAGCTCACGTAGCTGTTTGAGGTTGTCGTCCTGCAGTTTGTTGTAGATTCCCCAACTCGACTGGTCAGGTGGAATCGGATTGCTTTGAATCCATTTTCCGCAGGAAAACGTGAACAGATCAACGCAAGGATCTACGGTACGGTCGAGCCATTCGACATTTAAAACCGACGAATGGGATGGGGAGTTTTGGGCAAAACCGCAAATTCCTGCCAGCAGCACGATGCCTACGGCAAGCGACTTACGAAAAAACATGGTCTGTCCTCGGCTCTATCGATTGGGACCGCGCGGGGCAATCAGGAGACTGAAACCAGCGTAGTCCTATAACTTTTCCAGCCGAATGGAGCCGTCGGAGGTTTTGATTGCGAGCAGTGGGCCGCCTCCATTCATCTTGCCGCGAACGTTGTTGCCGCCCAACTTGCCCTCGACGGTTACGGGAACTTCAAGGTCGATATGACCATCTCCAGTGTGGAGATCAACGTCTGCTGCCAGTTCCGCCGGGATTCTCAACGCAACGCTCCCATCGCTCGTACGCAGGTCCCACCCGTTGCCCATGGTGGACCCGCGTTCCGCATCCACTTCGATTCGGCCGTCGCTAGTGTTCAGATCAAGCAGATCGAAGCGTCCCCGCGCGCGGATGTTCCCGTCGCTTGTACGGGCTCGAATGGTGCCACTGACAGAGTCTAGTTCCAGGCTGCCATCGCCACTTCGCAAATCCAGTTCGCCTTTCAGGTTTGCGACACGCACTCGTCCATCCCCGGTGCTGAGACTTACCTTACCTTCGTGGGGCATGTGAATGTCGATCTGAACCTTGTAGGAGCGGAAGTTCATGAAGTGCATTTCATGAGGAAACTTAACTTCAATTTGAACTTGATCTCCGGCTTGACGCTCGACGATCTTGAGACCGCCCTCACCAATCTTGTAGCGCTCGGTGGTCACCCTCGCTTCGATCGTATTCTGATCCCACGTGTCCACGTGGATCTCTGCGTCAGAGGTTTCGACCTTCAGATCCGGATGGCCGTTTAACGTGTAAGTTTTGGACCACTCATCCGCGTTGGCCAGTGGTATTGCCACTGACAATAACAGAAGTAATCTCAATGTCGTTTTCATCCCAGTTATCTCCCCGCTCGCGGGCAGACCCCCACCCTGCAAGCCTCAGACGTTAATACGTGGGCTTAGTGAGCGCGGTTCCGTCATTTGCGAGCCTCTGAGACGCCGTAGGCAATGCGTATGAGTGTTCGTTCGGCAAAGGGAACATACAAGAGCGCAGCTGTTGCCGCAAACGCTGCGCCAATACCGATTTGTTGTGTTAAGAGAAACGGCGCGATGGCCCAAAGTTGATCGAGCACGAAAACAAAGGGGAACAATTTACGAAAATTGATGCCTAGGCGCCTGTGATCAAAGGCGATTGAAGATAGCAAGTACAGCCGCAACGGAATTCCGACTACTGCGGTGATCAGCACCAGGATTTGAATCGCCGTAGAGCCCCAGCCCGGCAAGAAGGAATCTGCAACCCGACTGACCTCCTGCAGCCGCGCCAACGCGACCACATAAAACACCAGGTACATGACTTGGACCAGCCCAAAGAGGCTGCGAATGACTCCGCGACGGGGGAGAGGGATTTCCAGTTCAGGGTCGATGGTGCTGCTATCTGTGCTTTCGGACGAAGCGAGATCCTCATCGATGCGAACAACGCCAACCCGATTCACGGGCCCAAGAAATCGATACCCGCGACGGGCTAGAGTTTCGACGAAGCGTGGACTACTCGCGGAGTCCCCTAGGGCCTCGCGAACCTTGTTTACGGCGGTATTGAGACTGTGATCGAAATCTACGAACGTGTCAGCGGGCCAAAGCTTTTCACGTAATTCGTCCCGGGTGACAACTTCTCCTGAACGCGTGAGCAAATATGCCAGCAGCTGGAAGGGCTGTTCTTGCAACCGAACCTTGCTGCCGCTCTTACGCAGTTCTCCAGCTGTCAGATCCACTTCAAATACACCGAAGCGTACGATCTTGGCTGCATCGTTGGCGGGCGGAACGGCCATGCGGAATGAACGTCGTAGTGTAGCACCGACCCACCTGAAATTCTGGAGAGACCAAGTAAGAGGGAGTTACAATGGAACTCGTGCCGTTTCTTCAGAAACAAGGCCCAAATGACGCGAAGCACACTCGGCACCATGTGTACGCCACAGAGACTACCGGTTTGCTGCTTATCGCCATTCTTCTGCTCGTGCTCACCTTAATTCGGTACTGGCATTCGATCAACTGGAGTATCCACTGAGCTCGTTGTTGCCTCCTGATCCATTACTGGTTGTAGTGGTTGGTCCAACGGCTAGTGGAAAGACTGCGCTGTCGCTCACTCTTGCGGAACAGTTTACCGGCGAAATCGTGAACTGCGATTCCGTCGCTATGTACCGCGAGTTTGAGATTGGCACCGCGAAACCAAGCGTCGACGAACGGGCGCGAGCGCCGCATCATTTGTTGGACTGCGTCGAACCGACCTCTTACTACACTGCTGGAGAATATGTACGCGAGGCGCGCCGCATACTCGCAGATATCCAGTTGCGAAACCATCTTCCAATCGTTACAGGCGGCACGGGACTCTATCTGCGCGCTCTAGTTGAGGGGCTGTTCCCAGGACCGCAGCGATCCGAGTCATTGCGTGAGCGATTGCGCCAAAGAGCGACGCAACACGGGTCGACTTACTTGCACGACATTTTGAGGCGGCTTGATCAAGCTGCAGCCGCAAGCATTCACGCGAATGATGTCCCAAAGCTCATCCGTGCGATCGAAGTGTGCGTCGCCTCCCGCGAAAAGATGAGCGAACTGTGGAAAGCGAAGCCTGACCCCCTGCGAGGTTTCCGTATCCTGCGCCTTGGACTTGACCCGAGAAGGGAGAAACTCTACTCGCGAATAAACGAACGCGCGAAAGTGATGTTTAGTTCGGGACTGATCGAGGAAACCGCGCAGCTGTTCAGCAAGTATGCGGATCGCGCGCGCCCATTGACGTCCTTGGGCTACAAGCAGGCGATGCTAGTGGTGAAGGGAGAGGTTGATCGAGACCGTGCCTTGAGCCTTGCCCAGCAAGCCCATCGCAACTATGCGAAGCGCCAGATGACGTGGTTCCGCCGCGAACCCGATGTTTTCTGGATCGCTGGATTCGGCGACGACTCGAATGTACAGCGTGAGGCAATTGCGGTCGTGAAGGAAGCTAGAATTCCCAATAGGTAGCGACTGGGTCAACCTTGTCGCATGACATTCCGTACAGGGGATCGACACTCGATCTGCTATCTTTCCTCCATGTGCACGCGCATTTTGCTAATCATCTTTCTAAGTTTCATGCTCGCCCCCGCTTCCGTGATTTTCGCGAAAGACAAACCGGAAAAATTCCTTACGGCCGCTCCTATCAAACTGAACCGCGACGGAGAGAAATGGGCCGAGAAAACACTGAAGAGCCTATCGCCAGAGGAGAAGGTCGGGCAGCTCTTCATGATTTGGGTGCGCGCTCAGTTTCTAAATGTTGAGGATCCGATTTTTCTTCAATTGCGCGACTCGATCAATAAGTATCACGTCGGTTCGTTCGCAATGACGGTCAATGTCGACGGTCCAATCCTTTTGCGAAACCAGCCGTATGAAGCCGCGTCGCTTCTGAATCGCCTGCAATCCGAGTCGAGGCTACCGCTCATCATCGCCGCCGATTTCGAGCGCGGAGTGTCTATGCGACTTCACGGCACTACCGTTTTCCCGCACCCCATGGCCTATGGCGCCACAGGAAATCTTCAGTTTGCGGAAGCGTTTGGCCGTATCACGGCAGAGGAATCGCGTGCCGTCGGCGTGCACTGGAATTTTTTCCCTGATGCGGACGTCAATTCAAATCCGGCCAACCCGATCATCAATACGCGATCATTCGGCGAAGATCCAAAACAGGTCGGCGATATGGTTGCAGCTTACATTCGCGGAGCTCATGCAGGTGGCATGATGACCACGGCCAAGCATTTTCCTGGGCATGGTGACACCGCCACCGACTCCCACCTGGGTGTGGCGAGGGTGACTGGTGATCTCGCGCGACTGAATTCCGTTGAACTGCCTCCCTTCCGCGCCGCGATCGAGGCGGGTGTCGACGCTGTGATGGTGGCTCATGTCAGCATCCCGGCTCTTGAACCTGACCCGAATCGCGTGGCCACGACCTCAACCGCCGTTGTCACGGACCTACTCAAGAAACAAATGGGGTTCAAGGGAATAGTGGTCACCGATGCGCTCGATATGGCCGGCCTGACACGGCTCTACGCTAACGACATCGGACGTGCCGCAGTTGAATCGTTCAACGCCGGAAACGATTGGCTGATCATTCCTGCCGACATGGACGCGTCATATCGGTCGATGGTGGCAGCCGTGAAGAGCGGCGAAATCTCCCAGGCACGATTGGACGAATCGGTGCTGAAGATCTTGAAGGCAAAAGCTGCACTCGGACTTCATAAGGCGCGACTTGTGGATCTCGACCAGTTGCCCGACAAGGTCGCTAAGCCGCAGAATCTCGCTGAGGGGCAAGGAGTTGCTGATTCTGCGGTAACTCTCGTTCGCGACAACGGGAGAATCCTGCCTCTCAAAAAGACCATCGGAACTTCTGCGCCGGCCCTCCCGTATCAATCAGTGGAAGAGGTGCGTTCCGGAAAAGTCATGGTGATCTTTACCGATGATGCTCGAATGGATTCCGGACGCATTCTTGAGCACCAGCTACAGGCACGAGCGCCAGGCAGCACTATTTTCTATGTCGATCCTCGAGTCGCGACCCCGATGACCGACGAAGTGCTTCAGGCCGTAAACGGTGCGGACGCGGTGATCGCTGCGGTGTACGCGGTGCCGAGTGCCGGGCGCGCGATCCAAGGAAAAAACGGGCCGACTAATACGGTCAGTCTCGCGGAACAGAGTGGTGCCCTGTTGCAAAAGATTCTCGACCGGGCCACCGCAAAGACGGTGGTCTTGGCTATGGGCAATCCTTATCTCGCTCAGGAATATCCTGCTGTCGAAAATTATCTTTGTACTTTTTCGAATGCCTCAGTCTCAGAAATCAGCGCGGCGAAAGCCATCTTTGGAGAAATACCAATTCGCGGGCGCCTCCCGGTCACAATCCCAAACATCGCTCAGCGCGGTTTCGGCATCGATCGTTCGGCCCTCGCCGCCAATGGAGACTCAAACCATGTTCAGCCGTCACACTAACCGTGCATCGCAATGCTTTTTTTTGATGGCCAGCATATGTCTGTTTGCTGCTTGCAGTGTGAATGTCAAAAAGAGCGACGAAGCCGGACAAGACAAGAAAGTGGACATCGAAACTCCCATTGGAGGCATTCACGTCAGCAATGATGCCGATGTCCATGACACCGGATTGCCGGTATATCCGGGTGCTCGGCCAACAAAGAAGGGCTCTGGAAGCGATGAAAAGAGTGCGAACGTAAACATATCCGGACCTGGGTTTGCGCTGAGAGTTCTCGCTCTTGAGTACGAATCCGACGATGCGGCAGACAAACTCGTTTCTTACTACAAAGACCAGCTAAAAAAATTCGGTACTGTTGTGGAATGCCGAACCGATAAACACGGTGGCGATGTGCCTGACGTTAACGTAGGCGATAACGACGGCAAGGCAGACGAGCCCGTCAGCTGCGGCGCTGACAACCACGGGTCAAACATCGAATTGAAAGTTGGCAAGCGCAATGAGCAGCACATCGTTGCTATAGAACCGGCGACGAAAGGATCCAAGTTGGCTCTGGTCTACATTCGAACACGCGGGAAGAAGGACACGATTTAGATTTGTTGAAACGAGGGGACGAGATTCTCAGTTGAATAGAACTGTCGACACATTAATCGCCCGCTCTCTGCGATAATTTCAATGCCGTGGATCACATCTGTTACAAGTGCGGATCTCCCGTGGAGAGCGGGGTTCCATTTTGCCAACATTGCCGCGCTCCCCAGATTCGCGTTAGCTCCGTCGAGGACGCGCCCGTCTCGACGATTCCCGTTGACTTGAGCGCTTCTTTTCAACCGACTCCCCAGGCATCTCCAGTCCAGTGGTCTTATGCTCTAACCGCCGCAGCAATGGCTGGCGTCATATCAGCCATCCTAATGAACGTGTTCTTCGGGTTCTTCGGAATTGGGATTGCGGCGGCTGGCGCTTTTGCAGTGCGTCTCTATCGCCAGCGAAGCGGGCAGGTGTCACTTCTACCCGGCGCAGGCGCCCGCATCGGGGCTGTTAGTGGCGTCTTCGGCTTCGGATTTTTTTGTGTGATTGCTGCGGTAGGGACCGCACTCTTTGGCGGTGGCTCTCAGGTGAAGCTGGCGCTATTATCAGGCCTCGAACAAGCTGCAGCGCGGAGCCAAGATCCGCAGGCTCAAGCCGCTCTTGAAAAACTGCGCGCACCCGAGGGCTTAATCCTGGTGCTTGCCTTCAGCCTGGCCTTTGTCTTCACCCTCTTCGTGGCGCTTTCTAGCCTTGGGGGTGCGTTGGCCGCTTCTATGTCGCGTGGGCGCCGGCAATAGTAGCTACCAAGAGCCGGCTTGGCCCACGTTCATACCTCCTTGCGACTGCGTCGCCACCCGCGTATGATGCACCGTTCATGACCCCACGACTGCCTGACCGTACTACCACGATCCGACAAAAGACCCAGCTCATGTCGGCGACGGAAATCGAGCGCACTCTCGTCCGTCTCGCTCACGAAATCATTGAGAAGAACAACGGGGTAGAAGGATTGGGCCTGGTTGGCATCCGGCGCCGTGGCGTTCCAATCGCCCAGCGGCTTGGCGAAATCATCAAACGGATTGAAAAGAAACCTGTGCCGGTCGGCACGCTCGATATCACCCTGTATCGTGACGACTTGTCGACCTTGGGGCCAAAGCCGGTTGTTCAGAAATCGGAAATCGGTTTCCCGGTTGCTGGCAAGTCGATCATCCTTGTTGATGATGTTTTGTACACCGGTCGCACAACGCGTTCTGCCATGGATGCTCTGTTTCGAGAAGGCCGGCCATTACGAGTACAACTATGCGTCCTGATTGACCGCGGGCATCGAGAGCTCCCCATAGAAGCGGCGTTTGTTGGGCGCGAAGTACAGACGAGCCAGAACGAAATTATCGAAGTGAAACTTCAGGAAGTGGACAGTGCGGAAAAAGTTTTGTTGATGGAAAAAGTCTCGGCAAAGCAAGCATGAAGGCTGGGCCTCTTTGATGCCCCCATCTTATAAGTAGCGGCGCATAAGCTGAGTAACGTGTAGGCTTGGGCGCCTTTTCAAAGCGCCACTGCAACCGCAACAACGGACTCACGATGAATGCCGCACGCGGATCTCTGCTGGGAATCGAACCCCTCGACGCGCTTGAGATCCTCAAAATTCTAAAGTTTGCGCGCAGCATGAACCCACACAAACCGCGCGCTCTGCTCAAAGGCAAACGTATTGCGCTTCTCTTTTACGAAGCATCGACTCGTACGAGAAGCTCGTTTGAGATAGCAGCGAAGGCGCTCGGTGCTTATACCGTCGTGGTTCATGCCTCGGGTTCGAGTATTGAAAAAGGTGAATCGCTGCTCGATACGGGATACACGCTACGTGCCGTGGGCGCCGATGCAATCGTGATTCGCCACCCGAATGCAGGGGCCCCGCATCTCATGGCTTCTCGCATTGATGTGCCCGTCATCAACGCAGGCGACGGCATGCATGAGCATCCGTCGCAGGCCTTGCTGGATGCGTATACGATTTTGCGAAACAAGAAAACCCTCAAGGGCCTTCACATCGCGATCATAGGCGACATTTTTCACAGTCGCGTTGCTCGGTCTTCTTGCCATTTGTGGTCAAAACTCGGGGCAAAGGTAACACTTTGCGGACCGCCGGAACTGGTCCCCGACGTGGCGGTCACGCTGGCACCGAATCTGAGTATCACGCGGCACATGGACGAGGCTCTGCGAGGTACCGATGTGGTGATGCTACTGCGCGTACAAAAAGAG
>Ga0207657_10001312_pt1 | contig 26386 bp, 21 predicted proteins | sample KBSC33metaG_FD_184316 | JGI IMG/M metagenome (GOLD analysis project Ga0207657, IMG submission 184316) | Corn rhizosphere microbial communities from Kellogg Biological Station, Michigan, USA - KBS C3-3 metaG (SPAdes) (version 2) | ecosystem: Host-associated > Plants > Roots > Rhizosphere > Soil ... | reverse complement strand
CCTTCGACCTGCTCGTGATCGGCGGCGGCATCAACGGCGCCGGCATCGCGCGCGACGCCGCCGGGCGCGGCCTGTCGGTGGTGCTCGTCGAGAAAGACGATCTCGCGGCACACACGTCGTCGGCCAGCACGAAGCTGATCCACGGCGGGCTGCGCTATCTCGAGCATTACGAGTTTCGCCTCGTCGCCGAGGCGCTGGCCGAGCGCGAGGTGCTGCTGCGCGTCGCGCCGCATATCATCGAGCCGCTGCTGTTCGTGCTGCCGCACGAGCCGCACCTGCGCCCGTCCTGGATGATCCGTGCGGGCCTTTTCCTGTACGACCGCCTTGGCGGGCGGATGACGCTGCCGAAGTCGTTCAGCGTTCGGCTCGCCGGCACGCGTTACGGTACGGGGCTCAAGCCGCGCTTTCGCAAAGGGTTCGTCTATGCCGACGCGCGCGTCGACGATGCGCGCCTCGTCGTGTGCAACGCGCTCGATGCGCGTGCGCGCGGCAGCGACATACGCGTGCGGACGAAGCTCGTCGCCGCCCGGCGCGACAACGGTCTTTGGCATGCGACGCTCGTCGATGACGCGGGTGCGCGATCGGACGTCACCGCGCGTGCGCTCGTCAATGCCGCCGGCCCGTGGGTGCGCGACGTGCTCGGCGAGCTCTCCGAGGTGCCGATCGCGGCCGGCGTGCGGCACGTGAAGGGCAGCCACATCGTCGTGCCGCGCATCCACGATGCGCCGCACGCCTACATCCTGCAGAATGCCGACAACCGCATCGTCTTCGTGATTCCGTACCAGGACGCCTTTTCGCTGATCGGGACGACCGATGTGCCGGTCGAGCACTACGCGCATCCGGTGATAAGCGACGAGGAGACGTACTACCTGCTGACGCTCGCCAACACGTACGTCGAGCGGCCGCTCGCGGCGAGCGACATCGTCTGGTCGTACAGCGGCGTGCGTCCGCTCTACGACGACGGCACGAGCGATCCCTCGGCGATCACGCGCGATTACGTGCTGCAGCTCGATGCCGGCCGCGACGCGGCGAACGCACCCGTGCTGTCGATTTTCGGCGGCAAGATCACGACGTATCGCAAGCTCGCCGAAGCGGCGCTCGCCGAGCTCCGCCCGTTCTTTCCGGCGATGGGCCCTTCGTGGACGCACGCGGCGCCGCTGCCTGGCGGCGATCTGCCGGGCGGCGATCGCGACGCCTGGCTCGCCGAGCTGCGGCAACGCTACCCTGCCCTCCCGGCGGATCTGTTGCGCGCGCTCGCGCGCCGCCACGGCACCCGCGCGCTGGCGGTTCTCGCCGATACACGCTCGCCTGCCGACCTTGGCGAAGACTTCGGGGCAGAGCTTACCGAGCGCGAGATCCGTTATCTGCAGCGCGACGAATGGGCCGTGACCGCCGACGACGTGCTGTGGCGGCGCACCAAGTGCGGGCTCGCGATGACCGGCGCGGCGCGTGCCCGCGTGGCCGAGTTTCTCGGCCGATGAGCGCGGCAACCCTGCCGCGCCCGCTCGCGCAAATGCCGGTCGCGGTCCGGCGTGCGATCCGTTTCGTGCTGACCGACATCGACGACACGCTGACGACCGACGGGAAGCTGACGGTCGAGGCCTACGCGGCCCTTGCGCGGCTTTCCGCGAGCGGCCGCATCGTCGTTCCGGTGACCGGCCGGCCTGCCGGCTGGTGCGATCACATCGCGCGCATGTGGCCGGTGCATGCGGTGATCGGCGAGAACGGCGCGTTCTACATGCGCTTCGACGAAGCGCGCGGCAAGCTCGTGCGCCGGTTCGTGGCGAGCGACGACGAGCGCGAACGGATGCGCGAACGCATCGGCGCCATCGGCGCGCGCATCGTCGCGGCCGTGCCGGGCAGCGCGCTGGCGTCGGACCAGCATTATCGCGAGACCGATCTCGCGATCGATTATCGCGAGGACGTCGCACCGCTTTCCGTGGTCGACGTCGACCGCATCGTTGCGCTGATGCAGGCCGAGGGCATGACGGCGAAGGTCAGCTCGATCCACGTCAACGGCTGGTTCGGCGATTACGACAAGCTCGCGATGACGAAGACGTTGATGCGCGAAGTGTTCGCGCTCGATCTCGATGCCGCGCGCGACGCCTGCGTGTTCGCCGGCGATTCGCCGAACGATGCGCCGATGTTCGCGTTCTTCCCGAACGCCGTCGGCGTCGCCAACGTGCGGCCATTCCTCGACCGCATCGCGACGCCGCCGACGTGGATCACAGCGCGCGCAGCAGGTGCCGGATTCGCGGAGCTCGCCGATCTGCTGCTGGCGAACGACTGACGCTGGCGCCCTTCACACGTGCGCGCCGTACCCGCCGGTAACGAGACCGGTCAGTGCGGCGACGGCGATGTTGAGCACGATGGCGCACAGCACCACGACGACCGTGTAGCCGAGCGCCTTGTCCTCGGGCGTGCGCATCAGCACGGGCAATCCCAGGTACATGAGGTACAAGCCGTAGAGCCCGATCACGCCCGCGACGAAGCCGAGTGCGGGCACGATCGTCAGGATCGTCGCCAGCCACGCGGGCGTGAAGCTGTACGCCGTCACCTTCAGCGCGCCAAGCGCATCCTTCCGGCCGCCGAACGTCGGTGCGAGCGCATCGACGATCATCGCGACCACGAAGACCGCAACGAACGTCAGCACGAAGTGCAGGATCGCGCCGCCGAGCGCCGCGCCGAGGCCGAGACGCACCGTGCCGAGCAGCGGAATCGGAATGCCGATGAGCACGCCGCCGATCAGCGATGCCAGCACGCCGACGCCGACGAGCGGTGCGACGTAGCGCAGATAGATGTCCTGTGCGGTCGTCGCCTCGCCGGCGATCACTGGCCACTCGGTGCGCGGCGTCAGCAGGATGGCCTTGGCGCGCTCGATGATGCGGTTGGCGAGCGTGCGCGCACCGGCATGCGCACTCGGACCCCCTGCATACGCCGGCGGCGCCAGGACCGCATTCACGTCGGGAGACGCGGCGGGCGCCGCCGGGTCTGCGGTCTTCGCCGCGCTCGACGTACCGCAATTGCCGCATATCGTCGCGCCTTCCGGAACTGCCTGCCCGCATGTCGCGCAAAACATCGCGTTCCTCCCGTGTCGGCTGCCGTCTGGCGGTCGGATTGTGCAACACCTGCCTGGTCCCGACAACGCGTACGGTCGCTTTGAGTCACGCGACGTCGGTGCAGTAGCGGCATGGGGCGCGCGGCGCGCCGACAGCGGCGCTTCGCCGAGACCGCGGTGCGGAACAGAAGAAGTGGGCGCACGCTTACGTGACAACGGCCTATCAAGGCGACGATCCGGCAATCCCCCGGCGCCCTCCGACTCAGCCTCTCGTCGGATCACTGCGAGGTTCACGCCACATGCGGAATGGTATTTGCCTTATGCGACTCCCGGCCGGCGCGATCCATTGCCTGGACAGCACGTGCCGGCCATGAACAGGAGGCAGCGCAACCATGATCCGCTACGGCTTCACGATCCGCACCCGGATGGGACAGCGGATCGACAACGTTTCGATCATCGCCGGATCGCAGCGCGACGCGGAGCGTCGCCTGCGCCAGATGTACGTCCAGTGCGAGATCGTCGAGTGCCGCGAGCGCTCGATCCCCCGGCGCTTCGAGGCCGCGAACTTCGCCAACATGATCGACCTGATGTCGATCAGTCCGCCGACGATCCAGCACCACGGCTGACGCCCGCCGCTGCGTACGCAGGGCTCGCCGCGAAGGGCGCAGCGAAGGGCAAGCGTCGCAATCGCACATCGTCCGCCGCGCATGACGGTCGGCGGGAAGCACTGGCGTATCATCGCCGTCGTCCCGCGCATTTCTTCCGTTCGATGGCTTCCCCGCTCGACGTCGTCATCCTCGCCGCCGGTCAAGGCAAGCGAATGCATTCGGCATTGCCGAAGGTACTGCACTGCCTTGCCGGAACGCCGCTCGCTGCGTACGTCCTGACCGCTGCTCGCGCGCTGTCGCCGCGCGCGATCGCGGTCGTCGTCGGCCATGAGGCCGACACCGTCGAGCGCGCGCTGGCGGCGCCCGACGTCATCTTCGTGCGCCAGGATCCGCCGCGCGGCACGGGCGATGCCGCACGGCTTGCGCTCGATGCGTTGCCGCCCGACGGCGTGACGCTCGTCGGCCTCGGCGACGTGCCGCTCGTCCCGTCGGAAGCCCTTGCGAGCGTCGCCGAAATCGCGCAGGCGAGCCGCGTCGGCCTGCTGACGGCGCGCGTGCGCAATCCGTTCGGTCTCGGACGCATCGTTCGCGGCCCCGCTGGCGACGTGCAGGCGATCGTCGAGGAGCGCGATGCCGCACCCGAGGAGCGCGCGGTCAACGAGATCAACACCGGATTCATCGCGGCACCGACGTCGCTGTTGAAGCTCTGGCTGTCGCGGCTGTCGCCGCACAACGCCCAGGGCGAGTTCTATCTCACCGACATCGTCGCGATGGCGGTCGCCGAGGGCGTAGGCGTCGAGGCCCACGTCGTCAACGACGAAGTGTCGGTCCTCGGCGTCAACGATCGCGCGCAACTCGCGAAGCTCGAGCGCATCCTGCAGCGGCGCAAGGCCACCACGCTGATGCTCGCCGGGACGACGATCGTCGACCCCGACCGCATCGACATCCGCGGCGATCTCCAATGCGGCCGCGACGTGACCATCGACGTCGGTTGCGTCTTCGAGGGAAGCGTGCGTCTCGGCGAGCGCGCGCATGTCGGCCCGTATTGCGTGCTGCGCGACTGCGCGGTCGGCGACGACACGCGCGTCGACGCGTTCTGCCACGTCGATTCGGCGACGATCGGCCGGCATTGCCGCATCGGACCCTACGCGCGACTGCGTCCCGGCACGGAGCTTGCTGAAGACGTGCACATCGGAAACTTCGTCGAAGTGAAGGCGAGCACGCTCGGCGCCGGCTCCAAGGCGAATCATCTGGCGTATGTCGGCGACGCGGTCCTCGGCAGCCGCGTCAATTACGGCGCCGGCTCGATCACCGCGAACTACGACGGCGCGAACAAGCATCGGTCGATCATCGGCGACGACGTGCATGTGGGGTCCAATTGCGTGCTCGTGGCGCCGATCACGATCGGCGCCGGGGCAACGATCGGCGGCGGCAGCACCGTCGTGAAGGAGGCGCCGGCCGGACAACTCACGCTCGCGCGCGCCGCGCAGGTTTCGAATCCGCGCTGGAAGCGGCCGCGGAAGAAGGGGTGACCTGATCATGTGCGGGATTGTCGGCGCCACGTCCGATCGCAACATCGTGCCGATCCTGATCGAAGGAATCCGGCGCCTCGAGTACCGCGGCTACGATTCGACCGGGCTTGCCGTGGTGAACGGCGGCGCCAACCCGATCCTCGAGCGGCTCGTTTCAACGGCACGGGTGGCCGACCTCGCCGCACAGGCCGATGCGCTGCATCTCAAGGCCACGACGGGCATCTCGCACACGCGCTGGGCCACGCACGGCGCGCCGACGTCCGACAATGCGCATCCGCATCTGTCCTGCGGCGAAATCGCCGTCGTCCACAACGGCATCATCGAGAATTACGAAGCGCTGCGCGAGAAGCTGAAGTCGCGCGGCTACGTGTTCCGGACACAGACCGACACGGAAGTGATCGCTCACCTCGTGCATGCGTATTGGCACGCCGAGGGCGGCGGCGATCTGCTCGAGGCCGTCCGGCAGGCGATCGCCGAGTTCAAGGGCGCCTACGCGATCGCCGTGATCTCCACGCGCGAGCGCGGCCGTCTGATCGGCGCGCGGCAGGGCAGCCCGCTCCTCGTGGGCGTCGGTGAGCAGGATCACTTCCTCGCGTCCGACGCGTCGGCGCTGATGCAGGTGACGCGCCGTGTCGCGTATCTCGAGGAGGGCGACGTCGCCGACGTGCGGCGCGAAACGTACGCCATCTTCGATGCGGCAGGAGCGCGCGTGACGCGCGCCGTCGTCGAAGTCCAGGGAAGCGGTGACGCGGTCGAGCTCGGCCCGTACCGTCACTACATGCAGAAGGAGATCTTCGAGCAGCCGCGCGCGGTGGCCGATACGCTCGACGGCATCACGTCGATCGGTCCGGCTCTCTTCGGCACGAAGGCCGATGCGATCCTGCGCGACGTCGACTCCGTGCTGATCCTCGCGTGCGGCACCAGCTACTACTCGAGCCTCGTCGCCAAACAATGGATCGAGACGCTCGCGAGGATGCCGTGCACGGTCGAAATCGCCAGCGAATATCGCTATCGCGACAGCGTTCCGCACGACAAGTCGCTCGTCGTCGTCGTGTCGCAATCCGGCGAGACGGCCGATACGCTCGCAGCGCTCGGACACGCGCGGGCACTCGGCCACCGGCATACGCTTGCGATCTGCAACGTCGCGACGAGCTCGATGGTGCGCCAGGCCGAGCTCGTGTTCCTGACGCGCGCCGGCGCCGAGATCGGCGTCGCGTCGACCAAGGCATTCACCACCCAGCTCACCGCGCAGTTCCTGCTTGCGCTGACGCTCGCCAAGCTCCGCGGACTACTGGGCGGCGCCGACGAAGCGCGATACCTCGACGAGCTGCGGCACATTCCGGCGGCCATCCGCGGCGCGCTCGCGCTCGAGCCGCACCTGATCGGCTGGGCCCAGCATTTCGCGAAGAAGCAGCACGCGCTGTTCCTGGGACGCGGGCTGCACTACCCGATCGCGCTCGAAGGCGCGCTGAAGCTCAAGGAAATCTCGTACATCCACGCCGAGGCGTATCCGGCGGGCGAGTTGAAGCACGGCCCGCTCGCGCTGGTCGACGCGCAGATGCCTGTCGTCGCGATTGCGCCGAACGATGCGCTGCTCGAAAAGCTGAAGTCGAACCTGCAGGAGGTGCGCGCTCGCGGCGGCGAGCTTTACGTCGTCGCCGACCTCGACAGCCACCTCAGCGTGAGCGACGGTATACACCTGATCCGCGTCGCCGAGCATCGCGGACTGTTGTCGCCGATCGTGCACGTCGTGCCGCTGCAGCTACTCGCGTATCACACCGCGGTGCTGCGGGGCACCGACGTCGACAAGCCGCGCAATCTCGCGAAATCGGTGACCGTCGAGTAGCGGGCGCTCGCCGTCCGCAATCACCAGGAAACTTCATGACAGAAAGCAGCACGGGAGCACCGGCCGTCACGATCACCGACAGCGCCGCACGCGTGGCGCTCGATCTGGCGTTGCGCATTACGCAGGACTCGCGGTTGCGGCCGGAGCAGCGCGACGAAAAGTACTGGATCGCGCTGTACCTGAAGTGCCACCGCGCAGCACACGGCGAGGGCTGATGCCGGCCGCGGCCGGTCTTACGCCCCGCCGCCGAACAGCGCGTTGAGCTCCGCGCCGGACGCGGCGTCGGCGAACCCATCGAAGCGGCCGTGCTCGGCGATCGCTTTCGCCGTACGCATGAAGCCGCCCCACGCGCTGCGTGCGAGCGCACCCCCCACACTGATGCGCCGAACGCCGAGTGCCGCGACGTCGTCGACGCGCATGTCGCTCGCCCAGCCGATCAGCAGGTTGACGGGCTTCGGCGCAACGGCATCGACGACCGCGCGAATGTGTTCCGGCGTGCGGAGGCCCGGCGCGTACAGGCAGTCGGCGCCGGCGTTCGCGTACGCCTTGAGGCGCGCGATCGTCTCGGCGAGATCGGGACGGCCGACGAGGAAGCATTCGGCGCGTCCGACGAGCAGCGTATCGCCACCCGCGGCGTCGATCGCGCGGCGCGCCGCACGCACGCGCTCCACCGCCACGTCGACGGCGTAGAGCGGTGCGCCTTCGTCGCCGGTGGAATCCTCGATCGACAGACCCGCAACGCCGGTTTCCACGGCGAGGCGCACGCTTTCCCTGACGCCGGCAGCGTCGCGGGCGAAGCCGCTTTCGAAATCGGCGTTGATCGGCAGGTCGGTCGCGCCGACGATTTCGCTCAAGTGTGCGAGCACCATGTCGCGCGTGACGTGATTGTCGGCGCGCGCTCGTGACCACGCGAAACCCGAGCTGGTCGTCGCAAGCGCCTTGAAGCCGAGGCTTTGCAGGTAGCGCGCACTGCCAAGGTCCCACGGATTGGGGATGACGAAGCAGCCGCTGGCATGCAACTGATGGAACGTGCGCCGCTTGTCGGCGATGCTGGCGGGATGAGACGTCATTGGCGAGTTCTCGAAGCGTCGGATGGGAGGGACGCGATTCGATTCTACCGCTGCCACTTGCGATCGGCCGATGCAGGTAGGCGTCGGCGCGGGCGATCGCCGAAACATCAAACGAAAGGGGCGGAGATTGCTCCGCCCCTCGCGTCGCGACGAACGTTGCCGCTTACCGGCTGCTGCCGCCCCGGTTGCTGCCGCTGCTGCCCATGTTCGAGCTGCCACTGCTGCCCATGCCAGAGCCGCTGCTGCCGAGACTGCTGCTGCGGCTTGCGTGGCTGCTGCCCTGCTGCCCACGCGAAGTGCCCGACTGGCCCTGCTGGCCCGACGAGCCGCTCATCTGGCTCTGCTGCCCGGAGGGCCGGTTCATCTGGCTGTTGAGCTGGCCGGCTCTGCTTCCTTGCCCCGGTTGCCCCTGTTGCAGGCATTGCGCAAGCAGCTGCTGCCCGCGCTGCGCGCACCGTTCGAACTCGCGGCCGGTATCGCGGAAGAATTGCGCGATTTCCTGCTGCCCGCTCTGCTCGGCATCCTGTGCGTATTGCTCGTAGGTCTGGCATCCCTGCAGCGTGTGATACATGACGCTGATCAGGTTGTAAGTCGTGTCGGGTGTTTGTCCGATCATGCCTTGTTGCGTGCCGCCGCTCGTCGAAGCGCGCGTTCCGCTCATCGAGCCCGCCGTTCCCGATTGTGTCGTTGCCATGTGCGTAACTCCTTCCGTGATGCCCGCTAGGTAATCGAAGGCACGAAAAAAACAAGCCCCGCGCTGGCATGAACGAGCGCCGCCGTGCCGTCGGGTCGGACCGTGCGCGCGCGGTGGAGTTTCGCCGATGTGCAGCGCGTGATGCAGTCGCTTCGTGGTGGAAGCGAATTGTTGCGCGCTTCAACACGTTCGCGCGCATGCACGTTGGCCCGTTGATGGCGCGCTTCGCATCACGTCGAACACGCGATTCGCGGTACACGTGCGTCGGTCAGGCGATTCGCGCTACGCGTCGGGTCGAATGCGCGATGCGCGGGCACCGACGATTCGCGGCGACGCGCGCTCGCCGGGATTGAACCTGCACGCGACATCGAGGTCCGGATGATGTCCAAGGTCAATACGACGAGGGCGTCGATGGCACCGGCCCCCGGGACGCAAAGTTGGCGCAATGCAGGCAAGCCGGCCGCAGCGCGGATCCGACTCGTCCCACGCCCCGCGCCGTGCGCTCGGTACGCGAGCGGGGACAGGGTCATTTTATGGACATCGGCCGGCGCCGTGATTCGGCGGAGCTGCATCGGCCACGCATGGAGACGCGCATGAACCACTTGATGAATCGATTCTCGCCTGGCGCCACCACCCAGATCCGCATGGATCACACGCACGCGCTGACGACGTTCCACAAGTACCACATCGACACGTCGCCCGGCAGGAAGCGGGCGATCGTCGAAACGCTGTCGCTCGCACTCGACATCCATGCGACACTGGAAGAGGAAATCTTCTACCCCGCAATGCGCAGCATCGACCCCGACCTCGTCGACAGGAGCATTCCCGAACACGGCGAGATGAAGCGGCTGATCGACGAGCTGCACCAGCTGCGGCCCGAAGATCGCAGCTACGACACCACGGTGATGGAGCTCATGCGCGACGTCATCCGGCACGTCGCGGACGAGGAAACCAAGCTCCTTCCCGATGCCGAGCGCGTGCTCGGCGAGCAGCGGCTCTCCGAGCTCGGCGCGCAGATGACGCGCCGACGCATGCAACTGTCAGCGCCGCACGCCGGCGCAATCGCCGTCAACACCGTGCGCTCGTACCCGGCCGCGGCGCTCGCGTTCACCGGGATGCTGGCGCTCGGCGGCGTTCTCGCGGCGCGCGCATTCACCCGCCCGGCGACGTTGCGTACGCTCGCGCGGCCGGCGCGCTGGCGGGCACTGACCGCGTCATAGACGCAACCGGTCGATCCTCGGGACCGCCCGCCGCGTCATCCGGCGGGCGGTTGCGGGATCAAGAGCGGTCATCGGCGGGACCGCGCGGCGTCTGCGCTCCCGGATCCTTCGCTTCGTCGACGCTGATCCCCGGCGGCAAGCCGGTATCGATGATGTGGCGAACATCGCCGCCGCGTTCCTTCGGCTTGCGCGCGGGCTCGTCCTTCTTCGGCGGCACGCGCGGCGCCGATCGATCGTTGTCGTTCATGATCGGAGAACCTCCTCGACGATCAAGGTGCCATGCGCAGCGCAGCGGCGCCGTCGGCCACGCGCGTGCATCGCTGTCCGCGCACCGCCTACGGGACGCGGAGCGCGAGTTCAACCGGCGGAAAAACCGCCATCGACGAAGATCGTCTGCCCGGTGACGTAATCGGACGCGCGGCTTGCCAGGTAGAGCGCGGTTCCAGCGAGATCGCCGAGCTCGCCGTTGCGCCCGATGAACGTGCGCGCTGCGTTCGCCTGCCACCGTGCGGGATCGGACGCAACGGCTGCCGTGAGCGGTGTCGCGAAAAATCCCGGCGCTATCGCGTTGGCGTTGACGCCCCGGCCCGACCACGCTTCCGCCTGCGCCCGCGTGAGCTGCATCAAGCCGCCCTTCGACGCGCCGTACGCGCCGCTGTTCGCGAACGCGCGCACCGACTGCAGCGACGCGATGTTGATGATACGGCCCCAGCCGCGCTCGATCATCGCCGGCACGAGTCGCTGCGACAGGAAGAACGGGGCGTCGAGGTTGAGCCGGATCGTGCGGTCCCAGTCGTCGGCGGTGAGCTCGAGCATCGGCTTGCGGATGTTGATCCCCGCACAGTTCACGACGATGTCCGGGGGACCGAACGCACGGGGCGCCGCATCGGCGCAGGCGGTGAGCGCGGCGCGATCGCCGAGGTCGCACGGCAGGAGGTCCGCCTCGCCGCCGCTCCTCCTGATCGCGTCGTGCGTTGCTTCAAGCTCCGATTCGCGCCGGGCGACGAGCACGACGCGCGCACCCGCATCGGCAAGCGTCATCGCGATCGTGCGCCCGATGCCGGAGCTTGCGCCGGTGACGAGCGCGACGAGTCCGTCGAGCGAGAACAGGTTTCGCGTTCCCCGCACGCTTTGCGCGGCGGTTGCGTTGTCTTCGCTGCCCGGCGCTTCACTGCCATTCGTCATGGAATACTCCCGTTGCGTGCACCGGCGTGCGCCGGTCGATGTGCGCTTCTTGCCGCGCCGTCGAAGCGATCGGCAGAAAACGGCCGGATATCGAGAAACGGTGTGCGCCCCGCGATGAGGTCCGCAATGATCTCGCCGGTGGGTGCTGCCGCCGTCAATCCGACATGGCCGTGTCCGAACGCGAGCCACGCATTCGACGCGCGCACGGCACGGCCGATCACGGGCAGCGAATCGGGCAGCGACGGCCGATGGCCCATCCAGCGCGACACGGCCGTGCCGTCGAGCCCGGGCAGCAGCCGGCGCGCGTGGCCGAGCAGCGCATCGGCACGCGCGTAGTTCGGCGGCGCATCGAGGCCTGCGAGCTCGACGGTGCCTGCAATGCGCAGCCCGTCCTCCATCGGCGTCACGAAATACTTGCGCTCGCCCGACGCGACCGGCGCACGCGGAAGCACGCTCGGCGAAGCCACCATCAGGTGATAGCCGCGCTCGGTTTCGAGCGGAACGTCGCTGCCGAGCAGCACCGATAACGCCTTTGAATGTGCGCCGGCGGCAACGACGACCGCGTCGGTCTCCACGGCGGACGCATCGGTGATGACGCGCGCGACGTTGCCGTCGACGATGTCGAAGCCCGTTGCCGACGCCTGCACGAACGTGGCACCCCCATCGTGCAGCCGTTGTGCAAGCGCGCGCGACAGGCGCAGCGGATTGGGACAGTGACCCTGCTCGGGCAGACGCACGAGATGGGTGATGCCGGGAGACAGCACCGGGTCGTACTCACGGATCTCGGCGCCGGTCAGCACCTCGATGGCAACACCGTGCCGACGCCGGATCTCGCGACCCGGCGCGTCGGCGGCAAAGCCGGCTTCGCTCTCGTAGGCAAACGCGTACCCGTCCTGGCGGATCAGCTCGGGAACGCCGGCCCGGGCGGCGAGCGGCCGCCATTTGTCGAGGGTGACGGTGAGCAGTGCGTGCAGCGCGTCGGCAATCGCATTGACGCGCGCCATCGAAGTCGAGCGCTGGAAGCGCCAGAGCCACGGTGCGACTTGCGGGACGTAGCGCAGCGGAATGTGCAGCGGGCCGTTGCGATCGAGCAGCCAGCCCGGCACCTGTTTCCAGATGCCCGGCAAGCCGAGCGGCACGCAGGAGCCGCGGCTGAAGCAGCCGGCATTGCCGAACGAGCAGTACTCGCCCGGCGCGCGCGGGTCGATCAGCGTGACGCGCTGCCCCTGCATCTGCAGATAGCTTGCGCACGCGAGGCCGACGACGCCTGCACCGATCACCGCGACGCGTTGTGTCATGGAATCGCTTTCCATCGGCCGCGTGCCCAAGCCGCCCGTCCGCTCCGATTCATTCGCCGCTAGCGGTACCCGGCCGCCTGCAGCTCGAACAATTCGGCGTAGCGCCCATTCTGCTGCAGCAACTCGTCGTGCGTGCCGATCGCTTCGACGGTGCCTTCCGCGAGCACGACGATGCGATCCGCCATGCGGACGCTCGAGAACCGGTGCGAGATCAGCACGGCCGTCTTGTCCCGGGACAGCTCCTTGAAGCGCTGGAACACCTCGAACTCGGCACGCGCGTCGAGTGCAGCGGTCGGCTCGTCCAGAATCAGCACCTGCGCGTCGCGCATGTAGGCCCGGGCAATGGCGATCTTCTGCCATTCGCCGCCCGACAGATCGACGCCGCCGCGAAAGAGCTTGCCGATGACCTGCTCGTAGCCTTGCGGCAGTTTCGCAATGACGTCGTCGGCGAGGCTGCGGTGCGCCGCGTCGACGATGCGCTCGCGATCGTTGCGCGCCTCGATGCGGCCCACGGCGATGTTGTCGCCCGCGGACAGGTGATAGCGGACGAAGTCCTGGAAGATCACGCCGATGTTCGCGCGCAGTTGCGCGAGATCGTATTCGCGCAGGTCCCGCCCGTCGAGCAGGATGCGCCCTTCGTCGGGATCGTAAAGGCGCGCGAGCAGCTTCACGAGCGTCGTCTTGCCCGCGCCGTTCTCGCCGACGAGTGCGAGCACCTCGCGTGCATGCAGCGTGAAATCGAGGTGGCGCACCGCCCAGCGTTCCGCGCCCGGATAGCGAAAGCCGACATCTTCGAACGCGAAGCCTTCCCGGATCGGATCGGGAAACGCAACCGGGCTGGCCGGTGACGTGATCTCGGGGCGAATCTCGAAGAACGAAAAGAGGTCGTCGAGATAAAGCGCCTGGCCCGCCACCTGCGAAAATCCGAGCAGCAGATCCTCGAGCAGGTTCCGGAGGCGCCGGAAGGAGCCGGCGAGAAAGGTGAGGTCGCCGATCGTGAACTGCCCGAGCAGCGTGCGCCAGACGATGTACGCATACGCGACGTAGTACGCCGCGGTGCCGAAGGCGGTGAGCACGCTGCCGAGGCTCGCGCGGCGCAGCGCGAGCGCGCGATTGGCCTCGAAGAAGCTCGTCGCGAGCGTGCGGTAACGCTCGATCAAGAACGGGTTGAGGCCGAAGATCTTGACCTCCTTGGCCGTCTCGACGCTCGCGCCGGTGCGCCGGACGTAATCCAGCTCGCGCCGCTCCGGCGTGCGTGCATAGTTGAGCGAATAGCTTTGCGCGTTGAAATGCGCCTCGCCGATGAACGCCGGCACGAGTGCGATCGCCATCAGCGCGATGAGCCACGGCGCGTAGACGAAGAGTCCCGCGCCGAAGCTCGCGATCGTGACGACGTCCTGCGCCTGGCCGAAGAGCTGGCCGAGCAGCGACATGCGCCCCGCGGCCTGGCGCCGCGCGCGCTCGAGGCTGTCCTGCAGCTCGCTGTCCTCGAAGTCCTCGAGGTCGAGCGTTGCCGCGTGCTCCATCAGCCGCAAACTGGTCGCGTTGCTGAATTTCTCGGACAGCAGCGAATCCAGCAGCGACGCGGTGCGTCCCAGGACGTCCGAAAGCACCGCCAGCCCGAATTCCAGCGCGAGAAGCGAAACGATGCGATCGAGCGCGCCGCTGTCGAGCCAGGTGCCGAGGTCGTTTCCCGGATGTGGCGTCTTCGCGAGCAGCACGACCTCGTCGATGATGAGCTTGCCGACGTAGAGCGTGACGACCGGCAGCAGCGCGCGGACGACGCGCAGCCCGGCCTCGCCGAGCATCATCGGCGGGCTCGTGTGCCAGACGAGGGCGAGGAACGGCGGGATGTTGCGCATGCCGCTCATCCGCTCGCGCAGCGAGCGCCGCTCGGCATGAATCACGCGCTCGGCCGCGCTCGCCTTGGGGGTGCTCGATCCGATCGAACTGTTGCGGGGCACGGCGTCTATTGTGCCGCCAGCGGACTTTTCGCTCCGGCGGCGGTGTCCAAAGTGCTCGAAACCCGCGAGCGAGAAGCCCCATGTCGATCCAGGCCATCAACCCCGCCACCGGTGAAGTCGTCGCCACGCATGAAGAAATGACGCCGCAGCTTGTCGACGGCATCGTCAAGTCGGCGCATGCCGCGTTCGCCGACTGGCGGCATGCGTCGCACGCCGATCGCGCCGTTCCGATGCGCAAGGCCGGCGCGATCCTGCGCCAGAACGCGCGCGATTACGCGCATCTGATGGCGCGCGAGATGGGCAAGCCGGTGCGCGACGGCGTCGCCGAAGCGCAGAAATGCGCGGCGGCGTGCGACTATTTCGCCGAGCACGCGGCGGGGTTCCTGGCGCGCGAAACCGTGCCGACCGAGGCGCGCTCGAGCTTCGTCACGTTCAATCCGCTGGGCGTCGTGCTGGCCGTGATGCCGTGGAACTTTCCGTTCTGGCAGGTGTTCCGTTTCGCCGCGCCCGGCCTGATGGCGGGCAATGCCGGCGTGCTGAAGCATGCCTCGAACGTCCCGGGTTGCGCACTCGCGATCGAGGACGTATTCCGCCGTGCGGGATTTCCCGAGAACCTGTTCCGCACGCTGATGATCGGCAGCAAGGCGGTCGACGGCGTCATCGAGCATCCGCTCGTGCGCGCCGTCACGCTGACCGGCAGCGGCCCCGCCGGCCGGGCCATTGCCGCGAAGGCCGGGCGATTGCTCAAGAAGACGGTGCTCGAGCTCGGCGGCAGCGATCCGTATCTCGTGCTCGAGGACGCCGATCTGTCACTTGCCGCCGACGTCTGCACGAAGGCGCGGCTCGTCAACTCCGGGCAGAGCTGCATTGCCGGCAAGCGCTTCATCGTCGTCGAGCGCGTGCGCGCGGAATTCGAGGACCGCTTCGTCAAGCGGATGGCGGCGTCGAAGATGGGCGACCCGCTCGACGAATCGACCGAGATCGGTCCGCAGGCGCGCACCGATCTGCGCGACACGCTGCAGCGCCAGGTGGAGCAAAGCATTGCAAAAGGCGCGCGCTGCGTGCTCGGCGGCTCGATACCCGCGGGTCCCGGCGCCTGGTACCCGCCGTCGGTGCTGACCGACGTGCGGCCGGGCATGCCTGCGTTCGACGAGGAATTGTTCGGACCGGTCGCCGCCGTCGTGCCCGTGCGCGACGAAGCCGAGGCGGTCGCGATGGCCAACGCTTCCACGTTCGGCCTCGGCGCCGGCGTCATCACGCGCGACGTCGCGCGCGGCGAGCGCATCGCGGCCGACCTGATCGAAAGCGGGTGCGTCTTCGTCAACGACGCGGTGCGCTCCGATCCGCGGCTGCCGTTCGGCGGCATCAAGGAAAGCGGCTATGGCCGCGAGCTCGCGAGCTACGGCATCAGGGAGTTCGTCAACATCAAGACCGTGTACGTGGCGTGACGGAGGGTCGGCGGGCGTGACAGAGGGTCAGAGACGACTTTCCGGCGTGACAGAGGGTCAGCGGAAAAGTCGTCTCTGACCCTGCTTCGGTACTGGCTTCGCCGTCACGCGAGCTCAGCCGCCCTGCAGCACGATGCGTGCACCGTGCTCGCCGATCATCAGCGACGCCGCGTTCGTGTTCGCCGACGTCACGCTCGGCATCACCGATGCATCGATCACGCGCAATGCGTCGACACCGCGCACGCGAAGCTGCGGGTCGACGACGGCGGCATCATCGTGCGCATCGCCCATCCGGCAGGTGCCGACGCAATGGAAGACCGTCCCGCCCGCGTGGCGTGCGAAGTCGAGCAGGTCCTCGTCGTATTTGGCGTCGGGTCCGGGAAGCATCTCGGCGTCGAACAGCTCGCGAAACGACGGCTGCCGATAGATTTCGCGCAGCATCCTGATGCCGGCGACGAGCGTCTTGCGGTCGCGATCGGCGTCGAGGTAGCGCGGCTCGATGATCGGCGCGTCGTCCGGCTTGGTCGAGCGAATCGCGAGGCGCCCGCGCGACACCGGATGACACTGCCACACGGCCGCGGTGAAGCCCGAATACGGATGCAGCGGATCCCCGGGCTTGTCGACCGACAGCGGCATCACGTTGAACTGCACGTCGGGCCGGCCGCCGGTCGCATGCTCGGTGCACGCCGCGCCGCCCACCTGCCCCGCGCCCACCGTAAGCGGCCCCGAGCGGCGAAACAGCCATTCGACCCCCATGCCGGCGAGCTTCAGCGGATTGCGCACAGCGTCGTTGAGCGATACGCGCTTCTTCAGCCGCACGATCGTGCGCGCCTGATAGTGATCCTGCAGATTTTCGCCCACGCCAGGGAGCGCGGCGACGACCGGAATGCCGAGCCGGCGCAGCAGTTCGGGCGGCCCCACGCCCGACAGCTGCAGAAGCTGCGGCGACTGGAGCGTGCCCGCGGACAGGATCACTTCGCGAGCGGCCCGCGCAAACGACGTCTGTCCGTCCCGCTGCCATTCGACGCCGGCGGCGCGCGTTCCTTCGAAACGCACACGCGAAGCGAGCGCGTGCGACACGATGGTGAGGTTCGGGCGCCGGCTCGCGGGACGCAGAAAGGCGACCGCCGCGCTTTGCCGCCAGCCGTTGTCGATGCTGAGCTGGTACGAGCCGACGCCATACGTCGTTGCGCCGTTGAAATCGGCATTGCGCGGCAACCCGAATTCGACGCCGGCGTCGACCCATGCGCGACAGTACGGATGGTCATTGCGCAGGTTGCACACGCCGAGCTCGCCCGCCGCGCCGTGATACGCGCCTGCGCCGCCCGCGTAGTGCTCGATGCGCTTGAAATCGGGCAGCACGTCGACGTAGCGCCATCCCGCCGCACCCTGCGCGGCCCAGTCGTCGAAGTCCTCGTGCTGCCCGCGGATGTAGACCAGGCCGTTGATCGACGACGAGCCGCCGATGACGCGCCCGCGCGGCCACAGCACGTTGCGCCCGGCGGTGCCTTCCGACGGCACGGTGTCGAAAAGCCGCGCGAAGCGCGGATCGTAGATCGTGCGGAAATAACCGACCGGCAGGCGGATCCAGAAGTTGCGATCCGAGCCGCCGGCCTCGAGCAGCAGCACGCGCGTCGTCGCGTCGGCCGACAGCCGGTTCGCGAGGACGCACCCCGCGGAACCGGCGCCGACGATCACGTAGTCGAACGTGCCGGAAGCCTCGGCCATCGGCTCACGCCTTGATCGTGTCGAGATAGAGCTTCGGATCGAAGTACTTCGACGCGGGCACCGGATTCTGGATGCCGCCGAAGCGCACGAAGAAGTCGGTGACCTGCTGCAGCCAGTTCGTCACGGTGCCGTCGGCATAGAGCTTCTTCCAGTCCTTCGACGTGAACATCTTCTGCGCCTTGTACTGCTCCTTGAGGTCGGACAGCGGCACCTGCTGATAATGGTGCTTCTGCAACGCGTCGAGCGCTGCGTCGGCGTTGGCGATCATGTAGTCGTTCGCCTCGGCCCAGCCGCGGATGATGTTCGCGCATTCGGCGCGGTTCTTCGTGTAGTAATCGTCGCGCACCGCCCAGCCGCCGACGATGGCCGCCTTCGGGTAGTACGCCGACGCGTCGGCGAGCATCTTCGCGTTCGGCACCTTCTCGCGCACCGGGATGTTGAACGGCACCCACAGCGCGACGGCGGGCACGGCACCCGAGATGAACGACGTCACCGCTTCGGACATCCGCTGGTTGACGACCTCGACATCCTTCGGATCGACGTTGTTGGCGCGAAGCGCGGTGTCGAGGAACACGTGCGCCGTGGTGCCGGTGGTGGTCGAGATCTTCTTGCCCTTGAGATCGGCGAAGCTCTTGATCTGGTCTCCGCGCACCCACAGCTGCGCGGTGGCGAACTCGACGTCGTTGACGAGGAACATCTTCCCCTGTCCGCGGGCGGGAAAGTTCGAGATGACGGCACCGGTGGCGAGCATCTCGATGCTGCCGCCGATCATCGCCTGGAAGAGCTCGAGGCCGGTGGTGAACTGCACGAGGTCGAGCTCGACGTTGTGCTTGGCGAACGAGCCGCGATCGATGCCGGTCCAGATCTGGCCGTCGACGGCGAGCGTATGCAGATAGCCTACTTTCACCTTCGTGCGGCTTTGCGCAATGGCGGGCGCACCGAGCACAACGGCGCCCGCGCCGATGCCTGCCACCGCCGTCGTCTGCAGGAATTGCCTGCGATTCATTTTCATCATTTCCTCCTGAGGGTTTACAGACCGGAACGGGGTCAGGCACCACTTGCGTGCGCTGTGGTGAAGCCGATCACGACGGCTCCGCGTACGCCGCGGCGGACCCCGCCAATTGCGCCTGGGCGGCGTACTCCTTCATGACGAGCTCGCGGATATGCGAGCGCAGCTCGTTGAACTCGCGCGTTTCATGCAGCGATTCGGAACGCGGATACGGGAAGGGAACCGTGATCTCCTCGCGGATTCGCGTCGGACGCGCGCTCATCACGACGATGCGCGACGCGAGGTAGATCGCCTCCTCGACCGAATGCGTGATGAGCATCACGGTCTTGCCTTCGGTCGCCAGCACCTCGAGCAGCAGATCCTGCATCGCGTTGCGCGTCTGCGCGTCGAGCGCGCCGAACGGCTCGTCCATCAGCAGGAACTGCGGCCTGACCGCATAGGCGCGCGCAAGCGCCAGTCGCTGCCGCATGCCGCCGGAGAGCATCTTCGGCCACGCATCGGCGAAGTCCGAGAGGCCCATCAGCTTCATGTAGCGCGCGCAGATCGCGTCGCGATCCACGGCATTCGCGCGGTTGGCCGCGAGGGTCAGTCCGAACGCGATGTTCTGCCTGACGGTCAGCCATGGAAACACGCCGTATTCCTGGAAGATGACGCCGCGATCGGGCCCCGGGCCGCTGACGGGCCGCCCGTCGAGGAGCACGCGGCCTTCCGTAGGCGCGACGAATCCCGCGACCATGTTCATCATCGTCGTCTTGCCGCATCCCGACGGGCCGATGACCGCGACGAAATCACCGTCGCCGATCGCGTACGACACGTCGTCGACGACGCGAAGCCGGCCCTGCTTCGACGCGAATTCCATCGACACATGGTCGAAGACGATGCGCGGGCCCGTAGTCATCATGCGCGGCCTTCGGCCCTCGCGCTCACGCTATGCGCTCCTGCCACGCGACGAGGCGGCGCGCGATGGCGCGCAGCACGAGGTCCATGGCGAGCGCGATCAGCCCGATGCAGATGATGCCGACGTAGATGATGTCGAGCTGGAAGAACGACGACGCGTTCTGGATCAGCGCGCCCAGCCCCTGCTGCGCGGCGATGAGCTCGGATGCGACGAGCGTCGCCCACGCGACGCCGAGCGCCACGCGCAGCGCGGTCAGCAGGTGCGGCACCGTGAGCGGCACGATCACCTTGCGGAAGATTTCCGCGTCGCTCGCGCCGAGCGTCTTCGACACCCGCACGTAGATCGGGCTGATCTGCGCAATGCCTTCGTACATCACGATCACGCCGGCGAAGAACGACGCGTAGAACAGCACGACGATCTTCGCGATCTCCCCGATGCCGAAATAGACGATCACGAGCGGAATCAGCGCGATCGGCGGCAGCGCGCGGAAGAAGTTCATCAGCGGATCGATGAACGCGCGCACGTTGCGGTACCAGCCGAGGACGAATCCGACCGGCACCGCGAGCGCGATGCCGAGCGCGACGCCGACCACCACGCGCCCGGTCGACATCAGGATGTCGAGCGGCAGCCGGGCGGTCGTCAGCAGCTCCCAGAAGCGCCATGCAACGCGATGCGGCGTGGGCACCAGCGACGGGTTGATGAGGCCCGAGTAGGCGATCGCGTACCAGATGCCGACGACGATCAGCCACGGCAGGGCGATGAGGGCGGCACGGCGGGCCACGAGGATGTCGTCGGTTGCTTGCCTCGCCTTTTGTCGCAGCGCGGTGCGACAACGGCGTCGCAGGCGAATGCACGAAGGGATCCGGGGCGATTGCGTGCAAACGCAAAAGGTACTATAGATAGAACCTTATGCACAAGCGCTTGCGCAGCGCCGAGGCGCGGCTTTTTCGCGACAGCCCGATGCCGCGTTACGCGCAGCTCGCCGACGTCTTTCGCCAGCGCATCGCGCGCAATCACTGGCCGCCCGGCACCCGGCTGCCGACGCTCGAGGCGCTGATGGGCGAGTTCGACGTGGCGCGCGTCACCGTGCGCCAGGCGATGGAGCTGCTCGGGCGCGACGGTCTCGTTTCCGCCGAGCGCGGGCGCGGCACGTTCGTCACCGCGCAGCCGGTGCGCGACCGGCGCCTCGTGCTCGAGACCAGCCTGCAGGCGCTTGCCGACGTCTATCGCGACGACACGCCGAACCTGACGCTGATCGACGAAGCGTCGGCCGCGCCCCGGCTCTTCCCCGAGGATGGCAAGCCCGCGCCGCGCTACCGCTTCATGCGCCGCGTGCATTCGCGCCACGGCGAAGCGTATTGCCTGATCTCGATCTACCTCGACGAGCGTGTGTTCCGGATGGCACCCCGCCGCTTTCGCCGCGAAACCGTGGTGCCGCTGCTGCTCGATCTTCCGCACGTCGAGATCGCCCGCGCGTGGCAGACGCTCGAGATCGGCACGGCCGACGTCCTCGTCGCACGCCACCTCGGCATTCACGTCAATGCGCCGGTGGCCGAGGTGCGCCGCGTGTGCCGGGCGAAAGACGAAACGGTGATCTACCTCGGCGAAGTCACGTATCGCGGCGATTACATCCACCTCGCGATGGACCTCAAGCCCTGAGCAGCAGCATCGGGCCGCACAGCGCGCGACCGGCGCCGAAAGCGACTATTCGCGCCGTCGCGCACACGCCGCTCAGCGTGAATCGGGCAGAATCATGGGATCGTCCCTCATCCTGACTTCCGATCATGGCGCACCAAGGCTATCTGCGGCACCCGACGATACGTAACGGCGTCATCGCCTTCATCTGCGATGACGATGTCTGGCGCGTCGATGCGAGCGGTGGCATCGCCCGCCGCCTCACCGCGGGACTGGGCGAGCCATCCACGCCCGCGCTGTCGCCGGACGGGCAATGGATCGCGTTCGTCGGCCGCGACGAGCAGCATCCCGAGGTGTATCTGATGCACTCCGAAGGCGGACCGGCGCGCCGCATGACCTGGCTTGGTCCCGACGTGATGGTTCGCGGATGGACGCCCGAGGGGCGCATCCTGTTCGTGACCACTTACGGGCAGCCGTTCTTTCGCAACTACCGCGCGTTCACGCTGCCGATCGACGGCGGCATGCCGCAGCTGATTCCGCTCGGCCAGGTGAACCATCTCGCCTACGGCCCGGGCGACGCCAAGGTGATCGGCCGCAACACGGCCGATCCTGCGCGCTGGAAGCGCTATCGCGGCGGCACCGCCGGTTACCTGTGGATCGATGCCGCCGGCAATGGCGATTTTCGCCGCATGCGCGAGCTCGCGGGCAACATCACGTCGCCGATGTGGATCGGCGAGCGCATCTATTACCTGTCCGACGCCGAAGGCGTCGGCAATCTGTATTCATGCCGTCCCGACGGGTCCGACGGGCGCCGGCACACCGATCACGACGAGTTCTATGCGCGTCATGCGCAAACCGACGGCCGTCACGTCGTCTACCAGTGTGGCGCCGACATCTGGCGGTTCGATCCCGTGCACGATCGCACGACGCGCGTGCCCATCGAGGTGCCTGCATCGCGCACGCAGGCCGCAAGGCGATTCGTCGACGCGGCGGAGAACCTCGCCGGCTTCGAGCTGCATCCGTCCGGTCACAGTCTCGCCATCGAAGCGCGCGGCAAGCTCTTCACGTTCGCGCTGTGGGAAGGCGCCGTGCGGCAGCACGGCGTCGCCGACGGCGTGCGCTATCGCTACGGTCAATGGCTTGCCGACGGCACCACGCTCGTCGCCGTGAGCGACGAATCGCGCGAGGAGCGGCTCGTCGCGTTTCGTGACGGCGAAGCGAAGCCGTTTCCCTGGGACATCGGGCGCGTGATCGCGATGCGCGCGGCACCCGCCGGCCAGCGGGTGGCGATCGCCAACCACCGCCACGAGGTGATCATTGCGGATCTCGCCAGCAATACGTTCGCGGTAATCGACCGCAGCGACAGCGGCCGCACCGAGGACCTTGCATGGTCGCCCGACGGCGCGTGGCTCGCCTACACGTTCTGGACCAGCCCTCGCCATTCGGCGATCAAGCTCCACGACGTCGCAAAGGCGACCGGCACGCTCGTTACCGACCCCGAGTTTCGCGATTACAGCCCGGCATTCGATCCCGCCGGCAAGTATCTTTACTTCCTGTCGCTGCGCACGTTCGACCCGGTCTACGACAACGTGCAATTCGAGCTGTCGTTTCCGCGTGCGGCGCGCCCCTACCTGATTGCGCTCAAGGCCGATGCGCGGCCGCCGTTCGAGCCCGAGCCTGCCGGCATGCAGGACGACGACGCGAAGAATGCGCGCACGGCAAAGAAGGAAGCGCCGGTGGTGCGCGTCGATCTCGACGGCATCGCGCGACGCGTGGCCGCGTTTCCGGTCGCCGAGGGACGCTTCGGCCAGGTCGCTGGCGTCGCCGGCGACAAGGTAGTCTGGACGTTGATGCCCGTCGAGGGGGCGCACGGCCGAGGCGGTCACAAGGATTTGCCGGGGCGCCTCGAGCTCTTCGATTTCAGGACGATGAAAAGCGAGCTGCTCGTCGAGCGCGTCGATCGCTTCGAAATCGCGCACGATCACCTGACGCTCGTACTGCATGAAGGCAAGCGGTTGCGGGCCATCCGGGCCGACCGCAAGCCCGATCCGCGTGAGCGCGGTCCGCAGCCCGGCGACGAGCCGTCGCGCAAGAGCGGATGGATCGATCTTGCCCGCGTGCGCCTGTCGGTCGATCCGCCACGGGAATGGGCGCAAATGCTGCACGAGGTGTGGCGGCTGCAGCGCGACCAGTTCTGGGTGCCCGACATGTCGGGCATCGACTGGCAGGCGATCTATCACCGCTACGAGCCGCTGCTCGCGCGCATTTCGACCCGCAGCGAACTGTCCGACCTGATCTGGGAAATCCAGGGCGAGCTCGGCACGTCGCACGCCTACGAGATGGGCGGCGACTATCGCAGGCCGCCGCCCGTGTCGCTCGGTCATCTTGCCGCCGAGCTGCGCCTCGCCGACGACGGTGCAAGCTACGAGATCGTGCACATCGTCGACGGCGATCCGTGGGACGGCAGCGCCGATTCGCCGCTCAACGCCGTCGGCGTGCAGGCGCGCGTGGGCGAGCGCATCGTCGCGGTGAACGGGCAGGCGGTGTCGCGCGAGCGGCCCCCGCAGGCACTGCTGGTCCACCAGGCGAAGACGAAAGTCGAGCTCACGCTGCGCTCGGCCGACTCGTCGTCCACGCGCAACGTCGTTGTCACCACGCTGGCCGACGAGGCGGCGGCCCGCTATCGGCACTGGGTCGAATGCAACCGCGATCTCGTGCATGCGCAGTCCACCGGTCGCGTCGGATACCTGCACCTGCCCGACATGATGTCGGCGGGTTTCGCCGAGTTCCACCGCTATTTCGGCAGCGAATGCGATCGCGACGCGCTGATCGTCGACCTGCGCTACAACCGCGGCGGCCACGTGTCGCAGCTGCTGCTCGAAAAGGTAGCGCGCCGGCGCATCGGCTACGACCTCACGCGCTGGGGCCGGCCGGAACCCTACCCGATGGAATCGCCCGCCGGTGCGGTCGTTGCGCTGACCAACGAGCACGCGGGCTCCGACGGCGACATCTTCTCGCACTGCTTCAAGCTGATGAAGATCGGCCCGCTGCTCGGCATGCGCACGTGGGGCGGAGTCATCGGCATCCATCCGCGGCACAAGCTCGTCGACGGCAGCGAGACGACGCAGCCCGAGTTCTCGTTCTGGTTCACCGACGTCGGCTTCGCCGTCGAGAACTACGGCACCGATCCCGACATCGAGGTCGACAATGCGCCGCAGGATGCGCTCGCCGGTCGCGATCGCCAGCTCGACGCTGCGTTGCGCGTGGCGCTCGATCTTGCGGGCTCGGCCACCAAGCCCGAGTTCGGCGAGCGACCGATGCTGCGCCGCGGCGCGCTGCCGCCACGCACGGGAGGATAGGCTCGCGTTTCCATGCGCGTCATCCGCTTCCTGCTGGTCGTTGTGCTCGCCGTCGCCGCGGCGGGCGTGCGCGCCGCCGCTCCTGCGCCGGTCGTCGGCATCGACGTCACCGGCGTCATCGGGCCGGCATCCGCCGAATACGTCGAGCGCGCTTTCGCGCATGCAGTGCGCGAGCACGCGCAGCTCGTCGTGCTGCGGCTCGACACACCGGGCGGGCTCGACACGTCGATGCGCCACATCGTGCAGGACATCCTGGCATCCACCATTCCGGTGGTGGCGTACGTTGCGCCACCGGGTGCGCGTGCCGCCAGCGCGGGCACGTTCATTCTCTACGCATGCCATGTCGCGGCGATGGCGCCCGGCACGAACCTCGGTGCCGCTTCGCCGGTGTCGATCGGCTTCACGCCATCGCCGTCACCGGGCCCGGCCGACGGCGGGAAGGCGCCTCCCGGCGACGTGCACGAGCGCAAGGCGATGCAGGATGCGGCGGCCTACATCCGCAGCCTCGCGCAGTTGCGCGGTCGGAACGCCGCGTGGGCGGCGAAGGCGGTGACCGAGGCGGCGAGCCTGTCGGCGACGGAAGCGAAGGCGCAGGACGTCGTCGAGATCATCGCGACGGACGAGCGCGACCTCCTGCGCCAGCTCGACGGACGCAAGGTGAACATCGGCGGCGCCGAGCGCGTGCTGCAGCTCGCCGGCGCCGATGTCGAGACGTTCCGGCCCGACTGGCATTTCCGCGCGCTGTCGATCATCGCCGATCCGACCATTGCGATGATCCTGATGCTGATCGGCGTCTACGGACTGATCTTCGAGTTCGGCCACCCGGGCCTCGTGTTCCCCGGCGTCATCGGTGCCGTGTCGCTGCTGCTCGGCCTCTACGCGCTGCATCTGCTGCCGGTGAATTACGCGGGACTCGCGCTGATGGCGATCGGTATCGGCTTCATGGTCGCCGAGGTGTTCGTCCCGGCCTTCGGCTCGCTCGGCCTCGGCGGCGTCGCCGCGTTCATCATCGGTGCGACGATGCTGATCGACACCGACGTGCCGGGCTACGGCGTGCCGCTGTCGCTGATCGTCGTGCTCGCGCTCGTCAGCGTCGCATTCGTCGTCACGGTGGTGCGGATGGCGGTTCGGGCACGGCGCCGCCCGGTGGTGACCGGCCTGCATTCGATGATCGGCGCGGATGGCGAGATGCTCGAGGACGCGGCCGGCACCGGGTGGGCGAGCATCAACGGCGAGACCTGGCAGGTACGCGTCGACACGCCGCTTGCGAAAGGGCGCAGAATCCGCGTCGTCGGGATGAACGGCAATGTGCCGATCGTCGAGCAGGCGGAGGAAAGGGTTCCGTAATGGGCGCGATCGCACCACTCGTCGTAATCATCCTGATCGTGTTTTTCCTGGCCTCGTCGCTGCGCGTGCTGCGCGAGTACCAGCGCGGCGTCGTGTTCCAGCTCGGCCGCTTCTGGAAGGTGAAGGGCCCGGGCCTCGTGATCCTCATTCCCGGCATCCAGCAGATGGTGCGCATCGAGCTGCGCACCGTCGTGCTCGACGTGCCGAGCCAGGACGTGATCTCGCGCGACAACGTCTCGGTGAAGGTGAACGCGGTCGTGTACTTCCGCGTCGTCGACCCGCAGAAGGCGATCATCGAGGTCGAGAACTACATGATGGCGACGAGCCAGCTCGCGCAGACGACGCTGCGCTCGGTGCTCGGCAAGCACGACCTCGACGAGATGCTCGGGCAGCGCGAGAAGCTCAACATCGACATCCAGCAGACGCTCGACGCGCAGACGCTGTCGTGGGGCATCAAGGTCGCCAACGTCGAGATCAAGCACGTCGA
>Ga0207657_10001311_pt1 | contig 26393 bp, 24 predicted proteins | sample KBSC33metaG_FD_184316 | JGI IMG/M metagenome (GOLD analysis project Ga0207657, IMG submission 184316) | Corn rhizosphere microbial communities from Kellogg Biological Station, Michigan, USA - KBS C3-3 metaG (SPAdes) (version 2) | ecosystem: Host-associated > Plants > Roots > Rhizosphere > Soil ... | reverse complement strand
CTCTTCGCGATGCCCTTGAAGATTTCCCAGTCGCTGCGCGCTCCCCAGGCCGGGTCCACCGCTTTGGACAGCGGGTGGATGAAGGGGTGCATGTCCGATGTGTTGAGGTCGTTCTTCTCGTACCAGGTGGCGGTCGGAAGGACGACATCGGCGTAGACGGCAGTCGTCGACATGCGGAAGTCGATCGCGACCAGCAGGTCGAGCTTGCCCTCCGGTGCCTCGTCGCGGAACACGACGTCTTCCGGGCGCTGCCCGCCGTCTTCGCCAAGATCCTTGCCCTGGACACCGTGCTGCGTGCCGAGCAGGTGCTTGAGGAAATATTCGTGCCCCTTGCCCGACGAGCCGAGCAGGTTGGAGCGCCACACGAACAGGTTGCGCGGGAAGTTCTTCGGATTGTCCGGATCCTCGCAGCTCATCTTGAGCTTGCCGCTCTTGAGGTCGTGCGCGACCTTTACGCTTGCTGCTTCGCCTTTGAGCTTGCGGCCAATCTCGAGCGGGTTGGTTTCGAGTTGGGGTGCCGACGGAAGCCATCCCATGCGCTCGGCGCGGACATTGAAGTCGATCAGCGTTCCTGAAACGTCGACGTCGCTGGTCGGAGATGCGATCTCGTCGGTCGCCAGCTTCTCGTACCGCCATTGGTCGCTATGCGCGTACCAGTAGCTGGTGCCGTTCATGTGGCGCGGCGGGCGATGCCAGTCGAGCGCGAAGGCGAGCGGGGTCCAGCCGGTCTGCGGACGAAGCTTCTCCTGACCGACATAGTGAGACCAGCCGCCGCCGGACTGGCCTACGCAGCCGCAGAACACCAGGAGATTGATGATCCCCCGGTAGGTCATGTCCATGTGGTACCAGTGGTTGAGGCCGGCGCCGAGGATGACCATCGACTTGCCGTGAGTCTTCTCGGCATTGTTGGCGAAATCGCGGGCGGTGGCGATGATCTGGTCGCGCGGAACTCCGGTGATCTTTTCCGCCCAGGCCGGAGTGTACGGTTTATCGTCGTCGAACGATGTCGCAGCTTCTCCGCCGAAGCCCTGATCGACTCCATAATGGGCGATGATGAGATCGTGGACGGTGGCGACCAGCGCCTCACCATCCTTCAGCTTGAGCTTCTTCACCGGCACGTTGCGGCGAAGCGCATCGCCGTGATCGGTGCTGGTGAAATAGGGGCTCTGCGGGCCGGATCCGAAGTAAGGGAAGTCGACCCCGACGACGTCATCGCTACGCTGCGCGAGACTCAGCGCGAGGCTGACGTCGCGGTCCTTGCCGTCGCGCTCCTCGAGGTTCCACTTGCCCTTGTCGCCCCAACGAAAGCCGATCGAGCCGAGCGGAGTGACGAGATCGCCGCTCGCCTCGTCATAAGCGACCGTCTTCCATTCGGGATTGTTGGCTTCGTCGAGCGAGCCGTCGAAGTCGGCCGCCCGGACGAAACGTTCAGGGACATAGCCGTCGCCGCGCTCGACCAGTCGGACGAGCATCGGCATGTCGGAATATTTGCGGCAGTAATCGCGGAAATATTCCGCCTGCCGGTCGACGTGGAATTCCTTCAGGACCACGTGGCCGAGCGCCATTGCAAGCGCGCTGTCGGTGCCCTGCTTGGGCGCCATCCACAGGTCGGCGAACTTGGACGCTTCCGAATAGTCAGGGCAGACGACGACCGACTTCGCGCCCTTGTAGCGAACCTCGGTGTAGAAATGCGCGTCGGGCGTGCGGGTCTGCGGAACGTTCGACCCCCACAGCATCAGGAAGGTCGAATTGTACCAGTCGGCGCTTTCCGGAACGTCGGTCTGCTCGCCCCAGGTCTGCGGGCTCGACGGCGGCAAGTCGCAATACCAGTCATAGAAGCTTAGGCAGACACCGCCGATCAGGGAAAGATAGCGGGCGCCGGCGGCGTAGCTGACCATCGACATGGCCGGGATCGGCGAGAAGCCGGCAACGCGGTCGGGACCAAAAGTCTTGGTCGTGTAGACATTGGCGGCCGCGATGATCTCGTTTGCCTCGTCCCACGTCACCCGGACGAAGCCGCCCATTCCGCGGGCTTTCTTGTAGCTCTGGGCATATTCCGGAGTCTCGACGATCGTCTTCCACGCCTCGACCGGGTTGGCGGATTCGGCACGCACCGTCCGCCACAGCTTCACCAGCTTCTTGCGGATCATCGGGTGCTTCACCCGGTTGGCGCTGTAGAGGTACCAGCTATAGCTGGCGCCGCGGGCGCAGCCGCGGGGTTCGTGGTTCGGAAGCCCCGGCCGGGTGCGCGGATAATCGGTCTGCTGGGTCTCCCAGGTGACGATGCCGTCCTTGACGTAGATTTTCCACGAGCAGCTGCCGGTGCAGTTCACGCCATGGGTGGAGCGCACGATCTTGTCGTGGCTCCAGCGGCCGCGATAGCCGTCTTCCCAGCTGCGGTCCTCATTGGTGACCACCCCGTGGCCGTTCGAGAAGGTTCCGACGTTCTTCCTGAGGAAGGTCAGCCGGTCGAGAAAGTGGCTCATCAAAATCCCCGAGAGGTTCAGGCTGCGGCGGCCGTGGCTCCTCTAGCCACTTGGCCACCGCGGCCATTGATCCAGGTCACATCACCCCAATCGCGCCGCCCCATCCCCGTCGAAATACGGAATATCCCTAGGGCGGCGCCGCCTGCGGCTATTCGGCTGGAAGGATCGTCGGATAAATCGGCGCCCGGGCCTGAACGGGGGGGCGTTCTACGGGCACCGTGGAAGCGCTCACACCCAGTCCTTCCATTTCGGGCAGCTGCGGCAGGTTCCGGAGTTGCGGCACCTTGCGGCGTTCCATCCTGCGGATTGCCAAATGCATCCACAGCATCGCCCCGGAGACGAGCACGAACAGCAGCATGAAGCAGCTCGTCCATACGCCCGTCAGGTCCGCCATCGCGCCGAACGCGATCGGAAGCGCGAAGCCGCCGAGGCCTCCGATCATCCCGACGAGCCCGCCGACGGAGCCGACGTTGTCGGGATAATAGACCGGGATGTGCTTGTAGACCGCCGCCATGCCGAAGCTCATGAAGATTCCGAGCAGGAAAGTCAGCGCCGCGAACGGAGCGACGCCCATTGCGAGCGTGAACTCGATCGGCCCTTCGATCCCCTGCACGACGTAGCGGGTCGTCGGATAGCTGAGCAGAAAGGTGGCGATCATCGATACGCCGAAGGTCGCGTACATGATGTTGCGCGCGCCGAACCTGTCGGAAAGCCAGCCGCCGACGGCGCGGAAAACGCTGCCCGGAAGCGAATAGGCTGTGGCGAGGAAGCCGGCGGTTGCGACGGGCAAGCCGTAGGCTCCGATGTAATAACGCGGCAGCCACAGGGCGAGCGCGACGAACGCGCCGAATACGAAGGCGTAGTAGATTGCGAAACGCCAAACCTGGAGCTTTCGCAATGGCTCCAGCTGCGTCGCGAGCGAAACCCGAGCGGCGCCGCGGCGTTGGTTCGCAGTGACCGGATCGTCCTTGGTGAAGAGGTAGAAAGCGATCGCTACGGCGCCGAGCGCCACTGCCCAGATGCGCGCGACGGCCACCCAGCCGAGCGCCACCATCACGAACGACGAGAAGTTGGTGATCGCGGAACCGAAGGTTCCCATCCCGAAGATTCCGAGCGCGGTTCCGGTCCGCTCTTTCGGGAACCAGCGCGCGACATAAGCGACGCCTGCGGCAAAGCTGCCGCCCGCCAGCCCCATGACGAGCGCGGCCGCGAGGAATTGCGCATAGGTGTGGGCGTAGGACAGGCTGAAGGCCGCAACTGCTGCGACCGCCATGATCAGCGCCATGACCGCGCGCCCGCCAAAGCGATCGGCAAGAATTCCGATGAACAGCCGGGAGACCGAACCGGTTAGAATCGGTGTCCCGACCAGAAGGCCGAATTCCGTATCCGAGAGGCCGAGGTCCTTCTGTATCTTGATTCCGATAATCGAAAAGATGGTCCAGACCGCGAAGCAGGCGGTAAAGCCGATGGTGCTTGCCGCCAGGGCCCAGCGGCGCTGCCCCTCGGTCACGTTCGGTTGCTCGACCATTCGAATATCTCCATCAGTCATTGGGCGTCGCCGATTTTCGATTCGACCTGCCACTGTGGAGCCGGCTGATCGTTGATTTTGGTCAAGTCCGCGATCAGGAAAAATACGGAGGAGAGAAGCGCATGAGCGATCCCAGCGACATCAGCGATGCACCGCAGGTGCACCTTCCCGGAACGGCGGGGACGGTGGCGAAGGAGAGGCCGGAGTTGTGGCGCGCGTTCCAGGCGCTCGGCGAAGCGACCGGCGAGGCCGGGCCGCTCACCGAGCGCGAACAGAGGCTGGTGAACCTGGCGCTTGCGATCGGTGCGGATAGCGAAGGTGCGACCCACTCCCACGCGCGGCGCGGCGCATCCGAGGGGCTGTCCGGCGACGAGCTCGAGCATGTCGCCTTCCTGGCGATCACGACGCTGGGATGGCCGCAGGCGATCCGCGGACTGACATGGATCCGCGACGTGACTCGAAAAGGCTAGCCGCCCGTCACGCTCATGTGGCGCTCGACCGCTGGCCGCGCGGCTTCGATGCGGAACTGGTGTCCCTTGGGCTTTCCGGCGAGCAGCCGGTCCAGTGCGCCCGTGACTGCTGCTGGTCCGCCGCTCCGCAAAAGCTCGCGTAGTTCGACTCGCTGGTCATGGCCGAGGCAGCCGAAGACGGTCCCGGTCGCCGCGACCCGGATACGATTGCAGCCGTCGCAGAAATTATGCGTGAGCGGCGTGATGAGGCCGAGACGAGTTCCCAGTCCTTCGACTTCGAAGTAACGTGCCGGGCCGCCGGTCCGGGCGATCGACGGAACAAGGCCGAACTCGCCTGCAAGCCGCTCCCGGACTTCGCTGAGCGGCAGATAATGCTCGGTACGATCGTCCTCGACTTCCCCAAGCGGCATGGTTTCGATCAGGGTGAGGTCGTGACCCTGGCCCGCGCACCAGCGGAGCATCGGCGCGAACTCATCCTCGTTGATGCCCCGGAGCGCGACCATGTTGATCTTGATCCGAAGGCCCGCCCTGGCCGCTGCCTGGATGCCGCCGAGCACCTGCGCCAGATCGCCGCGCCTCGTGATGTGGCGGAAACGATCAGGGTCGCGGCTGTCGAGGCTGACGTTGATCCGGCGGATTCCCGAATCGAAGAGAGCCTGTGCATGCGCGGCGAGCTGGGTCCCGTTGGTGGTCATCGTCAGCTCGTCGAGCCCGTGGCCAATCCTTTGCCCGATCGAATCGACCAGCTGCTCGATGCCCTTGCGCACCAGCGGCTCCCCGCCGGTGAGCCGGATCCGCTTCACTCCGCGCGCAATGAAGATGTCGGCAAGCTCGACCATCTCCTCCAGGCTGAGCACATCCCTCCTCGGGAGGAACGTCATCCGCTCCGCCATGCAATAGCGGCAGCGCAAGTCGCAGCGGTCGGTGACCGACATCCGGACGTAGGTAATCCGCCGGCCGAAGCCGTCGATCATCGGGTTCGAGGGAATCACTGTGTCGTCCACGCCTCTGCTCGCCCGACGCTCTAGCCGCCCGGGCTGTTCCAACAGTGATTTAGATCAACGAGGGCGGCGCATCCATTCCGTAGCATTACGGAGATGATCTCCCCGGATGTTTTCGCGCGCTATGCCGCGATGCGCGTACCCCGCTACACCAGCTATCCCACGGCTCCGAACTTCTCGCCGGCGATCGACGGGACCGAACACCGGCGCTGGCTCAGAGCGCTCGACGGCAGCTCGAGCGTCTCCGTCTACCTGCACATCCCGTTTTGCCGGCAGATGTGCTGGTATTGCGGGTGCCACACGACGGTTACACGCCGCCAGCCGCCGGTCGGCCGCTATGTCGATACCCTCGTCCGCGAAATCCGGCTCGTCGCGGCGGAGCTCAACATCAGGCCCAGGATCGGCCACCTACATTGGGGGGGCGGATCGCCGACCTTGCTCAGTCCCAGTGACGTCGAGAAGATCCGAGAAGCGCTCGAAGAGAGTTTCACCCTCGATCCCCTCGCCGAGAATGCGGTCGAGGTCGATCCGAGAACGCTCGCCGAGCCGCTGGCCCGGGCCTTTGGTCAAGCCGGGGTCAACCGTGCGAGTCTGGGCGTGCAAAGCTTCGATCCGGTCGTCCAGGCTGCAATCAATCGCGTGCAGAGTTTCTCGACCACCGCGCAGGCAGTTCAGATGCTGAGGGACCGCGGAATAGCCGGAATCAATTTCGACCTGATTTACGGACTGCCGTTCCAGACCGCCGAATCCTGCATCGACACGGTCGCGCAGGCGCTCGAGCTGAAACCGGAGCGGCTGTCGGTGTTCGGCTATGCGCATGTCCCGTCGTTCAAGCCGCATCAGCGCAAGATTGACGAGTCGGCGCTTCCCGGCCCGGCGAAGCGGGCGGAACAGGCGGCGGCCATCGGCGGAGCGCTCACGGCTGCCGGCTATCGGCAGATCGGGCTCGATCATTTCGCGCTTCCCGGGGACAGCCTCGCACTCGCTTCGGAACGCGGTCTGCTGCATCGCAACTTTCAGGGTTACACGACGGATCGCTGCGCCGACCTCGTCGCATTCGGCGCCTCGGCAATCGGACGGCTGCCGCAAGGTTTTGTGCAGAATGCGACCAAGATCCCGGACTACGAGCGCCGGATCGCCGAAGGCCGACTCGCCACGGTCCGCGGTTGCCGGATGAGCGGAGAAGACAGCCGCCGGGCATCGATCATCGAGCAATTGATGTGCAATTACCGGGCAAGGGTCGGCTCGGTCGATGCACCTTTGCGCGGGCTTGAGGCCGACGGGCTCATTCGCCGCTCGGGCGACTGGGTCGAGGTGACCGATGAAGGCCGGCCGCTGGTCCGCGCCGTCGCGGCCGCGTTCGACAGCTACCTGCCGTCCTCCACGGCCACCCACGTCGCGGCGGTCTGAGGCAAGCCTCCATTGAGGTGGATCAATGCGGACCGCCAGCAATCGGCGCGAGCAAGCTGTCCAGGAGGCGATGCCGCTATGGACTCGAGACGTTACAACACCCTCTCAATCTCTCTCCACTGGTTGACCGTGCTTCTCTTCGTCGCCGTTTACGCGACGATCGAGATTCGCGAAGTCTTCCCGAAGGGGAGCGATCTTCGTTCCGCGATGAAATGGTGGCACACCAGTCTCGGGCTTTCGATTTTCGCGCTCGCCTGGATTCGGCTTTTCGTGCACGCGATCGCGAGGCCCGCCCCCGATCCCGATATCTCGCGATGGCAACGGCTGATGGCCGGCGCTACCCACGCCGCCCTTTATCTGTTGATGATCGGCTTGCCGATCGTCGGCTGGCTAATGCTCAGCGCCGAGGCGAGGCCGGTGTCGTTGTTCGGCTTGCCGCTGCCCCCGCTGATCGGGCCCGACGATGGGCTTGCCGACCGAATGGAAGAGCTGCACGAGACCGTCGGAACCCTTGGCTATTGGCTGATCGGGCTTCACGCCGCGGCCGGGCTGTTCCACCATTACGTGCTTCGCGACAAGGTTCTCACCAGGATGCTTCCGGCGCGTTGACGAGGGCGACCCGATACGGGTCCGTCATCCGCATTTCGAGTAGCCGCACTCCAGGCAGTTGTTGCAGCCCTCGACCTTGACGATCGCCGACGCGCCGCACTGTGGACATTGCGGCATCGGCTTTGCAGTCACTTCCTTGCCGAACGCCGCAGCCTCTACCGGCTTGTCCCCGAGGCCGCCGAGGTGTCGCTCGACGATATCGCCGATCGCCGCCAGCAGCGACGGGACGTAGCGGCCCTGCATCCACGCGCCGCCGCGCGGATCGAACACCGCTTTCAACTCCTCGGCGACGAAGGCGACGTCGGAGCTCCGGCGGAACACCGCCGAGACCATCCGCGTCAGACCCAGCGTCCAGGCGTAATGCTCCATGTTCTTGGAGTTGATGAACATCTCGAACGGCCGCCGCTGCCCGTCCTGATCGATGTCGTTGATGGTGACGTAAACCGCGTGCGGGCTTTCCGGCCACTTGAGCTTGTACGTACTGCCGTGCAGCTGCTCGGCGCGAGGCTCGAGCGCCTCCTCCTTTTTCGAGGGTTTCGCTTCGCCGACGCTCAGCACCGACCCCGTCACTGCATTCGGCCGATAGGTCGTCAGCCCTTTGCAGCCGAGGTGATAGCCTTCGATGTAGACGTCGGCGAAATCCTCGAAGCTGATGTCCTCCGGGCAGTTCACCGTCTTCGAAATCGAGCTGTCGATCAGCGCCTGCGCCGCCGCCTGCATGGTCAGGTGATCGGATGGCGTCAGCGTCTGCGCGCTGACGAACAACTCTGGCGGCGGCGGCGCATCGCCTTTCACCTGCCGCCACACGCGCACCGCGTAATCCTCGACCTTCTCCTCGCGCTTGGTGCCATCAGGCTGACGGATCTTGCGCGTGTAGGAATAAGCGAAGACCGGCTCGATACCGGAGCTGACATTGCCAGCCAGGAGCGACGTCGTGCCGGTCGGCGCGATCGAGGTCAGGCAGCCGTTGCGAAGGCCGTGCTCGGCGATCAAAGCCCGCGTTTCCTCATCAAGCGAGGCGAGGTTCGGCCGGTCAAGCATCGACTTGTCGTAATTCGGGAACGGGCCCTTCTCCGCCGCGAGTTCCGCCGAGGCGCAATAGGCGTGGCGCTTGATCGTCCCAAGCCACTGCCGGGTCAGGGTCACGGCCTCGCTGCTTCCATAGGCCACGCCGCAGAACAGGAGCGCGTCGGCAAGGCCGGTTACGCCCAACCCGATCCTGCGCTTCGCCTTGGCCTCCGTCTCCTGCTCGGGAAGCGGATAGCGCGAAACGTCGATCACGTTGTCGAGCATTCGAACGGCGGTCCGGGTCAGCTCTCCGAGCTGCTCCTCGTCCAGCGCCGCGCCATCCTCGAACGGCCGGTCGACAAGGGCGGCGAGGTTGATCGAGCCGAGCAGGCAGGCGCCATAGGGCGGGAGCATCTGCTCGCCGCACGGGTTGCTGGCGCTGATCGTCTCGCAATGCGCAAGATTGTTCTGGGCGTTGACGCGATCGACGAAGATCACACCCGGTTCGGCGACATCGTAGGTCGCGCGCATCAATTTTTCCCAAAGCTCGCGTGCGCGCACCGTGCGCAGCGTTTCGCCGCCGAACACCAAGGGCCAGTCGGAATCGCTTCCAAGCGCCTGCATGAAAGCGTCGGTGACGAGGACCGAGAGATTGAAATTCCGAAACCGCGCGGGATCCCGCTTGGCGTCGATGAACGCTTCGATATCGGGATGATCGACCCGCAGACATCCCATCATCGCGCCGCGCCGCTGGCCCGCGGAATGGACCGTCCGGCACATCGAATCCCAGCAGTCCATGAAGGTCAGCGGGCCGGAGGCGTCCGCGGCGACGCCTTTGACCGGGCTTCCACTCGGACGGATGGTGGAAAAGTCCATGCCGACTCCGCCGCCCTGCTGCATGGTCAGCGCCGCCTGCTTGAGATGCTCGAAAATCCCGTCGAGGCTGTCGGGGATGGTTCCCATGACGAAGCAATTGAACAGCGTCACCGCGCGATCGGTCCCCGCGCCTGCGAGAACCCGGCCGGCCGGGATGAATTTGAAGTCCTCGATGGCCTCCCGGAAACGGCTTTCCCATTTTCCGCGGTCGGCCGGCGATTCAGCGAGTGCGACGGCCTTGGCTACTCGCTCGGCCGTGGCGGCAAAGCTGTCATCACCTGCTCCCTCGCTTGTCTTGAAGCGGTACTTCGCGGTCCAGATTTCCTCAGCCAATGCAACGTCGAAACTCATCGCTACCTCTCTACATATAGTAGGTCATCGCGTATCCAATCACAAGATGTTCGGTGTTGATCCACGTCATCCGAATTCAAAAATTTGGTGGAAAACTGGCCTAGGTAGCATTGCGGATGGCGCCAGGGCGCGAGCCGCGACTTGATCCAGATCACGACCATGAGTGGTGCGGCCGGTTTAACTGGCCGCAAGGGAGGACGAAGCGCGAATGCCGGTTACGCGGGCTGCAGGGATTGACGGAGGAGTCGCGCCGGCGCGGCATCTGTCGGTCGTGCGTGCCGCCGCGGAAACCCTGTTCCCCGGCTATTTCGCACTGGTCATGGCGACCGCGGCCGTATCGATCGCCAGCTTTCTGCTCGGCCATGGCGAAGTCGCGCATGTTCTCGTCGGTCTCAACTGGATCTTCTATATTTCGCTCTGGGTGCTGACTCTGGTTCGGCTCGTCCGCTTCCCCGGACGGCTGGTGGACGATCTCTTCAATCACCAGCGCGCGCCGGGGTTCTTCACGCTGGTCGCCGGGACCTGCATGCTCGCGACTCAAACGATTCTCGTCGCCGGCGGCCATGCGATCGGCGCTTACCTGTGGTGGCTCGGCCTCGGCCTGTGGTTCCTGATCATGTATGCCTTCTTCACGGCGGTCACGATCCGACGGCGAAAGCCGACGCTTGCCGCGGGGATAAACGGTGCCTGGCTGATCGCGGCGGTCGCGACCCAATCCATCGTGGTGTCGCGCGGCGCGGTGGATGGAATGACCGCCCCGCCCGCGCCCATCCAGTTCCTTTGCATCGCGATGTTCATGATCGGGTGCATGCTCTACCTCGCGATCATTCCGCTCATCTTCTATCGCCTGACGTTCGTCCGGCTTGCCTCGCGAGATTTCTCGCCACCTTACTGGATCAACATGGGCGCGGTGGCCATCACCACGCTCGCGGGTGCGACGCTTATCCTGCGGATCGGGCATTGGCCCGTGCTCGATGTGATCGCGACCTTCCTTCCCGGCTTCACCCTGTTTTTCTGGGCGGCGGCCACCTGGTGGATTCCGCTGCTGATCGCGCTCATGGTTTGGCGCTACGTGGTCCGCGGCGAGGTGCCCGCATACGAACCGGCATTATGGGGCATGGTGTTCCCGCTCGGCATGTACACGACTGCAACCTTCCAGCTGTCGCGGGCGACCGGCTTCGCCTTCCTTGCCGCGATCCCCGAAGGGTTCATCTACCTTGCGGTCGCCGCCTGGGGCATCGCCTTTGCCGGTCTGGTCCACCATGTCTGGCGCAGTTTTCGAGCGCAGCGGAGCGTCCGTGCGTGAAACTTCGGCCGCGCTGAATCGCTGGCAATCCGGCCGCCTTGGGAAATCTACCTATTGGTGAAGCTAGCCAAGCTGCTTACGAGGCCTCCCAATGCCTGATAATGCATCGCAGGAGCGGCTGGTTACACGCGGCGAGCAAATGCTCGCCCTGCGCCGTCGTCGCATGGCCGACTCCTATCCCTTCTTTCGAGGCGGCTTTCGGCCCTTCTTTTTCGGCGGACCGACCTGGGCGGTCGTCGCTCTGGCCTTGTGGATCCTCTCGCTCACCGGCGTGCTGACTCTCACCACCGCGCTCGATCCGCTCGCCTGGCACCGGCACGAAATGCTGTTCGGGTTCGTCGGCGCCATCGTCGCCGGTTTTCTTTTGACCGCGGTGCCGAACTGGACTGGCCGGCTCCCGATCGCGGGCTGGCCGCTCGCCGGCCTGTTCGCGCTGTGGGCCGCGGCGAGGCTCGCGTCGCTGTTTTCCGACGTCGTTACGATCCCGGTCGCCGCGTTTCTCGATGTTGGATTCTTTCTCGTGCTGGGCCTGCTCGCCGCCCGCGAGGTGTTGGAGGCCAACAACCGCAACATTCCCGTCGTCGGCATGATCCTCCTGTTCGGGTTCGCCGACGCGGTCGATTACCTGGCGATCACGGGCACGATCCCATTCCCGGACCTCGGGTGGCAGATCGGCCTCTCGATCATCGTCCTTCTGATCTCGCTCGTCGGGGGAAGGATCATCCCGTCGTTCACCCGCAACTGGCTTGCCAAACGAGGCGTGAAGACGGGGCTGCCGACCCAGGCGGACAAGTTCGACCTGTTCGTGATCGGCGCCACGGCTTTCGCCCTGCTCGGCTGGGTGACCGGGCCGGCAACTGCGCCCATCGGCGCCGTTCTGATTATTGCGGCCGCGCTACAGCTCGTGCGTTGGGCACGCTGGCGCGGCTATCGCACCTTCGCCGACCCGATGGTCCTGATTCTTCACGTCGGCTACGTGTGGATCCCGATCGGTCTGGCGCTCCTCGGCCTCAGCCTCATGGGGGCGTTGCCGCGCAGCGCCGCCATCCACTCCCTGACTGCAGGCGCGATGACGACCATGATCCTGGCGGTGATGACCCGCGCCAGCCTCGGCCACACCGCTCGTGAGCTGAAGGCCAATGCGGCGACGGTTGTTCTCTACCTGCTCGTCACCGTCGGGGCGCTATTGCGCGTTTGCGCGTCGCTTCGGCTGATCGATTATAATTTCGGAATTGAGGTCGCAGGGCTTGTTTGGGGCGGCGCGCTTCTGCTGTTCGTCATCGCTTACGCGCCGGTTCTGTGGCGCCCGCGCCTGGGTGAGAAAGACTGAATTGGAACGGCCCGTCAGCGCTGTTCGCGCTTCGGCTTCCCGTCCGCATCGTTGATGGCGCGATCGATCACCTTCACCGACCGCGGCCGACCCTCCGCCGCTACGCGCCGCCGATAGCGGGCAAGCCGACGAGCGAGATCGGACGCAGCTTCATCTTCATTGGGGGGCGGATTGACCGGGTCGAGCTTATCCATCGTGACCCTGCAGGTAATGGCGTCCGCCACGCTCTTCGATAAGTAAGTTCCCTAGGTCGCGGTGCCGGGAAGCCTGTCATTGCGTGCCGGCATTGGTATGAAAGATCGCATGAATCAGCACGCAGTTCAGGCACCACTCGAGGCGGAAGCGCATCTGCGCTCGATCCTGGCGACCGTTCCCGATGCGATGGTGGTCATTGACGAGGCTGGATCGATCCTCTCGTTCAGCGCTGCCGCGGAGAAGATGTTCGCCTACTCGGAAGCCGAAGTGGTCGGCCGCAACGTCAAGATGCTGATGCCGAACCCGGACCGGGACCGGCATGACCAATATCTCCGGAATTACCTGACGACCGGGAAACGCAAAATCATCGGCATCGGCCGGGTCACGACCGCGCTGCACCGCGACGGAAACACGTTTCCGATCGAGCTCGCGATCGGCGAAGCGTGGAGCGGCGACAAACGGATCTTCACCGGCTTTATCCGCGACCTGACCGAGCGCCAGGAGACTCTGCTCAGGCTTCAGGACCTGCAGTCGGAACTCGCGCACGTCGGGAGGGTCAGCGAGATGGGAACCCTTGCGTCCTCCCTCGCCCACGAGCTCAACCAGCCGCTCACGGCCGTTGCGAGCTACTGCGAAAGCGCTCGAGACCTGCTGGCCGGCCATCCGGATGACGAAACGCTCGAGATGATCCGCGAGGCCATGGACGAAGCGGCGAAGCAGGCCGTCCGTGCCGGACAGATCGTCCGCAGGCTCCGCGACTTCATGAGTCACGGCGAGACGGAACGGCAGGTGGAAAGCCTCCAGCGACTGATCAACGAGGCCAATGCCCTCGCCCTGGTCGGATCGCGCGAGCATGGCATCGACGTGCAGCTGACGCTCGACCCCACCGCGGACCTGGTGTTCGTCGATCGAATCCAGGTGCAGCAGGTCGTCGTCAACCTGATCCGCAACGCGATCGACGCAATGATCGACAGCCCGGTTCGGTCGCTCTCGATCCGGACGGCACGCGGCAAACAGGGATTCGTCGAGGTCAGCATCGAAGATACGGGGACAGGCATTTCGGAGGCGATCGCGCCGCAACTGTTCCAGCCTTTCGTGACCTCGAAACAGAACGGAATGGGCATCGGCCTGTCGATCTGCCGGACGATCGTCCAGGCGCACGGCGGCCGCATCTGGGCGGAACCGGGTCCAGCGCACGGCACTGCGTTTCACTTCACACTTCCATCAGGAGAAGCGAAATCATGAGCGACGAGCAGCTTCGGCTGGTCCACCTTGTCGACGATGACGAGGCAATCCGCCGCTCGGTCGGATTCATGCTCAAGACGTCCGGCTTCAACGTGCGGACGTACGACAGCGGACTTCAGCTGATTAAGGCCGCAGCCGGCCTCGAGACAGGTTGCATCCTCCTCGATATCCGAATGCCCGGAATGGACGGCCTCGAAGTCCAGAAGGCGCTGAGGGACAAAGGGGTGGCCCTTCCGGTCATCATCATGACGGGCCACGGCGACGTCAGCCTCGCCGTCCAGGCAATGAAAGCGGGGGCCGTCGATTTTATCGAAAAGCCGTTCGAGAAGGCGGTTCTGCTGTCCGGGATCGAGCATGCGATGGAACGGCTCAAGCGGTCGGCTGCGAGTCAGGATCGCGCCGGCGAAGCAATTGTCCGGTTGCAGGCCCTTACGCCCCGCGAGCGCGAGGTCCTCGAAGGGCTCGCCAAGGGTCTTCCCAACAAGACGATCGCCTACGATCTCGGGATCAGTCCCCGAACGGTGGAGATTCACCGCGCCAATGTGATGAGCAAGCTCGGCGTCCGGAGTCTCTCCGAAGCGCTCCGCATCGCCTTCGCCGCCCAGGACCTCCCCTCCCCGGAAAACTACGGATAGCCGATCGCGCCCGGCACAAGTCATTTGCGCCCATTCCAAGCTGAATGGGGGACACGATGACCAGCCTCTTGAATTCCGAAGCCTTGATCCGGAGCGACGAGATCGTCGAGGCTCCGGCCGCCCGCGCCTGCGAAGACCAGAGCTTCGAGCTCCCGTCGGGCCTCTACATTGCGATGGCGGCGATGTTCGCGGGCTTTATTGGAGTGCTGAGCCTCGCCTTGCGCGGCGGACAGATGGCACTGGTGTATGGCGTGATCTTTGCGTTCATCGCCGCCTTCTTCGCAATCCCCGCCATCTTCCCGGCAATGGCGCCTGCGCGGAAAAAGGCACTCAGCTGGGCCGATTTCCGAAGCCGCGGAATCGAAACCGCAACGGGCCGATCGACCAGCGGCGAAGCGACGGTGCTGGTGCTTCTGCTTCCGGGTCTGATCTTCTGTTTCGGTATTGCAATCGCCGTCATTTCGGCGCTCGTTGCCTGAGCATGAGGCTGGCTCACCATCTTTTGGCAGCCGCCGTAGCGGCTGCCTTCACGCTCGCGGCCCCGGCCGAGGCGGCCGACGACGCGCAGCTCTGGACGGGTGGAAGCGTAACCGCAAAGCTGTCGGATCACTGGCGGCTTTCGCAGGAGGTTACAGTCCGTTTCAGCGATCACCGGAACGGCCTGTACGAGGTCGAGAGCAACACCCTTCTCGGCTACCGCGTCGGCAAGGGCGTGACGGTCTGGGCCGGCTACACCCATGATCCGCAATATTCGGCGGGCGATTTCAGGGTCATGGAGCATCGCGCCAGGGAGCAGGTGACTTTCGACAATCTGGCGCAGCTCGGCGGCGGACGGCTCAGCGGCCGGATGCGGATGGAACAACGCTGGCGTGACGGGCTGGACGGAACTGGCTGGCGCGTCCGCCCCTTCCTCAAATATGCCCTTCCGCTGCACAAGGGGGGCCGCACAGCGTTCGTCCTGAGTGCCGAACCTTTCTTCAATCTCAATACGACCGCGTTCCAGCGCGCGAGCGGACTCGACCGCATCCGGACCTTCGTCGGAGTTTCGGTGCCGCTGGCGAAAAACCTGGGTGCGGACGCCGGATATCTCGAGCAGCACACGTTCGTTCGAAACGGCCCCGACACCGACGACCATGTCGCATCTGTTTCCCTGAATTTCACATTGTAATTCGGGACCGCGAGGCGTTCGGCGCGAGTGCGGAGGGTTCAAATGGAACAGCAGGCCATCACCATCCTGAACGCGAATCGAATGATGACAATCGCGACGGTCCGGCCGGATGGCTGGCCCCAGGCGACGATCGTCGGCTACGCGAACGACGGGTTTCGAATCTACTTTATGACATATCGGTCCAGCCAGAAGTTCGAGAATATCGCCCACGACAACCGCGTGGCGATCACGGTTGGACATGAGCCGTCCGAACTGCGCGACATCAGGGCCGTCTATGCCGGCTGCGCGATCCACGAGGTCACCGACCTTGCGGAGCGGAGCCGCGCGTGGGACCTGCTGGCGATGCGGCACCCGAACCTCACCGACCTCGCACCGCCCAAAGATGACGAAGTCGCCACGATGGCCGCTGACTGCAAATATGTGTCGATCCTCGATTACAGCCAGACCATCGGCCACACCGAGACCCTGACGCTTGGAGATGGCTAGCCGCCCAGGCCCGGCGCTGCCGCGCGCGGGTGGCTCGTAACGCGGCTGGAACCATCCCGCGCAGATCGCGTTCGCCCAATCAACATCGTCACAACGGCCCCTCGTGCGGTCCATCATGTACTCATCGCGAACACAGATTTCGGAACTGCATCGGGGAGATTGCAGGGAAAGAGGGAATGACGGCTAAACACGAACTTCTGGAAGATGGCGGTCCAGTTTCCTCTGGGTCGCCGGCCCTGGACTATATCCTGTCCGGCGGCTTCGCCGCGCAGCGAGTTCATTTGCTCGAAGGCGAGCCGGGCGCCGGCAAGACAACGCTTGGCTTGCAGTTCCTGCTGGAGGGGCGCGAGAAGGGCGAGCGCTGCCTCTACATCACCCTCTCGGAGAGCAAGGAGGAGCTGAAGCATGTGGCGACTACCCACGGGTGGTCGCTCGACGGCATCGAGATTTTCGAACTGGTGCCACCCGAGCTGAGTCTCGACCCCGAGCGGGAGCAATCGATCGTCTATGCATCCGACCTGGAGCTTGGCGAAACGGTCCAGCTCGTGAGAAGCGAGGTCGAACGCGTCGCGCCCACACGGGTTGTCCTGGATAGCCTGTCGGAGATTCGGCTGCTCGCTCAGGGCGGCCTTCGGTTCCGGCGGCAGGTCCTGGCGCTCAAGCATTTTTTTGCGCAGCAGGGCTGCACGGTGGTGTTCCTCGATGACCTGACCGAGACCATCGACGATCTCAGTCTGCACAGCCTCGCGCATGGCGTGGTCCGCCTCGAACAGCTCGCGATGAACTATGGCGTTGAGCGCAGGCGGCTTCGCGTGCACAAGATGCGCGGCCGGAAGTTCCATGGCGGCTATCACGACTTCATCATCCGAAAGGGGGGCCTTGAGATTTTCCCGCGGCTGGTTGCGAGCGACCATCCTGACGAGGGCCACGCTTTCAAGCTGGCGCATAGCAACGTGACGGCGCTGGATTCGCTGGTGGGGGGAGGTCTCGATTACGGCACTTCCACGCTCGTCATCGGGCCTTCGGGAACCGGCAAGTCCACGCTTGGATTGCTCTACGCCTACGCGGGGATGCAGAGGGGCGAGAAGGCGCTCATCATCAGCTTCGACGAGACCAGCGGGATCTTTCGGCGACGGGCCAGCGGCGTCGGAATGGACACGAAAGCATTCGAGGACAGTGGTCAGCTCGTCTTTCAGCAAGTGGACCCAGCGGAGCTATCGCCGGGCGAGCTTACCGGCCTTGTTCGCCACTTTGTCGAAGATGAGGGCGTGTGCATTGTCGTCCTCGACTCTCTATCCGGCTATCAGCAGGCGATGCCGGAAGAGAACTTCCTGCTCCTCCAGATGCACGAGATCCTGACGTACCTGAACCAGCAGAATATCCTGACCTTTCTGATCCTCACGCAATCCGGGATGATCGGCCAGATGCACAATCCGCTGGACCTCACCTACCTTTCGGATTCGGTTCTGTTGTTGCGTTATTTCGAGGCGGAGGGTGAGGTTCGCAGGGCCATCTCCGTAGTCAAGAAGAGAACCGGAAGTCACGAGCCCTCCATTCGCGAGTTCAAGATCACGCGAGACGGTCTCGAAGTGGGCCCACGTCTGGCAGGATTCCGCGGCGTGCTCACGGGCACGCCGCAATATGTCGGCACCGATTCCCTCATGGCCAAGACCGAAGCGGGCTCCTAGGATGCGAATGTGAAGCGCTTTCTCGTGGTTGCGCCGGCAGGTCGTGACGCACAGGTCATTCAGCAACTGCTGGAGGGCGCAGGTCTGGAAGTCGTCGTCGATAGCGATGGCGAATTGCTTCTTTCCGCGCTTCCCGAAGGGTTGGCGGCCGGTGCAGTGATAACGGACGACGCGCTCAGCCGGATAAATCGCGAGCGCATCATCCAAGCGATTGCGGACCAGCCGCCGTGGTCCGACTTTCCTTTCCTGCTTCTCGTTCGTCGCGGGGCAGACCGCGAGGGGCCCAAAGCGGTCGAAGCGAAGATGAACGCGACCATCATTGAACGGCCGCTTCATCCGGCGTCGCTGATAAGCGCGGCCCGCGCTGCAGTCCGCGCCCGCGAGCGCCAGCGGCTCGGCGCCGAACACCTCGACGAACGCAACCGGGCCGAGAAGAAGCTGCGCGAGTTCGCGGACACTCTGGAACAGAAGGTTGCCGAACGCACGAGGGAGCTGGCGTCAGCCAATGACCGGCTGACCGCGGAAATCGCGGAGCGCGAGAAGGCCGAGGCGCGGTTGGTGCAAGCGCAGAAAATGGAAGCCATCGGCCAGCTGACAGGCGGCATCGCGCACGACTTCAACAATCTTCTGACGGTGGTAGTCGGCTCGCTCGATCTCGTGTTGCGCAAAAGCGGGGAAGAGGCCGTCCTTCGTCTCGTGCGCAATGCGCTCCAGGCCTCGGAGCGAGGCGCGAACCTGACTTCGCAGCTGCTTGCCTTCTCGCGACGGCAACGTCTTTCGCCAGTCGCCCTGGACATCAATGCCGTGATCGGCGGCATGCGCGACCTGCTCGTGCGCAGCATCGGACCGCAGGTGGAAATCGAGACGAAGCTCCAGAGCGACGTCTGGCCCGCCCTCGCCGATCCGACCCAGCTCGAAGTGATGCTCCTGAACCTCGCCATCAATGCCCGGGACGCGATGATCGACGGCGGTCAAATCGTCATCGGCACGAAGAACATGGCAGCGTTGCCGGAGCAAGTCGCGGCCGAGCTGGACGATGGCGAATATGTTTGCATCAGCGTTTCCGACGACGGACCGGGCATGCCGCCCGATGTGCTTGCGCACGCCTTCGAACCATTCTTCACGACCAAGGCGCATGGCAAGGGCACGGGCCTTGGGCTCGCCCAACTCTATGGTTTCGCCAGACAGTCAGGGGGAATCGCGAAGATCCAAAGCGAAGTCGGCCATGGCACGACCGTCTCGATTTTTTTGCCCCGTACGCATGAGCGGGTCACGCACAACGCCCAGTCGCAAAGCAGGACGCACCCGACCCGCCGAGCGAGAATCCTGGTGCTGGACGACGATGACGATGTGCGTACCGTCACATGCGAATCCATCAGGGAGCTGGGCTATGAGGTTGTCGCAGTCGGCAATGCGGCCGAGGCGCTGAAGAGATTGGCTGGCGAGCATTTCGACCTGCTCATCACGGACGTTGCGATGCCCGGAATGACGGGTGTGGAAGTCGCGCGGCACCTCCGCTCGGAGGGCAACACGATCCCCATCGTCTTTTCTAGCGGCTATGCCGACGTGCAGTCGTTCGGAGAGGAGCTTTCAGAAGAGGTCATCCTGAGGAAGCCGTTTCGGCTGACCGACATTGCTGCTCGGATCGAAACCGCGCTCGAACCGTCCTCAATCCGCGAAGAGGCTACAGCCTGAGCGGCAACCCGTCAGTCAGTACGATCGAGTTCTTCCGCCTCGAGCATCGCGATGTCCGCTTCCACCTCCTCGGCCATTTGCCTCAAGACCTCTGCGACTCGAGCGTCATTGGTCATTGTCGCGAGGCGGCGGCATTTCTCGACACGCGAGCGCATGTTTTCGATGGTTTCCTGACCCACGGTGAAGGAATGCATTCTCCACCGACCCGTTCCGTCAACTCGTCGTCGGACCCCAGCGCGGGTTTCGCCGAAGCCTGACCGCGCGCCGGAGCCCCGGTCCTCGGGGAGGAACGTCTCTATTTTCAACGTCCATGGCTGGTGGAGCTGGGGGGAATCGAACCCCCGACCTCTGCAGTGCGATTGCAGCGCTCTCCCATCTGAGCTACAGCCCCGCGCCGCCAGCCTGGCAGGAAAACGCGCCCTTCGGCGCGCTTCGGAAGCGGCTCCTTAGCCGCGCTTTCCGTCCCGCGCAATCGCTCGCCGCAACACTGGCCCGCCCTGCCGAATACAGCCGTAAATCAGTCACTAGCGCCGGAACGGCGGCTTTCCCCCATTCGTTTTTCCGATCGATGCGACGGCAATCCGCCGCCGCCCCATTTTCCATGGAGGAGGACTGACCACATGGCTTACGATCGCTACGATAGCAGGCACGAGCGCAGCCCCGATTACGAGCGCCCCAACGACCGCGGAGACTTCCGCTCCGGTCGCCGTGACGAGCGCGGCTTCTTCGAGCGCGCGGGCGACGAGATTGCGTCCTGGTTCGGCGACGACGACGCCGAGCGACGACGCCGCGACGACGGGCGAATGAACCGCGACGACGGGCGAATGAACCGCGACCAGGATCGCAACACCTGGACCCGCGGACACGACTACGACCGCGGCTATGGCCGCGATTACAGCCGGGACCGCAGCGGCTTCCCTGGCAGCAGTAGCGGCGACGTCAATCACCGATGGCAACAGCCCCGTTCCGAGCGCGACTATGAGCGCATGGGCTATGCTGGCCAGGACCACGACTATAGCGCGCGCGGCGGCATCGGCGGCACGTCCAACCCCGACTACATGTCTCCGACCGGGCCGAGCTTTGGCTATGGCGGCGCCTTCGGTGCAGGAACCAACCGGGGTTACGGGAGCGGCGGCTATGGCTCAGAATATGGCGGCCAGGACCGCGACCGCGACCGTGACTACCGGCCGATGGCAGGCGACTACGGCCGCTCCGAATCGCCGTCGGGCCGTGACGACTATCGCAACACCACTTATGCCGGCGCAGGGCCGGGCTCCGGCCGCGACAGCGACCGCCACTATCACTCCTGGCGGCAGCGGCAGATGGACGAGCTCGACAGCGACTACGACCGTTACAACCGCGAGCGGCAGGACCGGTTCGAGAACGACTTCGGCAGCTGGCGTCAGAACCGGATGGCGCGCCGCGCCCGGCTGGGACAGATCCGCGAGCACATGGACGTGGTCGGAAGCGACGGAGATACGGTCGGCAAGGTCGACTGCGTGAAGGGCGATAAAATCGTGCTCACGAAGGGCGACTCTCCGGACAATCGCCACCATGCCATCGATTGCTCGATGATCGAGATGGTCGAAGGCGATCAGGTGCGGCTCGACATTCCCGCGGAGGAAGCAAAGAGCCGCTGGGAAGATGCCGGCGACCGCGGCTTCTTCGGGCGCGACGATGATCGCCGTGACCGCAGCAATGAGGAGACGAACCTCAACCGGAGCTTCTCGGGAACCTACGAAAACAAGAGCTAAGTCCAAGAGCCCAAAGAGGCTCAGCAGGGAGGCCCGGCGAAGCGCATCCGCCGGGCCTTTCGCTTGCGGGTCGCGGGGACTATCGCAAACGTGAACAGGAGGGACGAATGGCCAAAGCCTGGCACCTGGTAAGCCGCCCCGATGGCGCTCCCGAGAGCAGCAATTTCCAGCTTCGCGATTTCGACCTGCCGGAACTCGGCGACGGAATGGTCCACGTCCGCAACCAATGGCTATCGGTCGACCCCTATATGCGTGGCCGGATGAACGAGTCGAAGTCGTACATCCCGCCGTTCCAGCTCGATGCGCCGATGGACGGCGGAGCAGTCGGCGAGGTGGTGGAGTCGAAAGCCCAGGGATTCGCTCCCGGCGACCTCGTCCAGCATTTCGCCGGCTGGCGCGACGAAGCCGTGCTCCCTGGCAAGGCGGTAACCAAACTTCCCGACCTCGGCGCCCGCCCCCAGGATTTCCTCGGCAATCTCGGAGTCACCGGGGCGACCGCCTGGTTCGGACTGTTCGACGTCGCCGAGGCGAAAGAAGGCGATATCGTCTTCGTCTCCGCCGCGGCCGGGGCGGTGGGTTCCGCGGTCGTCCAGATCGCCAAGGCGAAAGGCATGACGGTCATTGGCTCGGCAGGCGGCGAGGCCAAGTGCGATTTCGTGCGCTCGCTCGGCGCCGACGCGGCGATCGACTATCGTTCCGGGCCGATCCTGAAGGCTCTCCGCGATGCCGCTCCGGACGGAATCGACGTCTATTTCGACAATGTCGGCGGCGATCACCTCGACGCCGCGTTCGCTCGCGCCCGCCTCCATGCCCGTTTTGCGCTGTGCGGGATGATCTCGGGATACAACAGCCGGGAGCCGCAAGCTTTCCGCTACATCATCAGGATGATCGCAATGCGGATCGCGATGAAGGGTTTCCTCTACGGTGATTACGGGCCGCGCATGGGCGAATTCTACCGCGGGATGGGTGAGCTCATCGCCAGCGGCAAGGTGAAGCCGCGCGACACCGTCTTCGAAGGCCTCGACAGTGCGGCGGATGCCTTCCTCGGCCTCTTCACCGGCGCCAACACCGGAAAGATGCTGGTCAGAGTGTAGAGCAGGCCGCCAAGTCTCCCGCCTGAAAGCCTGTGCGCAGCGCGGCCATGCGCTGGGCCGAGGTGCCGTGCGTGAAGCTGTCCGGAACGATATAGCCCTGGCCTTCGCGCTGCAGCGTATCGTCGCCGATCGCTTCGGCGGCACGCATGCCCTCCTCGAAGTCGCCCTGCTCCATCACCGGCTGGCCTTCCGGCGTGTGGGCGTTGGCGGCCCACACCCCGGCGTAGCAGTCGGCCTGAAGCTCGACCTTGACCTGGATCGCATTACCCTGGACCTCGCCGGCCGCGGCCTGGGCGTTGTGCGCCTGATCCAGCCGGCCGAGCACGTCCTGGACATGGTGTCCGACCTCGTGGGCGATGACGTAGGCCATGGCGAAATCGCCGGGCGCTTGGAAGCGCGTTGCGAGCTCGTTGAAAAACTTCGTGTCGAGATAGATGTTGCGGTCGGTCGGACAGTAGAACGGTCCCATCGCCGATTGGGCGATACCGCAGCCTGACCGGTCCGTCTCCGAATAGAAAACCAGGGTCGTCGGCGTGTAGCGAACGCCGCGCTTGGCGAGCAGGTTCGTCCATACGCTCTCCGTCGAGCCGAGCACCTGGAGCGTGAAATGCTTGATGTTGGGATCGAGGTTGCTCTGCCCGGCCTGCGTGACCTGCTGCGAAGCTGGCTGCTGGACGGTCCCGCCGCCCCCAAGACCACCGAGCGAATTCAGGATGAAGTAGCCAATCAAAAGGACGACGACACCGCCGATCCCGAAGCGGCTCATGATAAGCGGGATGAGGCAGCCGAGCGCATTGCCCCCGCCTCCCAGGCCGCCGAGCCCGCCGACACTCCGGCCGGTATCGTCGCGGAAATTTTCGCTTTCCGGTTGGTCGCCGAACCGCATTCCGATCTCCTTCGCTCACCGCCCAATGCGCGAAGATGGACGGCAGTTGCAATCACCTGGCTGCGCGCCGACTAGCGGCCGGAAAGGAGCGTCCATGATTCTCGAAGGAAAAGTCGCGCTGGTTACCGGTTCCACCTCCGGTATCGGCCTTGCCATCGCCAAAGCGTTCGCCGGCGAGGGCGCAAAACTGATGATTAACGGCTTCGGCGATGCGGCCGAGATCGAGCGCGAATGCGCCGCTCTGGGCGCGATCCATGATGGGGCCGACATGTCCGACCCGCAGGCGATCGGGCGGATGATGAAGCGCTGCGCCGACGAACTCGGTTCGGTCGACGTGCTGGTCAACAACGCGGGAATCCAGCACGTTTCACCGGTCGAGGACTTTCCGCCGGAGAAATGGAACGCAATCCTCGCGATCAACCTGTCGGCGGTCTTCCACACGACTCGCCATGCCCTTCCGGCCATGAAACAGAAAGGGTGGGGCCGGATCGTCAATACGGCGAGCGCGCACAGCCTCATCGCAAGCCCCAACAAGTCCGCCTATGTCGCGGCCAAGCATGGAGTGGCCGGCTTCACCAAGACGGTCGCTCTGGAGGCCGCGCGCGACGGCGTCACGGTCAATTGCATTTCGCCCGGTTACGTCTGGACTCCCCTGGTCGAGAACCAGATTCCCGACACCATGAAGGCGCGGAACATGACCCGCGAGCAGGTGATGAACGACGTGCTCCTCGCCGCCCAGCCGACCAAGAAGTTCGTAACTCCGGAGCAGGTTGCGGCTCTTGCCGTCTTCCTGTGCCGCGACGACGCCGCCTCGATCACCGGCGCCAATATCAGCATGGACGGCGGCTGGACGGCTGCCTAGGCTGCTTCCCATGCGGTTGGTTCTGTCCCTCCTGTTGTTCGCCTGCACCGGGTGCGCGATGGTCCGGCCGACGACCGAAATCGTCGAAACCCCGTCGAACGACTGGCGGGTCATTGCCACCGACAACGACCGGGCGCGGCTCCGCGACTGGCGCGATGCGTTCGTTTCCGCGCTCGCGGCCGCGCGCGCGAGCGGTCATGGCAACGAAATCGCCCGGGAGGGCCCCCTGCTCGATCCCGATGCCGCCGGCGGCGGCCCGATCCCCAACGGCCTCTATCGTTGCCGCGTGATCAAGGTCGGTGCGAAGTCGCCGGGAATGCTGGACTATGTGTCCTATCCTGCGTTCAACTGCCGCGTGCAGCAGCAAGGCAAGCTGCAAAGCTTCGTGAAATTGAGCGGATCGCAAAGGCAGGCAGGAATCATTTTCCCGAACGATCAGCTGCGCGAGGTGTTTCTCGGGACCATCATGCTCGCCGACGAGACGCGGGCGATGCAATATGGGGTCGACCAGGACCGCGACGTGGCCGGTTTCGTCGAGCGGATCGGGGCCGATCGCTGGCGGATGGTGATGCCGCGGCCGCATTTTGAATCGATAATGGACGTGATGGAGCTGGTGCCCGCGTCCTGAGGGGAGGAAAATCGAGATGAAGTTCGCCGTTGCTTTCGGAATTGCCGCAATGTTGCTTTCGACGACGGCCCCCGCCGCGTCCGTCGCGGACGGGGTGAAGGCCGACATGCCCCAGCTGATGACGATCTATCGCGACTTCCACTCGCATCCCGAGCTGTCGATGCAGGAGGTGCGCTCGCCCTCGATCCTCGCCGCGGAGGCCCGCAAGCTCGGTTTCCAGGTGACGGAGCATGTCGGCAAGACAGGCGTGGTCGCAGTCATGAAGAATGGCCCCGGGCCGGTACTGCTGATCCGCGCCGACATGGACGCGCTTCCGGTCAGGGAGCAGACCGGGCTTCAATTCGCTTCGACCGCGACCGGCAAGCTTCCCGACGGCACCGTTACCCCGGTCATGCACGCCTGCGGCCACGATACGCACATGACGACGTGGATCGGAACCGCTCGCAGGCTGGCGGCGATGAAGGACCAGTGGTCCGGAACTCTGGTGATGATCGCCCAGCCTGGCGAAGAAGTGGGAATGGGCGCCAAGGCGATGCTGGACGATGGGCTGTTCACCCGCTTCCCCAAGCCCGACACGATGATCGCATTCCACGATTCCGCGTCGCTCCCGGCGGGCGTGATCGGAGTCACCGACGGTTATGCGCTCGCCAACGTCGACAGCGTCAAGATCGACGTCAAGGGCGTCGGCGGCCACGGCGCCTATCCGCAGAACACGAAGGACCCGATCGTGCTTGCGTCGCGAATCGTCACCGCGCTTCAAACTCTGGTCAGCCGCGAGAACGACCCGTCGCAGCCGGCGGTTGTCACCGTCGGCATGTTCCACGCCGGAACCAAGCAGAACATCATTCCGGACGATGCGAAGCTCGAGCTGACGGTCCGCAGCTACACGCCTGAAACGCGCAAGCTCCTGCTCGACGGGATCAAGCGGATCGCCCGCGGCGAGGCGATCGCTGCCGGAATGCCGGAAGACAGGATGCCCGTCGTCGAAGTCAGCGACAACATGTACACGCCGTCCACGTTCAACACGGAGACGCTGTCGACGCACCTCCTTAGCCTGTTCCAGCAGCATTTCGGTAAGGACCGCGCGGTAGCCAGCAAGGCTGTCATGGGCGGCGAGGATTTCAGCCGCTTCTGGCTCGCGGACAAGACCAAGCAGAGCACCATCTTCTGGGTCGGCGGAGTTCCGAAGGCGAAATGGGACGCGGCAGGCGGCAACGTCGAAAAACTGCCGTCGCTGCACAGTCCATTCTGGGCCCCCGACGCCGAGGCGGTGATTTCGACCGCGACGGAAGCGATGACGATCGCTGCGCTGGACGTTCTGAAGAAGAGCTAGACGGGCGCGGCTACTCGGCCGCCCAGGTTTCCGATTTCTCGACGATCGTGAGCTCGCGGATCAGTGCGTCGACGCTGTGCGTGAGTTCCGGAAGCTGGGTGATCTGGTGACGGGCGCCGCGATAGGCCTCGGCCATCAGGATCGCGTCGATGAGGATTGGAACGACCAGGCTTTCCGGGTCATCCAGCTGCGCAAGCCTGCGTAGCTTCTCCAGCGCCTTATGCTTCGCAGCTTCGGGATCGGACACAACTGCTGTCCGACCAATTGTCCAACCCATCGCATACTCCTTGGGATGCGATAGTAACGGACCTGTCACAACGGGAAAGCTCGCCCGCCGCACGATCGGGGC
>Ga0207657_10001310_pt1 | contig 26403 bp, 22 predicted proteins | sample KBSC33metaG_FD_184316 | JGI IMG/M metagenome (GOLD analysis project Ga0207657, IMG submission 184316) | Corn rhizosphere microbial communities from Kellogg Biological Station, Michigan, USA - KBS C3-3 metaG (SPAdes) (version 2) | ecosystem: Host-associated > Plants > Roots > Rhizosphere > Soil ... | reverse complement strand
GGCCTGGCCCAACCGGGCCGCCGTTCCTTACCGCTTCTTCTTGAGCAGGCCGAAGACGCCGCGCACGACCTGCTTCTGCAGCTGCTTGCCCTCCCTAGAGTTCAGGAACGAGGTCACCGCGGCCACGCCGCCCGCCATCGCGCCCGCCGCTTCCTTGTGTTCGGCGGCAGGCTGGCGGTGCGGAGCCGCGGCCTGCTTGGGCCGAACGGGCTGGGCCGGCTCGGCCCCTTCAGCTTGCTCGGCTGGCGCGGCCATCCGGGCGGCCAGGATTTCCCGGGCGCTCTGGTTGTCCACCCGCGTGCCGTACTTGGCCCACAGCGAGGACGCCTTGGCCTTGGCCTCCACGTCGTCGGCCGGGCCCATCCGGGAGGACGGCGGCGTTATCCGGGTGTGCACGACCGGGGTCGGCACGCCGGTCTCGGACAGGATCGTCACCGCCGCCTCGCCGATGCCCATGCCGGTGAGCAGCGTCTCCATGTCGTAGAAGGCGGACTTGGGGAACGTCGAGACGGTGGCCTTGAGCGCCTTGGCGTCCTCCGGCGTGAACGCGCGCAGGGCGTGCTGGACGCGGTTGCCGAGCTGGCCGAGGATCTCGCTGGGCACGTCCTTGGGGGTCTGGGTGATGAAGTAGACGCCGACGCCCTTGGACCGGATCAGCCGGACGGTCTGCGCCACGGAGGTCAGGAACGCCTTGGTGGCGTCCTCGAACAGCAGGTGCGCCTCGTCGAAGAAGAACGCCAGCTTCGGCTTGTCCAGGTCCCCCGCCTCGGGCAGCTCCTCGAACAGCTGGGCCAGCAGCCACATCAGCGCGGTGGAGAACAGCGTCGGCTTGTCCTGGACAGCGGGCAGCTCCAGGCAGGAGATGATCCCGCGGCCGTCCGGGGCGGTGCGCATCAGGTCGTGGACGTCGAGCATGGGCTCGCCGAAGAACTCGTTGCCGCCGCCGTCCTCCAGGCCGGTCAGCGACCTGAGCAGCACCCCGACCGTGGCGGAGGAGAGCCCGCCGATCCCGGTCAGGTCGGCCTTGCCCGCGTCGGAGGCGAGGAAGGTGAGCAGCGCCCGCAGGTCGGACAGGTCGAGCAGGGGCAGGCCCTTGGCGTCGGCGTAGTGGAACACCAGGGTCAGCGACTGCTCCTGGGTGTCGTTGGCGCCGAGCACCTTGGCCAGCAGCTGGGGCCCGAAGTCCGAGACGGTCGCCCGGATCGGGATGCCCGGGCCGATGCCGCCGAGGGCGAAGAACTCCACCGGGAACCCGCGCGCCTGGAACTGCAGGCCGAGCTCCTGGGCGCGCTTGGCGGCCGCGCCGCCCGCGTCGCCGGGCTCGGCCACGCCGGACAGGTCGCCCTTGACGTCGGCCACGAATACCGGCACGCCGGCCGAGGACAGCTGCTCGGCGATTCCCTGCAGCGTCTTGGTCTTGCCGGTGCCGGTGGCGCCGGCGATCAGGCCGTGGCGGTTGACCATCCGCAGCGGCAGCTTGACCGTAGCCGCGGTGACGACCACGCCATCGTGTACCCCCCGGCCGAGGTCGAGCGCGGCCCCGTCGGTGGCGTAGGCCGTCGTGATCGTCTGCGCGAAGTCGGCCATCTGGACTCCCCCTTGTGAAAATACTTCCGAGCGCGCAGCCTACGCCTGCGGTGAGCGGCCTGCCAAGGACGCGGCGGTCCGGGCCGGCTGGGCGTGCCGCCAGGACACCGACATGAGCGCGCCGCCGAGCGGCGAGTCGCCGACCTGCCAGCGGCCGCCGGTCGAGCGGACGATCGAGTCGCCGATGGCCAGCCCGAGCCCGGATCCCGAGCCGTGCTCGGTGGCCCGGTGGAAGCGGTCGAACAGGAGCGGGCGTTCGGCCTCGGGGATGCCGGGCCCGCTGTCCTCCACGGTCAGGCTGACCCGGCTGCCCTGCGCGCGGACCTCGATCCGGACCGTGCCGTCCGGGCCCGCGTACCGGCAGGCGTTGTCGACGAGCACCCCGGCCAGCCGGTCGATCCACTCCGGCGGCGCGCTGATCAGCACGGCGCCGTCCGGGGTCTCCGCGCTGACGGCGGGGCCGACGGCGCGGAACCGGTCGGCGCAGGCCTGGGCGAGCGTGGCCAGGTCGACCGGCTCGCTGCCGGGCAGCGGGGGCTTGGAGTCGAACCTGGCCAGCCACAGCATGTCCTCGACCAGCTGGCGCAGCCGGTGGCTCTCGCCCTGGATCCGGCGCAGCGAGTCGCGGTATTCGGCGGCCTCCCGCGGGGCGGACAGGGCCACGTCGACTTCGGCCCTGATCACGCTCAGCGGGGTACGCAGCTCGTGCGAGGCGTCGGCGGTGAACTCGAGCTGGCGGCGGCGCGAGTGCTCGACCGGGGCCAGCGCGCGCAAGCCCACCACCAGCAGGCCTCCGAAGATGGCGAGCAGCAGGAACGGCCCGGCGATGATCTCGACGTCCAGCATCAGGCGCTGGGTGTGCCGGGCGCCGGCCAGGCTCTGCCCGGCCAGCAGCCACAACCTGTGGTCCCGCGCCACCTTCAGCCGGAACGGGTCCGCGCCGCGCAGGTCCGCGGTGACCGCCCTCCCGTCGTGCAGCGCGCCCGCGGTGAGCACAGTCGGCGTTAGCGCGGGCGCGCGGGGACTGTGCGCGACGACCACCCGCCCGGTGTTCACCGCCCAGAGGAACACCGGGGCGCCGTCCGCGTCGAGGTCAGTGCTGGTCGCGCCGCTGCGGGCCACCCGCTGCCTGAGCGTGTCCGGATGGTGCTGCGTGACGGTGAGGCGGTCTTCGAGCTGGTCGTCAACCACCTGGGTCATGTGCCGGGCGACCAGCGCGTTGAGCACGATCGCGCCGATGACGTAGACGACCGCGATGGCCGCCGTGGCGACGGCGGCGACCCGGACCGCGGGGCTGGACCCTCTGACTCTCATGCTGTCAGGCCGGGAAGATCCGGTAGCCGACGCCGCGGACGGTCTCGATCCGCACGCCGGCGCCCGCGAGCTTGGAGCGCAGCCGGGCCAGGTGCACGTCGATGGTGTTCGAGCCGAACGCGTCGGCCTCGTTGTCCCACACGTGCTGGGCGATCGCGCGGCGGTCGGCCACGCCGGGCGAGCGCCGCATGAGGATCTCCAGGATGCCGAGCTCTGTGCTGGTAAAGGCGGGCCGCTGCCCGCGGACCAGCACCTCCCGCGCAGCCGGGTCGAACTCGACGTCCCCGACCTTGATCCGGGGCGCCTGGACGGCCGGCGGCCGGCGCTGCAGCGCCCGGATCCGGGCCAGCAGCTCGCCGAAGTCGAACGGCTTGACCAGGTAGTCGTCCGCGCCCGCGTCCAGGCCGGCGATCCGGTCGGCCGGGGTGTCCCGCGCGGTAAGCATCAGCACCGGGGTAGACCCGTTGACCGTACCGCCGCGGCGCAGTCGCTGCACTAGGTCAAGCCCTGACAGCCGGGGCATCCGCCAGTCCAGCACCGCCACCTCGTACTGGTAGAAGCGCAGGTACGCGGCTGCCGCCTCGCCGTCGGGCACCAGGTCCACCACGTAGCCTTGTTCCCGCAGCCCGCGGGCCACGACCTCGCCCAGGCTTTCGTCGTCCTCTGCGACCAGCACCCTCACAGTTTCAGAATCTACGCGCTTCAGCGCGAAATCGAGCGCCAGGCGGGGCGCGGGATCAGGCGGAGGACCAGAGCCAGGCCGCCGAGCGGGGCCGGGATCCAGACGGACGACTTGCCGGCCCGCAGCGCGGCCGCGGTGGCCGCACCTACCTGTTCTGGCGTGCTGGACAGCGGCGCCGGGCTCATGCCTGCCGTCATCCGGCCGACCACGAACCCGGGCCGGACCAGCACCACCCGGACCCCGGTGCCGTGCAGCGAATCCGCCAGCCCGCGGGCAAAGGAGTCGAGCCCGGCCTTGGCCGACCCGTAGACGAAGTTGGCCTTGCGCGGGCGGACCGCCGCGACCGAGGACAGCACCACGATGGTGCCGCGGCCGCGGGCACGCATCTGGCCGGCGATGGCCAGCAGGCTGGTGACGTGCCCGGTGAAGTTGGTCTCGACCATCTCGGCGGCGCGCCGGACGTCACGCTCGACCTCCGGCTGCGGGACCAGGATGCCGGCCGCCGAGATGACCATGTCCAGCGGGCCGTCGGCAAAGATCGCGTCCGCGAACGCCTGGTGAGTGTCCGTCTCGGTGGCGTCGTAGACATGCGTGCGCACCTGGTAGGGCAGCTGCTTGCCCGCCGCGGCCAGCCGCTGCTCGTCCCGGCCGGCCAGGATGACCTGGGTCTGCGCGGGCGCGGCGAGCGCGCTGAGGATGGCCAGGCCGATCTCGCTGGTGCCGCCGAGAAGGAGGATCCGGGGCGAGGAACCCGGCCCGTTCGGGAAAATTTCCATACGTCCCACCGTTCCGATAACAGGCCGGCCACGAACAGGGCGAGCCAGCACGCCTCGCAGGCCAGCATCGGGCCGTCCCTGGTCAGCAGGTCCTCGACCGGCGCGGTGGTGCGGCGGCCGGTGAGAAATGCGAACCTGGCCAGCGCCGCGGCCAGCGGCAGCGCGCTGACCAGGTGCCAGGTCCTGGCTTCCGCGTGCTCCGAGGCCGCCCAGGCCAGGTACGCCGCGATCATGCCGGCGCCGACCGCGAGCTGGCTCAGCCGCAGCGCCGCGGGCCGGTACCAGCGCATCACCGGCCGGTGCTCGATCGCCTCGGCGCCGAGGTTGGTCAGCTCGGTGTAGCGCTTGGCCAGGACCACGCCGAGCGCGCCCAGGCTGCACACCGCCAGGAACCAGCCGGACGGCGGCACGTGCGTGGCGGCGGCGCCGCCCAGCACGCGGAGCAGGAAGCCGGACGCCACGAACAGCAGCTCGAGCACCGGGACCTGCTTGAGCTTCCACGAGTACAGGAAGGACAGGGCCAGGTAGGCGGCCACCGTCGCGGTGAGCAGCGGCTCCGCGATGAGCAGGCCCCCGGCCAGCCCGGCCAGCGCGCAGAGCACGCCGAGCACGATCGCGTCCCGCTTGGGCAGCTCGCCGGAGGCCACCGGCCGGTGCCGCTTGCGCGGATGCAGGCGATCATGCTCGGCGTCGGCCACGTCGTTCACGAAGTACACCGCGACCGAGGCGAAGCCGAAGGCCGCCGCGGCCACCAGAGCGTAGAGCAGCCCGTCGCGCCGGCCGAGCGACGCGCCGGCCAGCGGCGCGGCGAAAACCAGCAGGTTTTTCGGCCACTGCCGCGGCCGCGCGGTGCGCAGCACCGCCATCGCCCAGCGGACGCCGCGGGCAGGCGGGGACAGGACCGCCTCGGTGGCGCTCGATTCGGCGGTCACCGTGAGTAAACCGCCGTGAAATCGCGGCTGTAGACCTGGTAGTAGCGATAGACGCTGCCCTGCTGGGTGGGCAGCAGGGCGTGCGGAGTGGGGTTCCCCGGGTGCCCGGCCGCCTTGTAGTAGTCGTAGGACATCCACTCCGGGTTGATGTCCAGCTGCAGGGCCTCCACCGCGCCCGCCCGGCGGAGCAGCGACGCGAGCTCCCTGACGTTCAGCGCGGGGCCGTAGACGAAGATGACCCGGCCGTCCTGGGTGATGCCGAGCCCGGAACGCCACACGTAGTAGCCGCCGCCGAGCGTTGCCCCCCAGGTCGTGTTCACGTTCTGATCCACCGTGGCCGGGACCTTCCCGTGGTCGACCAGGAGCTTGAGGTTCTGCCTGACGCCGACCACGTCCGGGGTCATCCGCAGCTCGTGGCCCCAGGAACCGATCTTGATGGTGCCGTCGCGGTAGTAGACCACCGACGCCGCCCCGCGCACCAGGGCACCCTTGTGCGCGCCGTTGAGGTAGAAGCCGCCGCCCGCCGAGTCCAGCTTGAACCCGCCGTTGAAGGTGGCCAGCAGGCCCTTGCGGGTGCCCGGCGGGATCCACGTCGAGGCCTTCCAGTCACCCGGGCCCGGGTCTTCGGCGCCCGGCCGCAACCGGAACTTGACCAGCCGCTGGTCCATCGAGACGAGGCCCGCCACGTAGGAGCTGTACACCGCGCTCGGCCGCAGGAACGTGCCGAAGATGGCCGGGGAGCCCTTGACCGTCTCCAGCACCCGCCAGGCGCCCTCGCCCGCCAGCGCATGGCCGGCCGGGGAGGCGAGCTTGTGCGGGATGTTCGGCACGAAGCCGTGCGTGTGCCTGTAGGTCTTGGCGGGTGCCTCGCCGGACGGGGCGGCCAGCGAGAAGCCTGGCTTGCCGCCGGTCTTGGGCGGGTTGTACGAGATCCACTCGCCGAACGTCACCACCGGGCCCAGGTAGTGGTCCCGAGCCCATTCGGCCAGCTTGGCGGCTGTCGATCCGCCGCCGGGCGCGGCCAGGGCCTGCCCGACGGAGAAGCCGACCCAGCAGAGGAACACCGCGATCAGAACGAGGATGACGCGGACCGTACGGAGCCGGAAGAACCTCCGGATCCGGCCGCGGCCGCGCCGGCGCTTGAGCCGGCCGCCGTTCGGGCCCGGTCCGGCGTCGACCGGCCCGTTGCTGCCGTGTTCTGGCCATGGGGCGGTGCCGTACGGGTCGGGAGACGGCTCATACCAGTAAGACCCGTCTGGGCTGGGCTCTGGCGGGCTGGGCTCTGGCGGGTTGGGCTCGTACGAGCTGGGCCGCGGCGGCTGGGGATCGTACGGCTGCGGTCCGTACGGCTGCGGTCCGTACGCGGGGGCATCGCGCCGGCCAGTGCGACGGGGTTCCGGTCGTTGCACTCGCGTACCTCCTCGACGTGACGGCGAAGTCCCCGCTGATGGTCTACCGGCTCAACATGAAGGAACGGTTACACGCGGAGTCACCCCCGCAGCCACGGCAAACATCCTGACACAGCTAAGACGGGATAACGGCCATCCTGGTTCAAGGCGGACAACGCGTCGCGAACGGCGGGATCAGGGACTACCAGTGTCCCCAGGGGAGGAGGGCGGTGACCGCGACCGCCGCGAACAACAGGGTCAGGTACGCGATCGACAGGTGGAACAGGCGCATCGGTGCGCCCTTGGCCGCGGAGGAGCCTGCCTGGCCATCAGCGCCGGCGGCGATGCGGGTGTTCAGCTGGTGCGCCTCGGCCACGAACCAGGCGCCGAGCGCGGCGGCCAGCACGCCGTAGATCCATCCCGCGTACGGGACCAGGGCCAGCGTGGCCGCCACCATGGCGTAGGAGTACCAGAGGATCTTCCGCGCGACCGTGGCGGGCGACGCCACCACCGGGAGCATCGGCACGTTCGCCGCCGCGTAATCCTTGCGGAACTTCATCGCCAGCGCCCAGAAGTGCGGCGGCGTCCACAGGAAGATGACCGCGAAGAGCACGACGGCGGGCAGGCTCACCGTGCCGGTCACCGCGGCCCAGCCGACCAGCACCGGGAAGCAGCCCGCGGCGCCGCCGATCACGATGTTGGCCGGGCTGCGCCGCTTGAGCAGCAGCGTGTACACGAAGATGTAGAACAAGATGGCCGCGTCGGCTAGCGCCGCCGACAGCCAGTTGGCCATCAGCCCGAGCAGCAGCGTGGCGCCGGCGCCGAGCGCGATGCCCCAGACCAGGGCCTCCCATGGCTTGATCGTGCCGTGGCCGTTAACCACCAGCGGGCGCCGCGAGGTCCGCTTCATCACCGCGTCGATGTCGCGGTCGATGTAGCAGTTGATCGTGTTCGCGCTGCCCGCGGCCAGCGTGCCGCCGATCAGCGTGACCAGGACGAGCCGGATGGACGGTACGCCGCGCTGGGCGAGCAGCATGGTCGGCACCGTGGTGACCAGGAGCAGTTCGATGATGCGCGGCTTGGTCAGCGCGATCAGCGCGCGCACCACCACGCCCGCCGGGCGGCGGCCGCCCGGACGGTTCCCGATTGTCCCCGGCCTACCCGCGGAGACCGCTGCTGGAGAAGTCACTCGCCGCCCTCGGGCTCCTGCTCGCCGTCACGGGCGGTGGCCGGCTCCCCCGGGACCGCTGTGTAGGACACGGAGCGCTGGGCGGCCGGGTTGCGGTGGCCGGGGACCAGTTCGGGCTTGGTGTACGCGATGTACAGCGCGCAGGCCACGACGATGAAAAGGAGCATCGGGAACGCGAAGGTCAGTATCGAGCCGCCGAAGGTCCACGCGCTGCCGGCCGGGTCAGCGATCACAGTGTTCACTCCGGATCCCTTCCTTCTCTTTGGCTCTGCGCGCCCGACCCGAACGACAGAGCCCTGTACTACAGAGCGTAGAACAGAAGCCAGAACAGCAACGCCATCAGGGCCAGGAAATTCCAGATGGTGGAGAAGGCACTCAGCGAGGCCTGGAAACGCTGTACCAAGTAGGTCTCAGTGTACGTGGGCGGCTGTTCGACGAACGACAGGGCCGGGATGTACCTGGACCTGGCGAGCAGCATCTCCAGCCAGAGCAGCGCGGCGAGCTGGACGACCAGGAAGACCGGGTAGAAACCGGCGAACACGCTGGAGTATCCGGAGCTGCCCGGCGGGAACGGCAGGTTCGCCAGCTGGTAGACCTGCAGCGCGACCGCCGCCAGGCCGAAGCCGAGCGCGATCAGGCCGCCGACCTGCCAGGTCACCTTGTGCCCGGCCTTGATCCGCTGCAGCACGAAGTAGTGCGTGCCCGCGCTGAGTACCGCCAGGAGCATGATCGTGGTACCCATCCACAGCGACGGGTGCGTGTAGCCCGACCCCTGCCACCTGCCCTCCGAGTCGAGCGAGCGCAGGTAGAAGTAGGCGAACACGAAGCTGCCGAACAGGAACGCCAGGCCGCCGACGGCCAGCCGCGAGCCGGTCCAGGCCGCGTTCAGTGCCGACTCGTGGTAGAAGCCTTCGTCCTCGGCCGCGAGCGCCGCTTCCTGGGACGATGGCATCGGCGACGCCGTCATGTCGGTCATCGTCACGCCTCTCCGGCCGCGCCCGCGTAGGCGGCGGCGATGACGCCGGGCGGCGGGTCGAGGTCGGCCACCGGCAGCGCGTCCTTGACGCCGTAGTCATAGGGACTGGACAGGATCACCGGTACCCGCTTGAAGTTCTCCGGCGGCGGCGGCGTGGACACCTGCCATTCCAGGCTGCGCGCCCGCCACGGGTTGCCCACCTCGGGCTCGCGCCAGAAGAGCATGGACAAGACGAAGTTGATCAGGAAGATGAGGATCGAGACGCCCAGGCAGAACGCGGAGATCGACACCCAGTCGTTGAGCGTCTCCAGGTTGCGCGCGTACTCGAAGACGCGGCGCGGCATGCCCATCAGGCCGAGCGCGAACAACGGCAGGAAGGTGGTGTTGAAGAAGATGAACATGGTCCAGAAGTGCAGCTTGCCCAGCTTCTCGTTCAGCTTGATACCGGTCATCTTCGGCAGCCAGTAGTAGACACCGGCGAAGAACGCGAAGATCAGGCCGCCCATGATCGTGTAGTGGAAGTGCGCCATGACGAAGAAGGAGCCGTGCTCGGTCGTGTCCGCGGGCACGTCCGACAGGAACACGCCGCTGATGCCGCCGATCAGGAAGTTGAAGTAGAAGGCCAGCGCGAACAGCATCGGGATGCTGAACCTGATCTTCGCCTTCCAGAACGTCCCCATGGCGACCAGGAAGATAAAGCCGGTCGGGATCGAGATGAGCTCGGTGGTCAGCATGAACAGCGGGCGCATGTCCGGGTTGATGCCGCTCACGAACAGGTGATGCTGCCAGACGAAGAACGACAATATGCCCACGCCGAGCATCCCGGCGGCGGCGATCTTGTAGCCGAACAGCGGCTTGCGGCAGAACACCGCGATCACCTCGGCGACGACACCGAAGCCGGGCAGGGCCAGGATGTACACCTCCGGATGGCCGAAGAACCAGAAGAGGTCCTCGTAGAGGAAGCTGGAGCCGCCAAGCTGGTTGGCGAAGAAGGCGGTCTGGAAGGTCCGGTCCATCAGCGCCATGTAGCACGCGCCCACCAGCACCGGCACCGCCAGGACCTGCAGGAACGAGACCGTGAACATCGACCAGACGAACATCGGGAGGCGGCTCCACCGCATCCCGGGCGCCCGGTAGTTGATGATGGTGACGATCATGTTGAAGCCGGCCAGGATCATCGACAGGCCCATCAGGCCGAACGCGAAGAAGTACGCGTCCTCGCCCTGCGTAGCCTGGGTGGCCAGCGGCTCGTAGCCGGTCCAGCCGGTCGGGAACCCGCCGAACAGCACGGCGGACAGCAGGATCACGTAGGCGGCCGGGGTGAGCCAGAAGCCGAGCGCCTCGAGCCGCGGGAACGCGACCCGCTTGGACCCGATCAGCAGCGGGCCGAAGTACTGGCCGAACGGGCCGAGGATGACCGAGGACATCATCATCATCATCATCGTGCCGTGCTCGCCCACGACCATCAGGTACTGGTTCGGCCCGAGGAGGTGGTAGGAGGGCGACAGCAGCTCGCTCCTGATGGCCATCGCGAACAGGCCACCGGTCAGGAAGTACGCGATCATGCCGTACAGGTACTGGATGCCGACCACCTTGTGGTCGAGGGTGTACCTGAAGTACTTCGACAGGCCGACCTCGCCGGCGCCCCGCCTGACCTCGGCCAGCAGCGGCTTGCCCAGCATCTGCCGGCCCAGGTCGTTGAACACGCCGAGGCCGGCCAGCCAGCCGATGGTGCCGAACGCGTAGCCGAGCACGATCGGCACGTCGTTGGAGTCGGACAGCGCGTTCTGGGCGTACGTGCTGGACAGGAAGTTGCCGAGCAGGTGGCCGAGGATGTAGCCGACCACGGCACCGATCACGCCGACGTGGGCGCCCGGGCGCAGCCACCACGGCCGCAAGACCCCGCCGGGCCCGCCGAGCGGAGGGCCGGTGCCCGCGGGCTCGACGCGGTCCTGGTGTGTCTCGATGGCCATCCCGTCACCCCTTCAGGCAGGTCATGGTGGACGTTACGGGCGTTACGGCGGGGCCGGGCGTCACGGCGTCACCGGATCCGAAGGCGGGTAGTAGTAGCCCGCGGCCCCGGTGATCTGATCGATCTTCGGCAGGTTCTTCCCGAGCTGCGGGACCACGGTGGGGTCATAGGTGAGCGCGTACGGCGGCAGGGCGGCGAGCACGCCGTCGCTCTGCTCCTTGGCCTGCACCCCGCTCGCCCAGGTCTGGAACGCGGTCGGCGACACCACGTGGCCGTAGTTGAACATGGCGCCGTGCCAGATGCCGCAGAGCTCGTTGCAGCGGACCGTGACGCTGCCGAGCGTCTTCGGCGTCACGTACGCCACGTTATCCACCTGCGGGTTCGCGTCGGCCTTCACGCCGAGCTGGTAGGCCCAGAAGCTGTGGATCACGTCCAGCGACGTCACGTGGAACGTCACCGGGGTATTCACCGGCAGCATGAGCTCGGAGGACTCCATCCCGCCGAACTGGGGGAACCGGTAGGTCCAGGTCCACTGCTGGCCGATCACCTGGACCTGGAGCGTGGTGTTCGTGTTCGGCGTCCAGGTCGACGAGGTCGTGCCCGCTAGCTTCCAGATGGGCGACGGACCCTCCCCGGCGCCCGCGCCGGCCGGCACCACGAGCTCGACGGTGCCGAACACGAACAGCCACAGCACGATGACCGTGGTGCCGATGATCCAGGTCGCCTGGATCTTGGTGTTGCCGTAGATGGGCTCGCCGTCGGTGTCGTCACCGGGCCTGGCCCGCCAGACCACGATCGAGTAGATGAAGTAGAGCAGGACGAAGATGACGACCGGGGCGCCGGATATGGCGAGCACGGCGATGTCGAACTGCTGGTGCCGGGCCGCGTCGGACATGTCGCCGGGCGGCAGGTGCGGCCTCCATACGAACCAGATGATCAGGTCGGCGGCCAGCGCCAGGACCAGCCAGATCAGGAAGAGCCGAAGGCCGTGGCGGGGGCTTGTGGAGGGCTGGGCGGGCTGGTCCCCGGGCTGGGCGGGCTGGTCCCCGGGCTGCGTCGTCATGAGCTCACCACGTCCATCTCGCCCATCATGTAGCCGAGAGTCTGCATCGGACCGCTGTTACCGTCGAGGAAGCCGCCACCGCAGGGGACCAGGCACTGCCAGCGGAACACCCCGGCGTGGTCCGGGGTCATGAAGCTGAAGGTCTCCTTGGCGTACGGGTTGCCGCTCGGGACGCACGGCGAGGAACTGCACAGGTTGTTCGCGGAGAGCTGGGCGTTCGGCGAGGCGACCGGCACGAACACGCCCAGGCCCGGGATCGCAAACGTGTGCCCCACGTTGCAGTCGGCCCAGGAGTCGATGAGCGGGGTGGTCTGGTCGGTCACGTATTCCTTGCCGTGCTGATCGAACTGGGACAGGGTCACCGTGTTGCCGATCGTGCCCTGCACCGCGCTGAAATAGTTGTTCCGCAGCGGCGTGCAGCCGTCATAGCCGTAAAGGGTCACGTTGACCTTGGTATTGGCCGGGACGGAAAACAAAGTGGTGTGGACCCATTTACTCGTCGCCGGGTCCTGCACGTAATAGCTCACCCAGTCGGGTCTGCTCGACGAGTTGTTCTGCGGATCTTCCTGCAACACCACGTTGACCTGGCCACCGGAGGCCGCGTAGTGCACGTTCGGCAGGGCACTCGTGCCCCCTATGTAATAAATGGCAACGAAGGTCACCAGCCCCGCCACCACGAGAAAGGCAACGAGCAGAGCTGCCGCCCGGGCAGTCACGGACACCGGATCACCACCTCGCTTCATAACCGGCGTACGCACGCGGTGTAGGTGGTAATGCACGTGCATACTCAGCCGTGCGACAGGTGCAGGCCGCACCTACGGGGTAGATACTCCAGTCACACGAGCCGCAAGGCAACACTTAGCCTCGCGCATGACGAAATTGTCATTGTGAGCCTCGGGCCGTCGTGCGGGCAGAGCAGCGTGACCAGCGGTTTTGTGATCGCAACGGTGTAGTTTGCGCGACCTGGCGCAATTCCATCCGGTGTCACAATCGTTTGCCGCAAGCGGTGGATCATCACTGAGCGTAGTTTGCGGGAGCCAGGTGACGGTGCGCCGGGAACGCGGGGTCTTAGGATGACGCCGCATGGCTTTGAGTCGTATGGCGTGCTCTGGCGTGGCTCGATGTCACGGCTGGCGTGCGGGGCGGCCGGAATCCCAGGAGGGACCATGGGGATGCGAGAACCTGGGGAGACGTGGCGCGGAGGGATCGCCTCCCGGCCCTCGGGATGGCCGGTGCTGCGCACCCCGATGTGGATGTTCGCCGCCGGCGCGGTGCTCGTGGCCGGGCTGGTGCTGGCCGCCGTCCCGCACCGGCCGTCGACCGAGCAGCGGGCTGCCGACCTGCGCGGGATGGTCCACGACCTGACCACCGACATCGAGTCGTGCGCGGGCGGGGTGAGCGATTCGATCACCGCGCTGCGGGCCATCCAGGCCGGCACGAGCAACGACGTCAAGACCGCGGTCACGATCGCCAACACGGCCGCGGCGAACTGCTCGCCCGCCAACAGCATGCCGATGGAGGACCTGGTCCAGTACCAGGCGCCCGGGTCGCTGGCATCCTTCCACGTCCAGACCGCCGTCAACGACCTCGTTACGTGGGGCTTCCCGCTGGCGCAGCGGGTCCAGACCGACGTCGCCAGCCTGGTCACGGCCAAGGCTCCGGACGCGATCGCCCATGCGACCGCTCAGCTGCGCAAGGATCAGCTCGCGCTCGACGCGCAGCGCGCCCGGATCAACCGGCTGATCGGGGCGGCCAGTGCCTCGCTGTCCGCTCACGTGGCACCGCCGAACCTGCCCAGGTGAGGGGTGTGGTGGTGCCACTGAGAGCGGAGATACAGATCGGACCGGCGGCCGGGCGTCCGGGGATGCACGGTCATACAGTGACATATGTGAAGGATGGGGATCATGTTCTGCAAGTAACCGGACTGCAAAGGATTGCAATCGTTTGTGTGACAGAGCCGTAACAATCCGACTGACCACAATGTGCCACTTGACCGGCTTTATGGTTCGCGAGGACTATCACTGCCAAGACCTCACGCGGCCTTGCGCGGATCCGGGCTGACAGCGGGCCATCCCGCGGCCTGAGGCGCATGATCTCGTGCCCGTGTGACGAGGACCGAGGTGGCGGACATGACGTCGCACCAGGAAGCGGCACTGGTGATCCGGACCGGGCCGCGCTGGACCGGGCCGGTCCCGGCTCATCCGTCGCCGGCCGCGGGCACAGGCCCGGCCGCCCGGGGGGTCCATGCCGCTGAAGGGGTTCCCGGGGCCGAGAGGCCCAGGCGGATCCTCGTCGTCGACGACGAGCCCAACATCCGCTCCTTCATCGGACGCGCCCTGGCCGCGGCCGGCTACCGGATCGGTTTCGCCGGCAGCGGCTCCGAAGGTTTGCGGCACGCCCTGGACGAGCACTACGACCTGGTCATCCTCGACCTGGTGATGCCGGACATGGACGGCTGCAACGTGCTGGACCAGTTGCTCCACGCCCGGCCCGACCAGACGGTGATGGTGCTTTCCTGCGTGGCCGACGTGGCCACCAAGGTCGACTGCCTGGAGCGCGGCGCCCGGGACTACCTGACCAAGCCGTTCTCGCTAGCTGAACTGCTGGTGCGGATCCGGGTCCGGCTGCGCGAGGACGCCCACCTGCGCGGCGAGACGCGGCCCGGCGAGATCATCCGGGCCGGGAACCTGACGCTGGACGTAGCACGGCTGGTCGCCGACATCGGGCACGGACCGGTGCCGCTGACCCGGCTGGAGTTCCTGCTGCTGCGCGAACTGGCGGAACATTTCGGCCAGTCAGTGCCCAAGGGCAGGCTGCTGGCCAGCGTGTGGGGGTACCACTTCGACCCGGGCTCCAACGTGGTCGACGTGTGCGTGCGGCGGCTAAGGTCCAAGCTCGGCTTCAGCCTGATCAAGACGGTGCGCGGTGAGGGTTACCAGCTCGGCGACGGCTGATGCCGGCCTCGCCGGGCGCCTCGCCGGTCTCGGCGGGATCGCCGTCAGGCTGAACTGGCCGTTCCGTCCGGCGTTGCTCGACACCGTCTGGGCGGTGTTCTCCGCGATCAACCTCGTTGCGATCTTCGCGGTCGCCGGCTGGGAGACCATCCCCTTCCACTTCATCTGGATCAGCTTCACGCTGGTGTACGGGTTCCGCACCTGGGCACCCCGGCCCACGCTGGTGGTGCTGGGTGTGGTCATGGCGACCACCGCCGCGGCCATCGGCCACGACGTGGCGCGCGGCTCCGAGCCGGCCGCGGAGCTGACCGAGGTGCCGCTGATGGCGGCCATGTTCGTGGCCATGGTGTGGCACGCCCGGCGCAAGCTCACCGCGGAGCAGGAGTCGCGCCGGTTCGGCGAGGAGAACGCCCGGCTGCTCGCCACCCAGCGGCGGTTCCTGCAGGACGCCTCGCACCAGCTCCGCACGCCGATCACCATCGCTCTCGGCCACGCCGAGCTGCTGGCCGACGGCCTGACCGGCTACCAGGAGACGCACGACATCGAGGTCGTACTGGGTGAACTGAACCGGCTTCGGCGGATCGCCGAACGACTGCTGGTCATCGCGGCCGCCGAGGGACCGGAGTTCCTCCAGACCGAGGCGGTCGAGCTGGACGGCTTCACCATGGAGATCCTGCGCCGGTGGCAACCCACCGCCGATCGCCGCTGGCAGCTCGGCCGGCTGGACAAGGTCACCGTGCAGGCCGACCGGGAGCGGCTCGGCCTGGCCGTCGACGCCTTGCTGGAGAACGCGGTCCGGCACACCGCCAGCGGGGACGTCATCAAGCTGTCCGTGGTGGCGGTGGGATACGGGCTGCCGGTTCGCTTGATCGTCGCAGACACCGGCCAGGGCATCCCGGCCGAACTGCTGCGGCACGTCTTCGACCGGTTCCGCAGCGGCGACAGCGGCCCGTCCCGGGGCACCGGCCTCGGACTGGCGCTGGTCACCGCCGTCGCCCGGGCGCACGGCGGTGACGTCCTGGCGCAGAGCACCCCCGGTCAGGGCAGCGAGTTCGAGCTGCTGCTCCCCGCCCAGGCCGGACCGCTCGAGCTCATGCCGGGGCCGGCACCAGGGACGCCCGCCGAGGCGGGTGCCGCCAATGGCAGACTGGCACGCAAGCCCTGACGGCGCGGCCTGCCGGACGGGACGCGGAGCAGGGCCAGGGCCCACGACGGAGAAGGTGAAGCGCGGCATGGGGCAGCTGACGTGGAGGAGCGCGGCGCGCGAGGTCGGACGGGCGGCGCTCAGGCACAAGGTCCTGTCCGCCGTCATCGCCGTCTGCGTGGCCGGGTCGCTGACCGCGATCGGCGTGATCGGCTCGGCCTCGGGTCAGCCCGCGCGGCCCGCCGTGGTGGCGGCACCCGCGTTCAGCCTTCCGCTGCTCGGCGACGACTCCGGGCAGCAGATCACGCTCAGCAAGTACCGAGGCCAGCCCATCATCGTCAACTTCTTCGCGTCCTGGTGCGTTCCCTGCAAGATCGAGACCCCGCTGCTGGCCAGTTTCTACCGGGGCGAGAAGGGCAAGATGGCGCTGGTCGGCATGGACGAGAACGACACCGTCGCCAACGCGACGGCCTTCACCCGCGCCAACAGCGTCAGCTATCCAGTGGGATGGGACCCGCACTTCGGCGTGGGGACGGCGTACGGCGTCAGCGCGCTCCCGCAGACCTTCTTCCTCAACGCGAGGCACCAGATCGTGGACCGCGTCTTCGGTAAGGTAACGCTCGCCGACCTGCACAAGGGCATGGCGCTCGCCACCGCCGGAGGCTAGGCTTCCCGGTGCCTCGACTTGCTGAGGACGCCGGCCGCGCCCACCAGGCCGAAGGTAATCCCGCCGTGCCAGAGGCCGCTCAGCACCGGCGTGATGATGCCACCCCCGGTGACCACGGACAGCACCAGCGCGACGGCGGCGCAGGCGAGCGCGGGCAGCACCGCGAACCGCCACGGATTGCTCCTGGCCCAGCGGATCGCCCGGCTCGGCCGGGCGCGCCACAGGGCGCCGGCCGCGGCTACCACGAAGAAGGCGACCGCCCCGAAGGCCACCGAACCGCTCAGCGCGCTCAGGCCGATGTGCCCGCCTATAACGTGCAGGCCCAGGTCGCCGAGTGCGACGACACCACCGGTCACGGTGGCGGCGCCCCACGGCGCGGCCGACATGGCGGCGCTGGAGACGGTCATCTCCTCCCGCCGGGAAAGGTCCTGGTCACTTTGAGTCGACGCGGACATCCGGATTCCTGCCCTTCGATCCCCTAGCACGATACTCACGTCATATCGTGTCTTGCAGGCAGAGTATCACGCATTTTCGGCAAGCCATCCATCCCGCGTGGGCGAGGCGCGCGAGTTACGTCCGGCGAGGCGCTGGAGTTACGTCCGGCGAGGCGCGGGCAGGGCGTCCGGCGAGGCGCGGGGGGCCGGAGAGCTCAACGCCGTTAGCTGGTGGGCCGGGCCCGTGCGGCACGCCCCAGAAAAACCGGACTCAGGACACGCCGACACCATCAGCATCACGATCCCGGATGCGTCGGACCAGCCGGAACGCCATGAAACCCCGGATCCAGTGCGTTCTAGCGCAGTGAATTCCCGGTTCCATTGCGTCCGGCAGGCGGCCGGGGCGGGTGGGGAGCGGGGAGGACGGGATGCCGGAGCGGGAAGGGGGCGGTGTTCTCCGGGTGAAAGCGGTGTTTTCACCCTCATTGGGAGGCTTGATCTTCCCGCCGCGCGGGAAACCTACAGGCGACGGTCGATTCCGGGCAAAAGGGCTGTGGGATGCACGAGGGCGACAGCAGGGATGGTGGTGCCCAGATTCGCCCGGCTGAACCCTCGGATAGGCCCGCGTCCGGGGTCGGAGCTGGACCCTCGGAATGCCCCGCGGCCCTGCCTGGGGGCGGGACCGGACTTTCGGATTACCCCGCGGCCGGGGGTGGAACCGGACCCTTGGCGCGGCCCGGGGGCGGGGCAGGAACCGGGGCGCCTGGGTGGTTCCGGAGGGGGCTGACTTTTCTGGTGGTGGCGGCCCTGTCGGCCGCGGCCGGGGTCGGCGCGACGCGGGTGGTGCAGCATCTCACCGCGTCCGGCCCGGCCGCCACCGGGATGCCGGGGACCGCCGCGGCGGACCGGCAGGAAAACCTGAACGACGAGGCTGTCTACCAGGCGGTCCAGCCTGGCGTCGTGGACGTGACGTCCAACCTGCGGTACCTGCAGGAGACGGCGAAGGGGACAGGGTTCGTCATCGACGCCGCGGCCGGCCTGATCCTGACCAACAACCACGTCATCGACGGCGCGACCAGCGTGACGGTCACGCCGGTGACGTCGGGCCGCAGCTACCCGGCGCGGATCCTCGGCTATGACAGGGCCGACGACGTGGCCCTGCTCCAGGTGCGCGGGATACCTCGGCTCAAGGCGGTCTCGATCGGCAGTTCCGCGCGGGTGCGGGTGGGCACGCCCGTCCTGGCCATCGGCAACGAGGGCGGGCAGGGCGGCTCGCCGACGGTGGCGCCCGGCGTGATCAGTAACCTGGACCGCACCATCGTGGCCACTGACGTGAGCTCAGGGCTGAACGAGACGCTGCACGGCATGATGCAGACCAGCGCCGACATCCGGCCGGGCGACTCCGGCGGGCCGCTGGCCGGCGCCGACGGCCGGGTGATCGGGATCAACACCGCGGCCGGCGGGAACACCGTCTACTCCGGCTACGCCATCCCCATCGACCAGGCCATGCCCATCGCCCGGCAGATCGCGGCCGGCCGCCAGGGCGCCCGGGTCCAGATCGGCCTGCCGGCCTTCCTCGGCGTGCTCCTCCCGGACAGCAGCAGCACCAGCCCGCAGCGGCAGGGCCGCCGCGACCCGCATCAGACCGGCGCCGTGAGTGGCGGCGGCAGCGGCTGTACCAGCGACGACACTGCCGCGGCCCCGGCCAGCATCGCCCCGGCCGGGACCGGCGCGCTGGTCAACGGGGTGGTCTGCGGGACGCCGGCCGCCCAGGCCGGGCTGTTCGCCGGAGACGTCATTACCTCAGCCGGCGGGCACGCCGTGACCTCGCCCCGTTCGCTGACCGCCATCCTCGGCCGCTACCGGCCGGGCAGCCAGGTCGCGCTGGCCTGGGTCGCCCCGGGCGGCAGCCTGCACACCGCGGTGGTGACGCTCGCCGCGGGCCCGGCGGGGTGACCGCGCAGGACCCGCCCGCGACCGCGCAGAGCCCGCCTCGCGTGACCGCGCAGAACCGGGCCGGAAGCGCGCGGAACCGGCCCGGAACAGGGCAATCACAAGCAAACGCCAGGCTACGCTCAGCTTGACCAGGCTAACTAGAAGGCAGCTGTCGCTGGAGACTTGGCGGCCGGCATGATCGGCCGCGACGTAACCTGGTCTGGTCGAGGGCGAGGAAGATGCAAGAGAACGACAGCGATGGCGCAGGCGGCTGGTGGCAGTCGCCCGAGCAGGACGCGGGGACCCGCCGTCCCGACCCGGGCGCGGCTCCCCCGTCGGACAGCGACTACCCGGACACCATCGCCTTCGGCACGCCGCCAGGGAGTCCCGGCCCACGAAACCAGGCCGGCCCCGGAAACCAGGGCGGGCACGGGAACCAGGGCGGCTACGGTGACCAGGCTGGCTACGGGCAGGGCTACTACGGCAACCAGGATGGATACCCGGGCCAGGGCGGCTACGGGAACCAGGGCGGCGGGTACGGGAGCCAGGGCGGCGGAGCCGGACCCGGCTGGGTGATGCCCGATCCCCCGCCTGGGCGGCGTTCCCCGCGCGGCGGGCGGGTGCTGGTCTACGTGGCCGTAGCCGCGCTGGCGGCGGGCGTCGGCGCCGGCGCGACGGTCGCGTTCGGCGGCCACAGCACGCCCCCGGCGGCCGGGGTCTCCTCCGGCGACGTCCCCGGACCGCACGACAACGCGTCGGGCAGCGGCGCCTCCGCGGCGCCGCTCAACCCGGATGCGGTGCGGAAGAAGGTGGATCCGGGCCTGGTCGACATCATGTCGAACCTCAAGTTCAACGGCGAGACGGCCGAAGGCACCGGGATGATCATTTCTGCCTCGGGCCTCGTGCTGACCAACAACCACGTGATCGACGGGGCCACCAGCGTGCGCGCCAACCTGGCGACCAACTCGAGCCCGTCCTTCACGGCCAAGGTCGTTGGCTATGACGCCGCCGACGACGTGGCGCTGCTCCAGCTCCAGGGCGCGTCCGGGCTGACCCCGGTGATCTTCGGCAACTCCTCGCAGGTCCGCCTGGGTACCCCGGTGCTCGCGCTCGGCAACGCCGAGGGCCACGGCGGGGCCAAGCCCACGCAGGGCATCATCAACGCCCTGGACCGCTCGATCCAGGCCAGCGACGAGGGCTCGAACAGCACCGAGAACCTGAAGCACATGCTGCAGACCAACGCCAAGATCGAGCAGGGCGACTCGGGCGGTGCGCTGGCGAACAACGCGGGCCAGGTCATCGGCATGATCACCGCCGCGAACACCAGCACCCCCGGCACGTCCTCCTCGTCCGGCAGCGGCGGCTCGCTCGGCTTCGCCATCCCGATCAACAGCGCGCTGGCCATCGCCAGGCAGATCGCGTCGGGCCAGCCGAGCGCCACCGTGCACATCGGCCTGCCCGGTTTCCTCGGCGTAGAGGTCGCGCAGAGCGACAGTTCCGATCCGCAGCAGCAGGCCGCCGACGAGGCGCAGGCCGGCCGTAACGGCCGGACGGGCGCGGGGATCAACGCCTGCTCCACCGGCGGCCAGCGGGCCGGCATCCCGGTGCACGTCGCGCCGATCGCGGCGGGCGCGCTCATCGTCGGCGTGGTGTGCGACTCGGCCGCCCAGTCGGCGGGGATGGTGCCGGGCGACGTGATCACGTCGGTCAACGGCCAGCCGGTCACCACGCCGGGCTCGCTGACCACCATCACCGGCAAGTACCACCCGAACGAGGTGGTCTCGGTGCTGTGGGTGAACCGGGCCGGGATCGAGCGCACCACCAAGATGCGGCTGGGCGAGGGCCCGGCCCGCTAAGCGGAGCCGTCCAGCCAGGACCGGAGGCGGGCCTCGCACTCGGCGATCTTGCCGGTCTCCACGTACTCGCCGGGGGTGTGCGCGATCTCGGAGATGCCGGGGCCGTAGTTCACCGCCGGGATGCCGAGGGCGGAGAACCTGGCCACGTCGGTCCAGCCGAGCTTGGGCCGCGGCGTCCCGCCGACCGCCGCGACGAACTCGGCCGCGGCCGGATGGCCGAGGCCGGGCCGGGCGCCGTCGGCCACGTCGAGGACCGTCACCGGCCACGCGGAAAACAGGGACCGAACGAACTCGGCGGCTTGCTCTCCCGACCGGTCCGGCGCGAACCTGAAGTTGACGGTCACGACGCACTCGTCCGGGACCACGTTCCCGGCGACGCCGCCCCGGATCCCGACCGCGTTGAGGCCCTCGCGGTAGCGCAGCCCGTCGACCTCGGGCTCCCGGGGGGTGTACCCGCGCAGCACGTCGAGGACGGCGGCGGCATCGTGGATGGCGTTGCGGCCCATCCAGGACCGCGCGGTGTGCGCCCGCTGGCCCGGCACCGCGATCTCGGCCCGCAGCGTGCCCTGGCAGCCGCCCTCGATCTCGGCCGAACTCGGCTCCATCAGCACGGCGAAGTCACCGGCCAGGAGCTCCGGGCTGTTGCCGCTCAGCCGCAGCAGCCCGTTGCGGTCGGCCGCGACCTCCTCGCAGTCGTAGAAGACGTAGGTGACGTCCCGGCGCGGCGAGGTCAGGCCGGCGGCCAGCCTGAGCTGCACCGCCACGCCCGCCTTCATGTCCGAGGTGCCGCAGCCGTACAGGCGGGGGCCCTCGACGCGGGACGGCAGGTTGCCCGCGACCGGCACGGTGTCGACGTGCCCGGCCAGGATCACCCGCTCCGGCCGCCCGAGCGTGGTCCTGGCCACGATCGTGTTGCCGTCCCGGTGCACGGTCAGGTGCGGCAGCGGCCGCAGCGCGGCCTCGATGGCGTCGGCGAGCGGGCCCTCGTCGCCGCTGACCGACGGGGTGTCCACGAGCCAGGCGGTCAGCGCCGCTCCGTCGAGCTGAAGATCCACCCGGCCAGCCTAGGGGACGGGCCTCACGGCCCGGGGACGGCTGGGGCCGGCCGCGCGCAGCGCGGCCACGATCACCGCCACCGAGGGACGGCGCACGCTCGCGGTGCGGGCCACCGCGTACACGTCCCTGGCCAGGTCGAGGCCGTGCGGCAGGTCCCGGACGGCGATCCTGCGGTCGGCCGCGGCGACGGCCAGCCGGGGCAGGATGGCGATCCCGAGGCCGCGCGCGACCAGGCTGACGATCGTCGACATGCCCTCGAACTCGGACAGCACCGGCGGCGCCACGCCGACCGCGGCCAGCAGCCGGTCCACGGCCTGCCGGGACGGCTCGCCGGCCGGCGCGGCCAGCCAGGGATCGTGCCGCAGCGCCCGCAGGTCGACCGGCTGGTCGGCGGCCGCCGCCGGATGGGTCCGCGGCAGCACCAGCACGAGCTGGTCCCTGATCAGGTGGCACCAGGTCAGGATCGACCCGCCCAGCTCGATCTCCTCGGCCAGCCGGCTGGTCCAGTCGTCCACGATGGCCACGTCGACGTCGCCGGAACGGACCTGGCGCAGGCCCTCGCCGGTCAGCGTCTGCCGCAGCACCAGGGTCAGCCGCGGGTGCGCGCGCAGGCTGCGGGCGAGCGCGGGCGCGAACGCGACGGCCGCGGAGGGGAAGGCGGTCGCCACCACCCGTCCGGCCGGCTCGGCGGCCTCGGCGGACAGGTCGGTCTCGGCCTCCTCGACCATGGCCAGGATGCGCTCGGCGTGGCCGGCCAGGCGCCGGCCCGCGTCGGTCAGCTCGGCCCGGCGCGCCGACCGGTCGAGCAGCGCGGTGCCCGCCTCGCGCTCGAGCGTGGCCAGTTGCTGGGAGACCGCGGACGGGGTGTAGCCGAGGACCGCGGCCGTCCTGGCGATGCTGCCGCGCGCGGCGAACTCCTGGAGCAGGCGGAGCCGATGCAGGTCGAGCATAAGAGAACCTTACTCTCAGCCATAGAGATCAGCGCTTGTACTTATGGTTTAGCCGCAGGCAAACTGTCAAGGTGCGCAGGGTTGCCACACGATCATCCCGCAGCCTTATCCGCCGATCCCCGCAGCTAGGAAGTGCCAGCCCCCGTGGCTCTCACCATCACGCCCCCGTCAGCACTCCCCCTTCCCCACCCTGATACCGGGCCGGCCCGCATCCCGGTCTCCGCCACGCTCGCCGCCAACGAGGCCATGGACGCACGGCGCCGCCGCGGCGAGCCGGTGCTGCCGCTGGCCTTCGGCGAGGCGGGCCTGCCCGCGCACCGGACGCTGCGCGCCGCGCTGGCCCGCGCCGCCGGGTGCAACTCCTACGGCCCGGTCGCCGGGCATGCCCCGCTGCGCGAGGCGGCGGCGGGCTACTGGGCCCGGCGCGGCCTGCCCACCGACGCGGACGCGGTGGTCTGCGGGCCGGGCAGCAAGGCCCTGCTGTTCGGCCTGATAGCCGCCATCGGCGGTCCAGGGGCCGGCGTCGCCGTGACCCGTCCCAGCTGGGTCAGCTACGCCGCGCAGGCCGCGCTGTCCGGCCGGAAGGCGCACTTCGTGCCGGGTACGGGCGGCGTGCCGGATGCCGACCACCTCGCCCGGGCGGTGACGGCGGCGCGGGCGACGGGAAACCCGGTCCGTTCGGTCATAGTGACGCTCCCCGACAACCCGACCGGCCTGCTGGCCCCGGCCGCGGCCGTCCGGGACCTCTGTTCGGTGGCCGAGGCGTGCGACCTGGTGATCATCTCGGACGAGATCTACCGGGACCTGGTCCACGACCCGGCCGCGCCGTTCACCAGTCCCGCCGTCATCAGTCCCGAACGGACGGTGGTTACCGCCGGCCTGAGCAAGAGCCTCGCCCTCGGGGGCTGGCGCCTCGGCGTGGCCCGGCTGCCCGCCGGAGAGTTCGGGCGCGACCTGCGCGACCGCCTGCTCGGCATCGGCAGCGAGATCTGGTCGGCCCCGGCCGGGCCCGTCCAGCAGGCCGCCGCGTTGGCCTTCAGCGAGCCGCCGGAACTGGCCGAACGGGTTGCGCTCAGCCGCCGCCTGCACCGGTCGGTGGCCCGGGCGGCCGCGCACAGGTTCGCCGCGGCCGGCGCCGAGGTGCCCGCGCCGCAGGCGGCCTTCTACCTCTACCCGGACTTCACGCCGCTGGCCGGCGTGCTGCTCGAGCGGCACGGCATCACCAGCGACGAAAGCCTGGCGTCGGTGCTGCTGCACGAGTACGGCGTGGGGGTGCTGCCGGGCAGCGCGTTCGGCGAGGACGGCGGGCGGCTGCGGCTGCGGGTGGCCACGGCCATGCTCTACGGCGACACCGACGACGAGCGGCACGCCGCGCTGAACTCAGCCGACCCGTGCTCCCTGCCCTGGATCGCCGGCTCGCTGGACCGGCTGGAGGAGGTCCTCGCCGACCTGACGGGCTGACATACTGCGAGCGTGGACCGACGCTCTACCGCCCAGGCGGCTCTGGCCCTCGGTGCTCTCGGAGTTGTCTTCGGGGACATCGGCACCAGCCCGCTGTACACCGTCCAGACGGTTTTCAATCCGGGCGATCCCCACCCGGTCAAGGTGACCGAGGACAGCATCTTCGGGATCATCTCGCTGATCTTCTGGTCGGTGACGATCATTGTCACCATCACGTACGTCCTGCTCGTGATGCGGGCCGACAACGACGGCGAGGGCGGGATCATGGCGTTGATCGCCCTGATCCGCAGGCGAGCCCTGCCCGGCGGGCGGCGGGCGAAGGTCGTGCTGGCCGCGCTGGGGATCTTCGGCGCTTCGCTGTTCTTCGGCGACAGCATGATCACGCCGGCCATCTCGGTCCTGTCCGCGATCGAGGGCGTCAAGGTGTCGGCGCCGTCACTGGCCAACCTGGTCCTCCCGATCACGGTGGTGATCATCATCGCCCTGTTCCTGGTGCAACGGCTGGGCACGGGCGCCGTGGGGCGGCTGTTCGGACCGATCATGGGCGTCTGGTTCACCGTGCTCGGGGTGCTCGGCGTGCGCGGCATCGCCGGTCACCCCGAGATCTTGAAGGCGCTGTCGCCCACCTATGCCGTCGGCTTCCTGGTCGGCCATTTCGAGACCGCGTTCTTCGCGCTGACCGCCGTCGTCCTAGCCGTCACCGGGGCTGAGGCGCTGTACGCGGACATGGGCCACTTCGGCCGCTCACCGATCAGGCGGGCCTGGCTGCTGGTCGTCTTCCCCGCCTGCATCCTGAACTACATGGGCCAGGGCGCCCTCATCCTGGGCAACGAGGGCAACACCAGCAGCCCGTTCTTCCTGCTGGCTCCGGGCTGGGCCCGGCTCCCGATGGTGTTCCTCGCCGCCGTGGCCACGGTCATCGCCTCGCAGGCGGTCATCACCGGCGCCTACTCGGTCGCGCAGCAGGCCGCCCGATTGGGCTACCTGCCCCGGCTGCGCATCAAATACACCTCGGAAGAGGTGGTGGGCCAGATCTACATCCCGTTCATCAACTGGCTGCTGCTGGTCGCGGTGCTCACGCTCGTGCTCACGTTCCGGAGCTCGGCCGCGCTGGCCTACGCCTACGGCACGGCCGTGACCGGCACGATCACCTGCACGACCCTGCTGTTCTTCTACTACGCACGTCATCAGTGGCGCTGGCCCCTCTGGATCGTGCTGGCAGGCGGCGGCTTCCTGCTCGCCATCGACCTGCTCTTCTTCGCCTCCAACCTGACCAAGCTGACGCACGGAGCCTGGCTTCCCCTGCTGATCGGCATCATCACGTTCACCATCCTCATCACCTGGCAGCGGGGCCGCGAACTCGTCACCGAGCAGCGGATACACGACGAGGGGCCGCTCCCGGCGTTCATCGAGCAACTCCACGCCATGAAGCCGCCGCTGCACCGGGTACCCGGCACAGCGGTCTTCCTCAATCGCGGCAAGGACACCGCCCCGCTGGCGCTGCGAGCGAACGTCGAACACAACCACGTCCTGCACAAGCACGTCCTGATCCTGACCGTCGAGACCAAGCCCGCGCCACACGTCCCGACCGCCGAGCGGATCACGGTCGATGATCTCGGCTACAAGGACGACCGGATCACCCACGTCGCGGCCCGCTTCGGCTACATGGACCCGCAGAACATTCCGGCCCTGCTCCCGCTCATCCGTGAGGCCGACATCGAGGGGCCCCTAGAAAACGAGGAGCTGTCGTACTTCCTGTCGCGCATCGAGATAGTCCTGGGCCATACGCCGGGCATGAGCCGCTGGCGCAAGCGCCTGTTCATCGCGACGTCACAGATCACCGCCGACGCCGCCGAGGTTTTCCAGCTCCCCCGTGAGCAGACCCTCATCGTGGGCTCGCGCATCGAGCTCTAGGCCCGCGGCCTTACAGCCAATCGTTGCGCTTGAAGACGAGGTAGAGGATCAGCCCGGCCAGGACGATGGTGGCGACGGAGGCGATGAAGCCGCCGGTATGGCCGAAGCCGGGGTAGGGCACGTTCATCCCGAAGTAGCCGGTGATGAGCGTGG
>Ga0207657_10001309_pt1 | contig 26439 bp, 25 predicted proteins | sample KBSC33metaG_FD_184316 | JGI IMG/M metagenome (GOLD analysis project Ga0207657, IMG submission 184316) | Corn rhizosphere microbial communities from Kellogg Biological Station, Michigan, USA - KBS C3-3 metaG (SPAdes) (version 2) | ecosystem: Host-associated > Plants > Roots > Rhizosphere > Soil ... | reverse complement strand
GTGGTCGTTGGCGCGTTTTTGCGGCACCGGACCGGACTGGGCGCGGCTTTGACGTATTTGCCGGCGGCTATCCATGAAACGGATGAACTGAAAGCACGTGGTCTTGAGTTGCTGAAGATCGTCGATCTGGATCAGCAGGCGAATGTTCGCAGTGCGGATCTGCCGTACGGCAGCCAGCGGCGGCTGGAGATCGCCCGCGCCATGGCCACGCAACCTAAGCTTCTCCTTCTCGACGAACCTGCGGCGGGCATGAATCCGCAAGAGAAGATCGAGCTCATGGACGTCGTGCGGAAGATCCGCGACGAGCACAACATGACGGTGCTGCTGATCGAGCACGACATGCGCTTCGTGATGGGCCTTTGCGAAAAGATCTTCGTGCTGGACCACGGCGAGCAGATCGCGTATGGGCCTCCTGAATCGGTGCGGAACGATCCGAAGGTGATTGCGGCTTATCTGGGCGAAGCCGTTTAGGATTTTAGGTTTTGGGTTGCATCGTCCGGGACGCAAGATCGTCTGATAACCGTCTATGAATCGCCTGCGCTGTCTGATCCTGGTTTTGGCTCTGTGCCTGCCCGTCGCCACGTTAGCAGCTGCTGATAGGGCGTTCGACTTTTATGCCTCGAACCTGCTGATCTTGGAAGCGAAGCCGGCTCAGAAGGCCATCGGCGTCACCGAGGCTCAGCGGAAGAAGATGAACCAGTTCGCGGATGCGGACCGGCCGAAGCGCACGGCGATACTCCAGCAATTCCAACGGGAAGCTGATGCCGCTCAAAAAACCGGGCGCACCTACCAGCCTGACGAGAGCAAGATGAGGCCCTTGGACGAAGCATTAAAGCGGGATGTTATGGGCGTGCTTACGGACGCTCAACTGAAGCGCCTTAGGGAGATAACCATCCAGAGCAGCGGAATTGTGGCCCTGCTGGACACCAGGGTTGCTCAAGAGGCGGGCGTGCCGAGCGGAACGGTCAAGAAGCTGCGGGACACCTTCACCAGTGGCGCAAAACAAGCGGAAGCGGTGACAGCGAAAGTTCAACAGAGGCTTTATGACGAATACAAGCTGAAAAAGCCCAAGAACGAGGCTGAGGCGAGGAAGCTTCAGGAAGAGGCGCTCGGGCGATTGCGGAAAGAAACAGCGCCCCAGATCAAGCGGATTCAGCAACAGACGAAGGCCAAAATGGAAGGGATGCTATCGCCCGCACAGAGGACCGCATTCAAGAAGCTGCAGGGCGTGCCTTTCAACCCTTGAGAAGCTCTTCAGGAGCGGCTGATTCGGGGATGAAGGCAAAGTTCATGTGGCCCACGATCAAAGCCAGGTAGCCATGGAGGCGTTGGCGGCCGCTGATGCGATCCTTTGAGACTTTTAGGCCCGTGCCATCTTGACCGTGGAAGTAGACGTGGTCCTGATCTGTCGTCACGAAGGTCGGCTGCTGGAAAAGGCGGGCGGTTTTCGAAGTGAACAGATAGGCGCGCAAGGGAATGGTGGTCGGCCACAAGCCTACGACGAACGCGAGCGCGATCATATTCCGGTCGCGAGTCATGGCCAGCATGCCAATTGCCAGGAGTGGCCACGGCAGAAGGAGCCACCAGAAGCGGCGGACATAGAGCTCCGCGCTGAGGCGGGCGAAGAGGACTCTCGGAATTGTGAATGTGCGTTCGGGCACAAGCGAGATTATGCAGGGCTGCCATACTTGCCATCATGCTCAGCGCCGAGATGCGCGGCTCCGTGCTGCACTTGACCCTCGACCGGCCCGAGGTCCGCAATGCCTTCAATGACGAGTTGATCTCGCAACTGACGATCGCATTCACGCATCTCGATCCCGCAGTCCGAGCCGTGGTGCTGGCGGGAAACGGACCGGCTTTCTGCGGCGGCGGCGACCTTAACTGGATGCGCAAGGCTGCGGCGTACACGGAGGATCAGAACTACGAAGATGCGCTGAAGCTGGCGCAGCTTTTCCAGGCGATCGTCTCTTGCCCCGCTTTGGTGATTGCTCGAGTGCACGGGCCGGCTTTTGGAGGAGGATGTGGTCTTGTCGCTGCTGCCGACGTGGGAGTGGCTTCTACCGAGGCCAAGTTCTCGTTCAGCGAGGTCAAGCTGGGCCTGATTCCAGCCACGATTTCGCCGTTTGTCGTGGACAAGATTGGACGCGGACACGCGCGGGCGCTCTTTACCACCGGCGAAGCGTTTGGGCCTGACAAGGCTCTCAGGATTGGCTTGGTGCACGAGGTGGTTGCTCCCAACGAACTCGACACTGCTGTGGCGGCGAAGGTGAAGGCGGTCTTGAGTGGTGGTCCGTCGGCCGTGGCGACTTCCAAGAGGTTGGCGACGGAGTCGCCCCTGCCGATCGAGGAGTCTGCTCGGCGGCTTGCCCGAGCGCGAGCCAGTGAGGAGGGCAGGGAAGGAGTTGCTGCGTTCTTGGAGAAGCGCAGGGCGGCTTTCGTTGAAGACCTGCCGCTCGATTACACGGGAGTCCAAGCTTGATCCGGAAACTGCTGATTGCCAACCGGGGCGAGATCGCGTGTCGAATCATTCGCGCGGCGCGAGAAATGGGTGTTCGCACGGTTGCCGTTTATTCCGAAGCCGACAAGGACGCTTTGCACGTCAAGCTTGCCGATGAGGCCGTCTTCATAGGCCCATCCGAGGCGGCGGCCAGTTACCTGCGCATCGAGGGCATTTTGGATGTGGCGCGCTCGACAGGTGCGGATGCGATCCATCCGGGATATGGCTTTCTGAGTGAGCGCGCGGAGTTTGCGGATGCTTGCGAGCAGGCTGGTGTGATCTTTGTCGGTCCGCCCGCGTCGGCGATGCGGAAGCTTGGCAGCAAAATCGAGGCGAAGCAGATCGCGGTGTCCGCTGGAGTTCCGGTCACACCCGGATATTTCGAGGCGAATGCCGGGGCTGAGGAACTGTCACGAGCGGCTAAGGAGATCGGCTATCCCGTGATGCTGAAGGCAAGCGCGGGCGGTGGCGGCCGCGGGATGCGGGTGGTTCGCGATCCGGAGATGTTCGACGACGAGTTCCGCATCGCATCTGACGAGGCTCTGAAGAGCTTTGGGGACGGAGCGATGATGGTGGAAAAGCTTATCGACCGTCCGCGCCATTTAGAGGTGCAGGTTCTTGCGGATAGGCACGGCAACTTGGCCTGCCTTTTCGAGCGCGAGTGCTCGCTTCAGCGGCGGCATCAGAAGATTGTGGAGGAGGCACCGTCGGCCCTTCTTGCGATTGGCGGAGACGTGAGGCTGTGGGATCGAATGCAGAAGGCTGCACGCAGCTTGGTGCTCGCGGCCGGGTACGTGGGCGCGGGCACGGTGGAGTTCATCACGGATTTCGAAGGAAAGGACTTCTATTTTATGGAAGTCAATGCCCGGCTGCAAGTCGAGCACCCTGTTACCGAAGAGGTCACGGGTTTGGACCTGGTGCAGTGGCAGCTGAAGATCGCTGCCGGAGAACCACTATCCATTTCTTTCGAGCTGCTTGAGGGTCGCCGGTCCGAGATCAAAGGCCACGCCATCGAAGCGCGCATCGTGGCCGAGGACCCGGCGAGGGGCTTCCTGCCGTCGGTCGGGAAGATCCTCGCTTGGGCGGAGCCGCACGCGCCCGGCGTTCGCGTCGACACCGGCTACGGGCCAGGCGCGGAGGTGTCGCGTTATTACGACTCACTGATCGCGAAGGTCATTGCGCATGGCGAGACTCGGGCGCAGGCAATCGACAAGCTGCGGGCCGCTCTTTTGGACTTGCACGTGCTTGGAGTCTCGACGAACATTGCGTATCTGCTGGACATCCTGAATTCGGAGGGCTTTCGCTCCGGTGCTATCGACACCGGTTTTCTTGGTCGCGAGTTCGGAGAGTGGGCTGCTTCCGACGAGTTGCCCTATGAGTTGGGCGCAATCCTGAGGGCTGCGTCTCCGGCTGCTGCGGGTAGCAGCGGAACGAGCACGCAACGGGTGAGCGCTTGGGCGACTCCGGACGGCTTTCGGAACGTGCGGTGAAGCGTTGGTTCGCTTTTCTGCTGGGGGTCGGCCTGGCGCTGGGGTTCGGTTGCGGGCACACGCAGAACCCGCCAAAGCCGCTGCTCGCCCTCTGGTTTTGGCATTCTCCGTTTGAACTGTCGGACGGAGAGCGCAAGCTTCTGGACAAGATGGGCGTTGACGAGCTCTTCGTTCGAGCCGGCACCCTGAGCACTGATGGGGAGCGCATCGTGCTCGCCTTGCCCCAACGCTTCACCAATTGCTACCGCGGGCCCGTCCACCTGGTGATCAACGCCGACCAAGGGGTGCTGCACCGATTCGAGGATCTGAAACCGCAGGAACTCGCGTCGACGATAGTTCAGAACTACGGCGCCGCCAAAGCCGAAGCTAGCAAGAATGGATTGCTCGTGAAGGGGCTTCAGCTCGATATCGATGTCCCCACCCGATTGCTGCCCCTTTATGCAGAACTCCTAAAGGAAACGAAGGCACGCCTGGGGAAGGGGGATCAACTCAGCATTACAAGCCTAGCGACGTGGTTCTCAAGCGACGACTTCCGCGACGTCTTAGAGCCACTCGACTTTTATGCGCCGCAGTTTTATGAAGCCAGCGTGCCGGAGACATTGGGCGAACAGAAGCCTATCGCGAATCTGAGGCAAGTCGCTGCAGGGCTCAAGAGGGCGGAGGCGCTCGGCAAGCCCTTCTTGATTGGAGCCCCTGCCTACGGCCAAGCGCTCCTGTTCGATGAGAAGGGCCGGCTCGCGGGAACCTATCGAGGATTGAGCCCGGAGGATGCGTGTCGACATCCGTCTCTGAAGTTTGAGCGCTGGGCAGTTGAAAGTGGCGAGGAGAACCTAATCGTTCGGGCCAATAAGCCGGGAGTAAACGGGAAGGGCCTGGGATATCGCATTCTCTACCGGCGCCCTACTCCCGAGGCGATCGGCACGTTCTACCGGAAGGCGCTCGCAGAAAGGCCGCCAAACTGTCTCGGGGTGGCGCTGTTCCGGATGCCTGAAGCGGGAGAGTCCTTGTCTATTCCCCTTACGTCCATCTTAGACACTCTTCAGGAGCGAACGCCGACCCTGGCGCTTGCAGTCAGCCCGACGGTAACCAAGCGGATGTATAACGCGATCGAAGGTGGGGCGCCGCAGACCGAGCTTGTTGCCACGGTCGAGAACGTGGGTACCGGCGACACTTGTCTCAGCCCCGAGGCACTCCGAATAGAAATCCGCTATCCAGCCGGGGCGGCAGACGAAATCCAGGCTGGCGGAATGGCGCAGGCGCTGCCGTTCATCGGAGATCCGAGCAGCGGTGGCAGGGTCAGCCTCGCGCGATCCGATGGGGTTGTCCTCTGGAAAGCGCATTTCGGCGTAGCGGAGAAAGTGCGGCTTGGCCCGATTCTCCTGCATGGCAGCGGACGTCTTCAGATCAAATGGACGGCGACCGATCCGACAGGAAGAAAAATCTCCGGAGAATTACCTGCAATCGCCTTCGGCGGCAGTTAAACTCGAAGGCAGCATGAAGCGGTTTTGGGTTCTCGCAGGGATTGCGATTGGGGCAAGTGCTTTCGCGTGTATCGGCTCGATGCTGAACGGGGTGCACTTTAACGACGGACAGCCCGATTTCGGCTCCCCACCACCTCCGATCGTCATCACTTCGTGGGGCGAAGAGCAAACCCGCGCGGGTGCTACTCAGTACGGCGATCAGGATGCCTACTTGGCCGACCGCAACTGGGAAGCCCGTGAAGCGGCCGACAAAGTTGCCGAAGAGCACCGCCAGGCGCTTCGAAAGGACGGCATGGCGAAGGAAGCCGCGGGCGACTTCTCCGGGGCTAGGGCCGCCTATCAAGAGCTTTTGAAGTATGGCAAAGTGGAGGACAGCGAGTCCATCCTCGACCGACTGGAAGTTATGCGCGAGGCGCAGACGCCTTCTCCCCAAGTAATGGAGTATCTGTCCGTTCGCCGGGCTCTTGCGGCGGCTCAGCCTTCTGAGAGCAGCTACGGTGCCGACAGAGACAAGGCGGATGCGGCGGAGAAGGTTGTAAGGGGACAAGCTCGGGAGAGCTTCAAGCGCATTCTCCAGAGCCCGGTTGCAGGGTTCCTGAAAGCTCACGCGCAGTATTCGCTCGCTTCACTCGACTTCGATGCACGAGACTGGCCGGCTGCAATTGCTGGCTATAAGCAGGCAGCTTCACTTGGGGGGCATCGCCGGGAACGCGCTTTGATCATGGCGGCCCGATCCCTTCTTTGGGCTCAAGATCCGCCGAACGATAAAACGTGGGAATTCGGCGGTGCTCGCTCGGATGCTGCGGTCACGGATGCCGAGACGATCCTGGCGTCGTATCTCAGAGAGTTTCCGGAGGGGCACTTCGCCGAGGCGGCGCGAGGATTGCGAGGGCGTGTGCTGTATCTTCGGAAGGACTTCCCTGCGGCGCTCGCGGTTTACCTAAAGCAGCTCGACGGCACGCGAAAGCCCGAGGACCAGGCGGGGGTGCTCGCTTCGATTCGCGCGACATCGGAGCGGCTCAGCCCTGCCCAGGCGAAAGCTGTTCAGGAGATCATCGCGAAAGACCCTTCGCTACTCTCTCCCTATCTCGATTACCGGCTGTATCACAGCGGCTCGAAAGCCGCTGACTACGCGAAGACGCTTGCGTTTACCAAGGCTATCCTCTCGGCGAACCCAAGTCTCAAGCTGACGCCGCTCATAAACGCGCGCTTGGCCGAAATCGAATTGTTGCTGCACGATTACAGGTCTGCCCAGGCGTTCGCCGAGCAGGCGATTGGAGTTCCGGGCTCGGGGAAGAAGGATCTCGCTCACTTTGTCCGGGGCACTTGCTTGAAGGTAGCGGGCAATGCGGCCGGAGCGCTCCATGAGTATCAAGCAGTGCTCGAGACCCAGGACTCCTATTTAGACCGGGCGGCGCGAGAAAACATGGCACTGCTTTACGAGAGGTCGGGGCAGTGGATCGAAGCCCTTCGGCAGCATTGGGCGCTTGGCTACGACTTTGACGTGGCTTATCTGCTGGACCTGCGCATGGACCCGGCGGCGATCCAATCGGCAATCGAAGCCCTGGGAGCGAAGGATCCTCACCACGACCTGTTGGTCTATTCTCTTGGGCTTCGGTACCTGCGGGCAGATCAGTTGGATAAGGCTCGGGACGCGTTCAAGTCGATTCGGGACGAGTCGCGAGGCAAGCTGGCTCAAAAGGGCTCCCGAGATTACGCGTGGAACTCGGACGACAAGAGTGATACGGTCGACGTTCTTTACGATCCGCTGGACACCGCAAACGACCTTATGAGGCTTCGAGATGCGGCCGCCAGTGCCGTGGGCGAGGCCAAGCCAAAAGCGCTGTACGGCCTGGCGAGCTACTACTACAGCCATCGTAACCTGCTGCTCTACAATGCGGCACTTTGGCAGGGTGCACGCAATTGGATGCTGGGTGTGACTTGGAACCCGAAAGCTGCTCTGCGGGACGACAATCTGGCCGTAGCAGACCACCACTATGCGCATGAGGCGCTCTATCGCGCTCGCAAGATCTGCCTTAACGTCGCGCAGGCTTATCCCAAGTCGGAGTACGCACCGAAGGCGCTCTATAGGGCTGCAACGGCAGGTAGGCGCCTTGCGAACTTCAATCCATGGTGGCGGGATCGAAACAAGGTTCAGAACCTGTACGAAGACGCTGCCAAGCTGATGGATCGCGTTGCTGCCGAGTACCCCAACGATTCGTTGGCGAAAAATGCCAAGAAGTACGCGGGCGTGTTTCGGCAGGAAGGCAAGGGCGAAGAGCAGCGGCTTATGTTCAACGCCCGGCAGTAAACTCCGCCAGTGGTTAAGCCCGTTCGGATTCGCGACTTTGCTATCGGCGAGGAGGCCCTCACGCTCATCGCTGGACCGTGCCTGGCCGAGTCTCAGGACGTGTGCTGGCGTGTTGCTGAGAAGGTGCAGAACCTCTGCGCAAAGTTCGGTTTCAACTACATCTTCAAAGCGTCGTTCGATAAGGCGAACCGAACTTCTGGCGGAACAGTGCGGGGATTCGGCATTCATGAGGGGCTGGAGCTCATCCGCCAGACCAAGGATCGCTTTGGAGTTCCTGCGACGACGGACGTGCACTTACCCGAACAGGCTGCCGTCGCGGCTGATGTCGTCGACCTGCTGCAAGTGCCGGCTTTCCTCTGCCGCCAGAGCGATCTTCTGCAAGCGTGCGCCGAGACCGGAAAGCCGGTCAACGTGAAGAAGGGCCAGTTCCTCGCGCCTCATGACACCAAGAACATCGTCGAGAAGCTGGCGAGCTTCGGCTCGGTCGGAACGATGTTGACTGAACGCGGCACGACGTTCGGCTATAACGCTCTCGTTGTGGACATGCCTGGCTTGGAGATCATGCGCTCGTTCGGGGTGCCGGTGTGTTTCGATGCGACTCACTCTGCCCAGCGGCCCGGTGGCCAGGGAACGGCGAGCGGTGGGAACCGAGAGTTCATCCCCGCGATGATTCGAGCCGCCGTTGCAGTCGGGATCGATGCGCTGTTTATGGAGGTCCACCCCGATCCCGCGCATGCGCTCAGCGACGCGGCAACGCAGTGGCCGCTCGATCGTGCGGAGGAGATGCTGGCTACGGTAGCTCGGCTAAGGCAGCTTGCTTCAGCTCTTCCAGCGTGACCTTCTTCAGGCTCTCCAGTATCCCTCGCGAATTCCAATCGGAGCCGGTCTTCATTCGCCAATAGACCCCGAGGAAGGTCCGATCAGCAAGGCTGTCCGACAGTCGGCCCCTTGAGGAGAAGCAGAAAGGGCTGAGGTCTAAGCCGCGCAGAAGCACAGACTCGGCCATGCCGACTGCGCGCTGCCGATCGCTCTCAGTCCACTGAGCAATGTCATCTGCGAGGGCTTTCCCGAGGTCCGCAGGCTTCAGTTCTTCGTTCGGAGATAGCCACGTAAGCAGGTGGAAGCCGTCCTGAGAGCCCGATATTTCGCATTCCTGCAGGTAGCTCCAAGCGTGCGCCTCACGCCATACGCGGAAGACGCTCGCACCCTTGCCAATGCCAAGGGCGAACGCGGCAAGAACATGCGCGGAAAACGCGGGATGGCTTGCCGTGATGGCCGGACCTCTTAGAACTTGGACCGGAGGGTGGATTGTGTCAGGCGCTGGACCCGAGGGCGCTGTAAGGCTAGGGCGCTCGGCCTTCGGTTGTGTCCAGTCGGCCAACCGATCCCGGAGCTTCTTCTCTGTGCTCGCATCGACATTGCCGCCAAGGCCGATAAAGATGCGATCCGGTCGGAGGACGGTGTGGTAGAGGCGCAGAACCTCAGAGGCGCGGACCTTCTGAATGTTTCCGGCCTGTGGAGCCAGCACTATTTGCCACGCGCTCTGCCTTGCCTGCACCAGCGACTGCTTCGCCTCTGCCACCGTCGCGTCGCTAATGAGGGGCTCGGTGAGGAGGGCAGTCAAGAGCGAGAGCCCGATGGTCTCGTCCGACTTCGGGACGGACAAGGAGAGCCTTAGATGATCTTCGGTCACGTCGAAATGAACGTCGTCCGTCGCCCCTGCCACGATGAATCGCATCTTGCCACGGGTGTATTGGGCGTTCTCGTGGGCGATCAATTGCCCTAGCACTTGCACGTCCGCTAGCTCCATACGGGTGAGCTTTGGTAGCGGAGCGGCGATCTCCATCGCGACGACCTTGGAAGTTGGGTCCGGTAAAAGGAGAAGGTGATCGATAGGAATTGGAATCATCGGCCTCGCACCTCCAGCGCTTGGGTGAGTGCTCGAGCCGATGCTTGGAACTGCGCGGGAGTGAGATCGTCTATCCCTTGCTCGATCCGCTCGGGAGATGCGCTGGCGGACTGGGCGAGGAGCAGAGCGCGCAAAAAGGTCGCCTGTCGCAAAGTCGACATTTGCCTGTGGACCCACGATTTGGACAGCCACCGCCCAAATGAATAGTCTAGGGAATTCGGTTCGAGCTTGCGCTTCGCCTCTAACAGATCATCGGAGGTGACCGAGCCAAGTGTCATTACCGCAGATCGCACGGAGGGGGTGTACAGGAAGAAGCAGTCCTTCTGGTCCGCGGCAATGGCCAGCATCGCCGCCATCGATCCTGCGGCCTCGGGGCTGTCGTAAGCAGGGACCGAAGCGCAGATCGCCTGCCCGGTTGCAGACGCTTGGGGGAACTTGGACGCTTTGGCAATTCGGGGGAGAAACTTGGCTTTGTTCGGCGTACCGGGAAGACGGCTCAAGAGATGGGTTGCCGCCTTTGTTCCGCTTTGTAGGTCAACGGGGCCAGAGATCACAAGCGCAAGGTTTCCGGACTGGAAATGCTGGAGATATAGTTCGCTCAGGTCTGCGGCGGTCGCCTTCTTGATCGTGTCAGTTGCTCCCGACGGGGGAAGTCCGGCCGCTCCGAAGTACGCCGCCCAGCCCGCATCCGCCAGCCTGACCTCGTCGCTCTTCAAACGAAGCTCTGCGTCGACCACCTTCGTCTCTCTTGCGATCGCATCGTCTGAAAAGACGGGCTCGCGGAGCAACTCCTCAACCGCGCTTAAGCCAAGGTCAAGTTGATCCGGTGGCACCTCGATCTCGACGGACATCGCGTCACGGTAGGTCTCCGCCCTTAAGAAGCCTCCGACGGCCTCAAGTTTCGAGTCGAGCTTGCCATCGCGCCCTTTCACAAGTAAATGCTCGAGCAAGTGCCTCCAGCCGGAGTGTTCGGGCGTGTCTTCCGCGCCGCATGAGCTTGCCACGAGATCTATGTAGATCGTCGGTGACTCGAAGTGGGGTTCGACCAGACAGACACTCCCGTTCTGGAGGAGCGTCCGCAGCCGAGGCGGCTGCTCGATGGCGGGAGGCTGGAGCAGCAAGACTCCAGCCGCGAGGGCGATTAGCATGGGTGAAGCTATCATTGTGGCCGAACGGCCACATCGGATAGACGTACTTGCTCGGTCCTGACGTGCGTTATTTCAATGTGGCTCGGGGCTCAATTGTGGCGTTGTCGCCCATGTCTATGCCGCCGCCGGTCACCTTGGACTTCAGCCAGCCGACCATCATCACCATCTTGCTCTTTGGTCCGTCCCAATACTCCGCGCCGTCGATCTCGACTCGCATGAGGACCAGGTTGGAATCTTCGGGGCCATCGAACCAGGCTCTCGCGAAGGAGGTCCACAGCTCCTTCTGCTTGGGGATGTCTTGAACAAGCCGGCAGCGGCCGGAGATCGAGACGAATCGGTTATCGCCCTCGTTTGCGAAGGCAACATTCACCGCAGAGTCTTCTTCCACCTCGTGCGCCTTCTCGGTGTCCAAACCGGTCATGAACCACATCACTCCTTCGTCGAATTGGCTCTGTTGAACGGCCATGGGCCGGCTCCGAAGCTGTCCATCGTGGACCGTGGTTACCATTGCTGTACGAATCCCTTCGAGAAGCTCTCGAAGCTTGGCGGCTTCGGTTTGGCTGATGCGCTGCTCCATGCAGCTTGGACGCAGTTACCGGCTGCCTTGTGCCAGGGCGTTTTCATCGGACCAGGCTTGTAATGCCTGGCCCGTCGCCATTCCGGTTGGAGGCAGAAGTTCCAGCACGGCGATGCCCTCCCAGAGGGCTCGGTCGAGGCCCCCTTCACGCAGTTCAAAGGCGGACTTCTTCGCGCCGACCTTGTTGCCGGACTTCAGCTCGCTTCCGAGGAGGCGGGCCTGGCAGAGGCTGTAGAGCAGATTGCCTGCGGTGTTAAGATGTTCCTCCTGAACTCCGTCCATCTCGAATTCAGGCAGTGTGAATTTCCGCATGCCGGCCGTGTGGACATGCAGGCCGTTGGGGGAGGGGCGTGTGCGCACCGCGACAAAGTCCCGGGCGTCTATCCTCTCGTCTGCGGCGGGTCGTTGGAAAACTTGTTCGGGCAACAGGTAGCGGCTGGAGAGAGGATCGGCGACAACACCCTCGCAGAGTGCTGCCAACCGAGCCGCAAGGTTGAGCAGCAATCTGCAGGCGGGATACACATCTGGGTCATGCGACTCGAAGCGAAGCTGCAGAATCTGCCAAGTCGCGAGCATTCGACTCGTAAGCTCTTGCGGTGCACCGATCGCGAGTGAACTGCGGGCATAAACCGCAGGGTCGAAGCCGGCTTCCTCTTTGCTGTAGATGGTCAGACGAAGGATCGTCTTGCGATCTCTTGAGGCGAGAACATAGTTGCCCCGCTCCATCGGCATGCTAAGGGCAGCCTTGTCCGCACCTGCCGTGAGAGGAGCTCCAAATCCTTCCACTGCGCCCTCAACTGCGCCGGGATTGATGAGCTGGAGTATGGGCGGCAGGACGGAGCGAGTCGATAAAACGGACAAGTAGAACTCGCCGTTTATGCCGAATCCGGGCCCTCTTGGCTTCGCGAACTTGAAGATGTTTCGCAAGGTCGTTATCCTATTTGGGCGCTTACGGTCGGAGCCGCACCTTCGGGCCGTGCTTTATTAGCCGGCTCATCGTTTACCTCGAGTGATCGGGTCAAAACGCCTTTCCAAAGGCCAGGGATCCAGCCCACCGGCCACGTCGCCAGGCTGCGCGTCCAAGATTTCTTCACCTCTTGGGCAGGCAGCTCTTCTGACAGCCCTGGTTTATAAAGGACCAGTCCCAACGCGTCGACCGCAGCCAATCCGTTTGCGGCTGAGGTCCGCAGGCGCGTGCCACGGGGAAGTGAGACGACGGTCGCCCACTTGTTCATTGCCCGGCCAACTCGCTTGAAAAAGTCCGCGATCTCCTCGCCGGAGTAGAAGCATACATAGAGGCTGCAGATGATAAAGGCGAACAGCGGAATGTTCATGCTGTACTCGATGAAGCCGTGTAGACCTAAACCACCCAAGAGAACCCATCTTCTTGCTGGCTTGTAAAAGACTAGTGTTCCTAGAGCGAGCTCAATAACAAGAGTTAAGATCGAGGTTAAATAAACGACCGGCGGGCGGTTCATGAACTCCGGTACTGGAAATCTTTGAAACTCGTTGATATGGGCCGCATAGTAGGTGGCGGTTAGATCACGCCAGTGCGAGCCTTGGCCAAACTTTAGCCAAAAGGTCGTAAAGTAACACAGCGCTAAGTTGTACTGGAGCAGCTTCTGTGTCCAGAGGGAGACTTGCGGTGCTTCTGGACCTACTCGGCCCTTCCAAAGTGCGCGAAGACGGTCTACAGAGCACGCCAGACCACAAGGGGAGAGTGCCAAGTAGAGCACGGCGATTCTCAGAACGGTGTCTCCGCCATTGAGGATCAAACCGTTACGATGATGGATGCTTACGATGCCAAGTGCGAGCACGATCGAACTTAGTTTCGTCCACAGTCCGATCATCGTGAAAAACGCAGAAAGACAAACGACGCCAAAGGCGATCGCGAGCAAAGGCGTGCTCGTGATGCCCGTAAGCAGGTTCACGCGCGGAATGGTGAAGGGAAGCGTCGGATGGGCGTTAAACAGTTTCTCGACACCGAATATCGAGAAGTGGCGATCGAGTGGGTCTATATACTTTTCGGCAAGACTTAGTGGCACGTAGCTCTTTTCTCCGAACCAATCATTGAAGCTGACCGAGAGCATCAACAGATCGAGCAAAGCAAAGAAGCCAACGAGGATTCTAATAACGCCCAACGCAGTTGGACTTCCTTTGCCGAACCAATAGTTATCGACGGAGCGGAGCCATGCTTTCATTCCTGCACCGCCACCCATTTGTCGCCTTGGTGTTGGTAGTACTGCCAAGAGCCGAGGATATGCGTTGCAACGAAGAAGTCGCGGTCCGTATACTTTACATCGAAGGGTTGATCCGGAGGCGGCGTCAAGAACTGATGGCTCCACAGCTTTACGCCAAGCACTTTCTTGTGATATTTGGCTTCGCAGAGATCTGCGATGTGCCGCACGAAATACGACCACGTGAAAGGCATCCCGTTTACACGCTCGAAGAATTTGCGATACCGTTCGCCTAAATACTTGCGAAACACGTCCAAGTCATACATTCGTGGATACTTGTAGGTGATGTAGGTGTCATCGGCAAACCGCACATCGGCTGTGCAGTAAACATCGTAGCCAATCGGATTGGGTGCGAACATGTCCCAGTACTGCCAGAAACCGGTGCTCAGGGTGTAGTACTTGAAAAACGCGTCGCGACCGTAGTTCGCCTTCCAGACCATGGGCGCGTCAGTGATCAAGCGTGAAAGGGATCCGGGAATCCCCCCTGGGCTATTCGGATCGATTCCGAGCTTGAGGTCGCCATTCGCATATCCTTCCGGGGGGTTTGGCAGTGCCCAGATCGTGATCGCGATGATGTGAAAGACCACGAAGGCCTTCACCCACCAAGGGGCATTTCTCGGTGATTTCGGATTGACTTCCGGGCTTCTCGGATCAGCCTGACCACTCATACATGTCTGCCTTGCTCACCCCTTCAACACGTCCTCCGCCAGCCAGCCTAGGACTCCATTTCTTTGAAGACCGGCTCGAGCTCCTCATTTGGCCCAATCGCCTCGCGAAGCTGCTGCGCCAGTGCCCGTGCCTCGTCCGGATGCCCCGCTCTCTTTGCGGCGAGGCCCAGGTTTATGTGCACCGGAATGGACTGGGGAAGTGTCGCCGCCGCGAATCGCATCAGGTTATAGGCCTCCTCGTGTCGCTCCTGGCTGTTCAGCGCAGATGCGAGCTCAGCGTAGCCGGGCTCGCAAGCGGGGAAGAGGTCGATCAGCCGCTTGGCTGCATCCTCTGCTTCTTCGGGCTGATTTAAGCGGTTGTGGGCCTGCGCGAGAAGCGCCCACATCTTCCAGTAGTCGGCAAGCCAGTTCTTCAGCGGCCGCAGATCTCGGATGGCGCCTTCAAAATCACCTTCCTCAATCTTCTTCTGGGCGTTCATCACGTTCTCGACTCGCTTGCTCTGCTCCATTTCGATGAGCCAGGCGAGGGTCTGAGCACGCGTGTTCGGATCGGGGTTGCTGCTGAGAACGTTCTTGAGAACCTGCGGCACCTCGAAGTCGCGGCCCGCCTTCTGGAGTGTCTGAGCGTATTCCAGCATGAGCTCGATATCGTTCGGCGCCACGTCGAGGCAGTCCTCGAAGAAATCCATTGCGCGATCGAGATCGCCCTTTTGCGAAAGCAGCGGCGCGTAATAGCGCTTGATCAGCGTGTTGTCCTCAGATGCTTCGAGTGCGTCCTCAAATGCCTTCTCGCCCGCTTCAAGCTGCTCGTTCTGCACGAGAGAGATCGCGTATTTGACCTGTACTTGAGCATTTCCGGGATTCTGATCGACGAGTTCCTTCCAAAGCTGCGGAATCTCGTGGCCGCGCCCAGTCTGCTGGAGCACAGCGGCAAGGTAGTCCATGGATGGCTTGTCGTCGCCCTCCATCTCGATCGCTTTGCGGAAGTTCCGCTCCGCATTCACGGGCATCCCGAGGTTCATCTGCGCCATGCCAAGGCGAGTGACCAGCGCAGCCTCTTCTGGCGCAAGAGTGACGGCTTTCTCGAACAGCTCTGCGGCCTTCGCATGCTGATTGCCCAATCCGTAAAGCTCACCCAGAGCAAAGTAGGCGCGGAACTCATCGGGGACTAACTGGGTGGTCTTGTCGAGCGCCTTAAGGAGGTCCTCGTAATTGCCGATTTGATAGTTGGCCAGCATGCGAGCATATTCGCAGATGACCTCGTAGGGGGCGACGAAGTCGTTATCCAATTCAATGGCCTTGAGGAAGGCGTTCAGAGCGATGTTTGGATCGAACTCCTGAACGACCCGGCCTTGGGCCTGCTGTACGTAGTTGAATCCGTCGTACCCCTCGAAGAAGTTGAGCATGGCTTCGGCATCGTCGGTGCCGAACTCCATCGTCTCACCTGCCATCTCGGCGGGGAGCTGCACTTGGGACTCCTCAGCAAGGCGTTTCACCAGCGTGTGGAGGATTTTAAAGAGATCGTTCTGGACGAACTTGTAGTCGTCCACTTTGTACGGCTCGACTTCGCCGGGCCGGTGGAAGCGCACGGCCATATCGAACGAGCCGTCCTCTTCTTTCAACGTGCCATCGACGATCAGCTCGACCTGCGTCTGCTGAGCCATCTCGTTCAGTTGCTCAGGAGCGAGGAAGCCCTCGGAAATGTTTACAAATCCAATGCGAGGACCGATCTCCGTCTCAACTTGCGCGAGAAAGGAAATCGTATTAACGTCTGTCTGCGTCGCTGTTCTTAGCTGGTCGCCCATAAAGGCGGCGAACTGCCGGCCATAAGCTTGCTTGGTGCCTTCGGCAGCGTTGAACGGAAGAACGGCGATTTTCATGCGTCCGGCGAGTTTACTCGGCAGGACGCCCCCGCGATAAGTGGAAGGGGGCTGCCATAATCCCTCGCGGCGTGGAAGAGAAAGAACTGAGGGAGCAAATGGTCGCTGTGGGTCGGCGCATGTATGAGCGAGGTCTGGTCGGCGGTAGCGAGGGCAATGTCACCTGCCGTCTCGGCCCCCATCGCCTTCTCGCAACTCCTTCTCGTCTATGCAAAGGGGACTTGAAGCCCTCTGATTGCGTGGTGATCGATCTCAACGGTAATCCGCTCGAGGGTGGGCGGCCCAGCTCAGAGATCCGGATGCACCTGCGCATTTACAAGCATCGGGATGACTGTGAAGCTGTCGTTCACGCGCATCCGGTTTATGCCACCGCGCTATCTTTGGTGGGCGACACGATCCCGTCGGACCTGCTTTACGAGACCGCGTTCTTCCTTGGGCCCGTTGCTCTTGTGCCGTTCGGCACGCCGGGAACAGATGAACTGCCCAACGCGATCGAGCCTTATTTAGCCGGCCACAAGACACTCTTGCTGATGAACCACGGCGCGACGGTTCTTGGGAACAGCTTATGGGATGCGCTGCATCGCATGGACACGCTCGATCGGGTGGCGAAGATCGTGCTCGCTGCGCGTCAGATCGGAACCCCCCGCCCTATGCCGAATGACCTCAGCGAGGCTTGGCAGGAAGCGTTGATGCACGGGCGATTGGACGTGGAGTGATGGACGGTTTTGCATCACCGACACTCCAGGTCAGTCAAGCGCCAATTCGAAGTACTCCACGTCTGTCTCGGGATTGTAGTTGTACGCCCGAGTGAGCTGAAATCCCCGCCGGCGATACATTCCGCCGGCGGTCTCAAGACGAGATAACGTGTCCAGGCGCAGGACTCTGTAGCCAAGCTCACTCGCCCGCTGAATGGCGACGTCCAAGAGACAAGTTCCAAGGCCGGTTCCGCGGAATGCAGGCGTCACATACAATCGCTTCAACTCGCAGGTTCCATCTTCAAGAGACCGCAGAGCGAGGCAACCGGCGGGCACATTCCCAACGCGGAGCAGAAAGAGCCCGCCAGCAGGCGCCGCATACTTGCCTGGCAATTCGGCAAGCTCCTCCTGAAAACCCTGAAAGCAAAGGTCGATGCCAAGCTCGCGAGCGTATTCCTCCATCAGCGTGCGCACCTCCGCGAGCGCGTACCAATGGTGCGCCTCGACTTCGTGGAGCGTGTGCGGCATCTAGACTTGGCGGACTTGCCGAACACCGGGAACGATCTGGCGCAGCTGCGTTTCGATGCCCTGCTTCAGCGTCACGTCCGAGAGTGGGCAACCGTTGCAAGCGCCGGTTAATTTGATCTTCACGTCTCCGTCTTCGGAAACGCCCATAAGGTGGATTTGGCCGCCGTGGCTTCGGGCATACGCCTGCACGTCTTTCATTGCGTCCCTGACCTGCAGAAACAGGGGCGAGCCCTCCCCTTCGGTGGGTTTCGGACGGCGGAGAAAGGTAAAAAACGACACTTCTAAGCTCTCCTACGCTTCATTCTACGACTTTCTCACCCAGACCAGCATGTCGGAAGGGCCGCGGTTCGCCCATGCGAAGTAGGGGATGAACGTCGCCGACCGTGCGTCTGGCGCATCCTGCTCCGGATCGTAGGCGGAATACAGTTCGTCGCCCTCCGCTGCGTCAACACCACAAGGTACGTCGATGGTCACCATCTCCATGAGATCTGGCAGATCATCGGAGACAAGAAAGCGCCTATCGATATGGCATTCTTCTTGGGGGTCGATGGTCATGAGCTGCGGGGCAAAGCCGAGGTCCGGCGACTCCGCACAGTACACCAACGGCCCTCTCGTCAGGGCCAAGCGACCGTTGTTGTCCCGTACCCGAGGATCGGCCTCAATCCAGCGCGGCGGCGCATCGAACGTCATTACAATCTGGTCGCCGCTACTCCAGTTTCGACGGAACACCGCATAACCGTCTTCGTAATCGGCGGCTTCTTCGCCGGGCCACTCGCTCTCAACATCGAATGCCCAATCCGGAATTCGGACGAGAAGCGCGAATTCGACATCAGCCTCAACGGTAATCGTCACCTGTGTGCCCCAAGGGTAATTGGACTCGACTCGCACCACCCCTCCGCCGTGCTGGATCTCGCAACGGGCGGGGATGTGGATCACCAGGTCATCATTGCGGCGGCTGGCAAAGAGCCTCTGAACCGAGCCGATTAGGCGCGCAATATTCGGAGGGCAGCAGGCGCAATGGAAGAAATCCTGACGTTGATGAGTGCCCCGGCTTTCGAGTGGGTTGGTGTAGAAGTACTTCGTCCCATTGAGCGAGATGCCGGACAAAGCGCCGTTGTAGAGGGCACGTTCGATCACATCGGCATACTGCGAGTCGCCGGAAGCTGCCAACATCTGTGCGCCCCAGAAGATCAGACCGCAGGCGGCACATGTCTCGGAATACGCGGTGAGATTTGGCAGATCAAAGTCGGTGGTGAAACCTTCGTTGCTGTCACTCGGACCGATTCCGCCCGTGATGTACATCCGTCGGGTCGTGAGATTCTCCCAGCAGGTCTCCAAGGCTTGCAGGATCTTGTCGTCACTGATCTGCGCCGCGGCCGTGTACATGTACATCGCACGCACCGCATGGCCGACCACCTTTGTGTGCTCGCTGATCGGCAAATGATCCTGGCAGTACTCGCCCCAGTAGCTGCCTTTATCATCGAACATCATCCGCGTGGCGTTCGGGGATAGCGCCATCGCGTCCTTGTCAGCAGTCTCTGTTTCGAATGGGCTCGGTCGCGATCCGCGCGCCTCGATCATCCACGCGCCGAGGTCGAAATACTTCTTCTCGCCGGTGAGTCCCGCCAAACGCATGAGCGCGAGCTCGATCTCTTGATGTCCGCAGTAGCCCAGCCGCTTGCCCGGCCCGAAGGTGTCTGCAAGCATGTCTCCGATCTTTCTGGCGACAGGGATGAGCCTTTCGTCCGCGACACTTTCGGCAAGCGCCACGGCAGCCTCGATGAGGTGACCCATGCAGTACATCTCGTGAAGTGAGCCCAGGTTGCGGAAGCGCACATCGGGGTGCATCGTTTGCACGTAGCTGTCGATGTAGCCGTCATCCATCTGCGCTTCACAGATGAGGCTGACAATCTCATCGATCTGCTTCTTCAGCAGGTCTGAAGGATGCGCTGCCTGGGCATAAGCGGCCGCCTCCAGCCACTTGTAGACGTCGCTGTCGTTAAAGTATCGGCCCTCAAAACCGCCCCGCTCGCGGCGGGCAGCGATACGCAGGTTCTCTAGACGCCCCGTCTGCTCCAGTTGCTCGTACTGGGCCTGCAAACCCGCACCGGCGATGACCTTCTGCCAGTGTGTCCAAAACCTGTCGGTGAGCTTAATCGAGGAGAGGGGCAGCGGCTGAAAGCGCGTCACCCCTCGAGTGTATCTGCCACGCCACCACCGCCAATCATGTTGTCGAAGCCTTGCTCCTGCGCCGTGGCTTCGGCTTATGGTGGCCATTCCCCTTTGACTGGTTCATCCGATAGTCGAACTCCTCGATCATCCGATCGTTCTCGGCAACCTCGTCCGTGGCTCTGCGAGCTTCGTAGCTCTTCCAAGCCTTCCAACCGAAGTAGCCCGCAACGCCGGCGACGCCGCCAAAGAGCAGAAATTTGCCTACGTCCGAACCTTTCATCGCGCACTCCCCAACCCTGTAGTTGGAGTAAAACTTGGCGGGTCGGACGCAGGGAACGAGTCCTCGGAGGCATCGTCTACCTGCTGGTACCGACTTGTCGCCGTCTGCTGCAGGCCTGGCGCGTTGTCGAGGTGCAGCCACTCACGCACCTGGCGGTTCTCGAGCAACTTTTTCAAAGCGAATCCGGCCGCCACAGCCCCAAGGACGCCACCGGTCCAAATCATTGTTTTCTTATTCAAAGTCTGTCTCCCGCGCTTTCGCGCTGGTAGCCCTTTGGACGACAAGGTTGCAAGTCTGTTCGAGGAACCGCCCGGCTCGCATGTCCTTCAGACTAGCTATGGGAAGCCTCCAAGGAAAGAAGATCGCGATTGTCGCAACGGATGGATTTGAGCAGTCTGAGTTGGAGCAGCCGAAGCAGATGCTCGAACAAGAAGGCGCGCAATGCCACGTGATCGCGCCGAAAGAAGGTTCGATCAAGGGCTGGGACAACAAAGACTGGGGAAGGGATGTGCCCGTCGACCGAACCCTCGACTCCATTGCCGCGGATGACTATGATGCGATCGTGCTCCCAGGAGGCGTCATGAACCCGGACAAGCTGCGCCAAGAGCAGCGCGCAGTCCGACTCGTGCAAGACATCTACCGGCAGGGCAAGGTGGTCGCCGCGATCTGCCACGGCCCCTGGATGCTTGTCGAGTCCGGTATCGCCCGAGGCCACGAGCTCACGAGTTGGCCAAGCCTGGAGACGGACATCCGCAATGCAGGCGGCAACTGGGTCGACGAGCAAGTCGTCGCATCGGAAGGCGTGGTGACGAGCCGCAAGCCGGACGACATCCCGGCCTTCGTCCAGAAGATCACCGAAGAGATGAACGAGGGTCTGCACGACTCCCGAACCCAGCGCCGCAGCATGGCGGTGCTTAATGGAAACGAACCCTCCGGACAAGCCACAATAATGTGAGCTTGGTTTGGAGAGCCTGAGCGACCCGCGAGAAGAGCGGCGGCACCAACTGCATCGGGTGCTGCGCCGCACCAGCCTGTTGCATGCTGCAGCGGTGGGTTTTGCTGCCGGACTCCTCGCGGTCCTCTTCCAAGTTAGCGTTGCCCGCGCCGAGAAGGCCGGGCTGGCTATCGCAAGTCGCGCCCTCAGCCACGGACCCGCGACGATCATCCTCTTTCTGCTCGCCGCCGCCGCGATTGCCGGTCTCACCGCATGGGCGATCGGCCGCTGGGCACCGGAATCCGGAGGCAGCGGCATCCCGCACATCAAAGCCGCCCTCCTCCACCTCAAAGTCATTCGCCCGATCGGCCTCATAGTGGCCAAGTTCCTGGGCGGCCTTGCCGCACTCTTTGTCGGCATGTCTCTCGGACGCGAAGGCCCGACGGTCCAGATGGGCGCGTCCGTTGGCCATCTCCTGGGCACCAGTCTCCGCGCACCCCGCCGAGCCCGGGGCTCCCTTGTGGCCGCCGGCGCGGGAGCCGGCCTCGCCGCCGCTTTCAACGCCCCGCTCGCAGGCTTCCTCTTTGTGATGGAGGAGCTCAAGCGCGAGATGTCCGCCCTAACCTACGGAGCCGCGCTGGTCGCGTCGGTCTGCGCCGTCTTCGTCACGCGCTACATCCTAGGCCCTCAACCCAGCTTCCACATCCCGAATCCGGGGGCCGCCCCGCTCAGCATTCTCCCGTTCACCGCCCTCCTCGGCCTCTTCGCTGGCCTCGCCGGAGTCCTCTTCAATCGCGGCCTGCTCCTCGCCCTCAATCTCCGCACCATTTACAAAGTCCCGCGCTGGGCGTACGGCCTCGTCGTCGGCGCCCTCGCCGGAGCCGCCCTCCTCTTCCTCCCCCAGATGACCGGAGGCGGCCATGCCGTCGCCGAACGCCTGCTCTCAGGTGCCCAGACCTTCCACCCAACCCTCGCATTCATTGGCATCCTCTTCGCCGGCAAGCTGCTCCTGACCTGCGCCAGCTACGGCACCGGAGTTCCCGGAGGCATCTTCGCCCCCATCCTCGTCATGGGCAGCCTCATCGGCTACGGCTTCGGAATCGCCGTCCACGCCTGGATTCCCGGAGTCCAGTTCTCGACCGAGGGGTTCGCCACCCTCGGCATGGCCGCGATGCTGGCCTCCTCCGTGCGCGCCCCGCTCACGGGAGTGGTCCTGATCGTCGAAATGACCGCCGAGTACGGACTCCTCTACGCCCTCCTCGTCAGCGCCTTCGTCGCCATGCTCGTCGCCGACGCACTCCGGGACAAGCCCATCTACGAGGCCCTCATGGAGCGGGATCTGCGCATGTCCGGCGCCGAAGTCCACCCGGACGAGGAGCCCATCCTCCTCGAAATACTCGTGGAGCCGCATTCCACCATGGACGGCCGCCGCGTCCGTCATCTCGGCCTCCCGCCCGGCACCCTCGTGGCCACCCTGGAGCGCGGCTCACAGCACATCGTGCCCGGAGGCAGCACTCTCCTCGTCGCCGGAGACATGATCACTGTGATGATCGACGGCAGCAAGCCAGAGCTCAGTCAGATCGTCCACGAAGCCGCGAAAGCCCCGGCGTAGACGAAACCGCCCGCCGAAGCGTCCTTAAACTAGGACATGCCGATCTACGAGTACGAACCCGAGGGCCACGACTGCCTCATGTGCGAGGGCCGGGTCCAAGCCATCCAAGCCATCGGCGAGGAGGCGCTCAAGTTCTGCCCCTGGTGCGGCCTGGAAGTCCGCCGCGTCATCAGTCAGGCAAGCTTCCGCATCCCCAAGGGCGGCGCCAGCGCGGACAAGGCCGCCCGGCACAACTTAACCACCTTCAAGCGGGCCGAACGGGGAGTCTGGGAAAAGGTAGCCGGGCCCGGAGTCGATGCCATCGTCAGCTCCGACGAAGACAAGCGAGCCATCGAGGCCGAAAAATCCCAGCCCAAGGTCCTCGACTTGGACAAGCAAGACTAAGATGGCTCCTCGTCGCTCCCCGGCGCATGCCGCGTCGGCATCGGAGTCTCTTCCGTCCCTTCGGTCGTATTGACCTGCTGATCCTCATCCCGATCGGGGTCGTTCGGCCGCTCATAGCGCCCTTGACCCGGGTCCTCGCGAGGCGTCTCGCCCCGCCCCATCCCGCCGCCGGGTTGGGAATCCCGCTCCCGAACCTCGTCCAACTCCTCGCCCGTCCCCTTCTCCCGCACGTCCGAGTCCTCGTTCAGCACTCCGCGATCGAGGTTGTGGCTGTAGACACCCTTTTCTTCCGGCATATCCCTAAGTCCCCCAACACCCGCCCCAAGTTCCCGCAGTGGGCCTTTCGCCCGTAGCAACGAAACACCTCAACCCCGCCCCGCCCCCAGGCCTCAACACCTCAAGGCCTAAGCTCGACCCGCAACACCGTAACGCCGAAACACCGCAACACCGGTCTGGAGGACCCCCCAGTTCACATCCAAGAAACCCCTGTGGTATATTCACCTTCGCCTGGATCGTTAGCTCAGTTGGTAGAGCAGCTGACTCTTAATCAGCGGGTCGTAGGTTCGAGCCCTACACGATCCACCAGAATTCAGGTTCAAGAGCCCTCACAGCGAGGGCTTTTTTGTTGCCCCAGCTCACGAAAAGCCCGATTTGAGGCGGTTTGGGGGGTGTCCAATCACCGCGAACCCTAGGCTGAAGCGCCCTTCCACGCCACAGCGAAACGCAGGAGCACGTCATCCTGAGCGAAGCGGCCCACCGATCCTGAGAGGCCACCCGCTCGTAAGCCGCGCAGCCGAAGCACCTGACAGGAAGCACCACCCGTTCGGCCAGTCCAGAGAGCCACCCGCCCCAACGCTTCAACACTTCAGGGCCCCAGCACCCCGGAAGGCGCCTGCACCGCAACACCGTAGCACCGCAACACCGTAACGCCCACCCCCAAAGCTAGGTACAGGCTCGGTGCAGGCTCGGTGCAGGCTCGGCGCAAACCCCCAACACCCCAACACCGTAACACCCCAACGCCGCCCACCCCTAAAGAACCAACAACCAACAACCAACAACATAACCACCATGAAAGCATCGCTCTCCATCGCCTTCGAAGACCTGCGCGGCAAGGCCGGCAACGTCGTGATCAGCAAGGGTCGCACCGGCCTGAACCTCAAGAACCGCATCCGCAGCAAGAACCCGCGAACCGCTGCCCAGCAGGGCATCCGCGGTGCCTTCTCCAAGGCCGCCGCCACCTGGAAGACCCTCACAACTACCCAGGTCCAGGCCTGGAACACGTACGCCCTCACCGTCACCAAGACCAACCCGATCACCGGCGAGCAGTACCACCCGACCGGCTTCAACCTCTTCACTGGCCTCACCATCAAGTTCCTCCAGATCAACCCAACCGGCACCATCCCCCTCACCCCGCCCACCGGAGCCTTCACCGGCGACTCGATCACCATCACCGCCAGCGCGGGCAGTGGCACGATCACCTTCACCGCCAGCGCAGCGAACGCCTCCGGAATCAAGACCGAGATCCTGGTCCAGCCGCTAGCCAACGCCAACCGAGTCCCCCAGCCCCTCAAGTACCGCACGAAGGCCTTCAATAACTTCGGCAACCTGGCCCACACCTACACCGCAAACCTCACCCCAGGAGCCTGGGCCGTGGCCTACAAGTTCGTGAACACCAACACAGGCCAAGAAACCCCCCTCCAACCCCTGCTCGTCCAGCAAGTAACCCTCGCCCTGGAAGTCCTCGAGCCCAAGACGGCCAAGCAGAAGAAAGCTGCCTAAGTCGAAGAGTTCCCCCTCCCGCTCCGGGAGGGGGTTAGGGGGAGGGATTTCCCGCCTCCGGTAAGTGGATCTCCCCTCCCTCGAGTCACTGATCCCTCTAAAATGGAGGTGGTGCGGATGACGGAGCCGACTTTATTGTTATAACAGCCGTCGTCTTTATCCCGTTAACCGAAGCAGTGATCGTTTGCTGCCCAACGGCGGCTGCACTTGCTGTGATCGTAAACAGCGCGTTCCTGCTCCCGCTGGGCACAGTAACCGACGCAGGCACGGTCACCCCTGCTGTAGAGCTGCTCAAGGACACCGTTACCGCTCCAGCCGGCAACGGACCCGATAGCAGAATGCTGCCAGTGCTCTGCGCCCCGACCTTGAAGCTTGCCGGAGAGGCTACGACGATCGGGATCAAGGGTGCAGCTTGCGCGGCGAAAAGAGAGGGATCAAAGACGTCGACGTCCAGCGAGGAGATGCCGTACTGAGTCTCGAGTTGGTCGGCAGTCTGCGACTTCGTACTGCCATTGTCATATCCCCACTGCTGTGCGAGGCGTTGCAGCCAGCCGCCATAAGGCGTAAAGTTGGCCAGATTGGGTGGTGTGGGGTCCTCCCACTTGATGTCCCATAGAGGCAAAGCAGCTATGTCGGCGTCCAGGTTATTAGCCGTCAAACTGGTCCACCCGGTCCGGCTTGTATAGACGATCGGGCGCAGACCTGCATCGACGATCGCTTGCCGGGCCTCCCGAATCCTCGCCATACGCTGAGCAACCGACATCGTGCCCATGTAGCCGGCCTCGATGTCGATTGCTACGAAGGAGACGTACGCTGCCTGGTCGCCAAGCAGCCGAAAAGTCTGCTGAATCTGCCACCCTCCGGTCTGATTTGCCGGCGCACCCGTGAGCAGTGAGCCATTGTCGAAGTTGAGGAAGCAGTAAGTCCCTACTCCAAGTCCGGCTGTCCGCGCATTCATGACCTGGTCGTGGGCAAGGTTGTTCGTGAAGTCGGAACTTGACCCGTGGCCCGCAAAGCCTCCGACCACTGCATATCCCCATCCGTTACCGCGAAGCTGGTTCCAAGTTGTCGGCGAGAGCAGATTCGTGTACTTCGAGACGTCGATTCCGTAGGCGGATGTCTCCAGAATCGCAGTTTGCCCTCCTGAGAACGTTGCCGAAAAGGCAATGATTCCATTTGCGTTGATCGCGTTGTAGAGCGTAAATCCGGTGACGGTCCCTGGGACTCCCGACACGCTGTCGCCAACCGCGAGCAGCTTGACTGGTGTTGAGACGGTAACGATCCCTCCCGTACTCGTTACGGAAGCTGTGTAAACCCCCGTCACGCCGTTCTTGATCCCGGCAAAGACCACTTGCACGATCCGGTCCGTAGAGTTGACCAGCGTGTCGCATACGCCGACACGTTGCTCGTCGAAAAACCCTGTGAAACTGTCCCCCTCTCCTGCAATCGCGCGAATCGTCCGGCCGCCGGCACCATCGGGGATGGAAACAAACACCCCAGGGCCAAAGCCCCGGTTCCCAGTGAATCCAACGATCGCGCCATCCTTCGAGATGCCCGGCCGCCTGCCAGTGGTGCTGTCGAAGCCCGTGGTTGACCCAGCGTAGACGGTGGCTGCCCCCGATGGGTAGTTCCAGCTTATGATCCGCCCGATGTTGTCTCGGATGACGACATCTCCCGTGTTCGCGATTTGCGGTCGGATCGACTGCGCTCCGCTGTAAACAGCCAACTGGGTTGGGGGAGAAGTCGCCCCCGCGACCAGTGCCGTTGATGTGGAACCACCGATCAGGGCAACACCGGAGACCACGCCGCTATCGTTGATGTCACAGAGCGTAATAACCGAATCGAAGTTCGAGGGAG
>Ga0207657_10001308_pt1 | contig 26451 bp, 27 predicted proteins | sample KBSC33metaG_FD_184316 | JGI IMG/M metagenome (GOLD analysis project Ga0207657, IMG submission 184316) | Corn rhizosphere microbial communities from Kellogg Biological Station, Michigan, USA - KBS C3-3 metaG (SPAdes) (version 2) | ecosystem: Host-associated > Plants > Roots > Rhizosphere > Soil ... | reverse complement strand
TACGTGTCCATCATCCAGGCCATCGTCTGCTCGTTCGTGGCCATGTCCGGCGCGGGGATGTCGGTCTGGGGGCCGATCTCGCGAATGAGCTCGGAGGTGAAGCGGCGGGTGAGCCCCTCGAGCTCGCGCTGCGAGAGCGCATGAGGGTCGCAGCGGATGCCGCCCTTCGCACCGCCGTAGGGGAGCCGGAGGAGCGCGCACTTCCACGTCATCCAGGTCGCGAGGGCGGCGCACTCGCCGAGCGAGACCTCCGGGTCGTAGCGGATACCGCCCTTGGTCGGGCCGAGCACGGTCGAGTGCTGGACTCGGTAGCCCGGGAAGATCTCGATCGAGCCGTTGTCCCGACGCAGCGGGACGCTGACGATGACCGCCCGCTCGGGGAAGCTGAGCCGCTCGGTGACCATCTCGGAGACGCCTGCGTAGGGGAGCGCCTGCTCGTACTGGGCGCGCGCCATGCGGAACAGCGGCGTGTCCCACTCGAGGACCGGCTCCGTCGGCGACGCATCCAGCTCGGACACGCGGCTGAGTGTACGGTCGCCCGTCACTCGGTGGTTCGGCTGGGCGACGCCGCTGGGGCCACCCCGGGCCTCCACCCACAATCGAGCCTAATGAGAAAGGGTGCGCGTGTCCGTGACCGAATCGTCGCGAGAGGCTGACGCTTCGGGCGCGTTCGCCGCGGCGGATCCGAGCATGCTCCTGCCCTCCATCTCGGCCGGTACCGGCTCGCCCAGGAGCTCGAGCAGGGTGGGCGCGACGTCGTGCAGCGCCCGCTGCGGCCCCGGCCCCGCCGGCACGCCTTCGGCCACGAGCACGTAGAGGCCCTCGTGGGCATGGTTCGCGTCGTCGGGCCCGGTGTCGTTCTCGAACACGTGCACCGTGCCGGTCCCGACCTGCCCGACGCTCCGCCAGTACAGGTCGCCGAAGTAGACGAGGAGGTCCGGCGCGATCCCGCGCGCCTCCGCATACAGATCCTCGGGCCGGTGCGCGACGGTGCCGATCGGCCGGCCCTCGTCGTCGCCGAGTGCCTCCAGCCGCTCCTTCAGCTCGCTCCGCACGCGCTCGTAGTCGTCCGGGGAGACGACACCCTCCGGCTCCCGCCCCTCGACGTTGAGGAAGAGGCGGCAGTAGTAGCCGCCCTCGCCCCAGGCGACGGTGCGCGACCAGTCGATGAGGTCGGGCGTGAGCCGCGTCGGCTCGCTCGGTTCCTCCTTCAGCACGAGGTAGCCCTCGCGCCGCAGCCACTCGTTCACGCAGATGCCCCCGTCCGTCCGCTTCGCGCCGTGATCGGAGACGACGAGCACCGCCGTCTCGTCGTCCGCGAACCGCAGCAGCCGCGCCATCTTCGAATCGAGCCGCTTGTAGTACTCGAGCATCGAATGCTCGTACGGATTGCCCGGCTCGAACAGCCGGTGCCCCGAGTCGGTGAAGCGCCAGAAGCCGTGGTGGATGCGATCGGTGCCCATCTCGACCATGAAGAAGAGATCCCAGGGCCGCGTCTCGAGCAGGTGCTCGGCGAGCTGGAACCGCTTCGCCGTCATCTCTTCGATCTGGTCGAGTAGCCGGTCCTTGTCGTCGGAGCGGAAGTTCTCGACGTCGACCATGTAGTAACCGACGAGCTGCTCGATCTCCTCCTTGAGCTCAGGCGGATACGTGTAGCGGCTCGTCCGCGTGTCGGGAGTCAGAAAGCACGAGACCATCTCTCCCTTCACGCGGCTCGGCGGATAGGTCTGGGGCACGCCGAGCACGACCACGTCGCGCTCCCTCGCCGAGAGGATGTCCCAGACCCTGGGCACGCCCACCGCGCGCGAGTCGGCGAACTCGAGCTGGTCGTACGAGTGGTCGCGACGGTTGCGAAAGCCGTAGAAGCCGAGCGAGCCGGGGCTCCGCGAGGAGGTCATCACGGACCAGGCCGGCACGGTGATCGGCGGGTCGCAGGAGCGGAGCACGCCGAACGAGCCGCGCTCGGTCAGCGAGCGGATCGTCGGTAGCTCCGGCAGCCAGCGGTCGAAGACGAACTGAGGCGCCGCGCAGTCGAGCCCGATCACGAGGACGCGAGAGCTCACAGCGGAGCGACCCGTGCTTCATTTCGTTGGGAGCTCCAGGCCATGCGGCCCACGTTAGTCGCGAGGCAGCCCGAAGCGTTCCGCTGCAACGCCCGCGAGCTCGCCGGCGGCGAGGCAGATGCCGCCCCGCTCGCGTACCGCCTCGATCAGCTCGAAGTAGAGCCGGTCCCAGCCGCGCGCGCTCGGCGCGTCGAAGCGCTCTGGGTGCCAGAGGATCGAGAACCCGCCGCCGTGCTCTGCGGCCCAGTCGAGGAGCGCGAGCACGCGGGGCTTCGCCTCGTCCGCCGAGAGCCCCTGATACCGCTCCTCGGCGAGCGTCGCATCCATGACCGCGAGCGGCACTTCGACGAGATCGGCCGGACGCTCGCGTGTGAAGTCCCAGGGCCGGAACGGCTGCGCGATGCCCGCCCGGAACCCGAGCGCGTCCGGGAAGCCCAGCGACGTGTCGTAGCGGAAGCCGATCCCCGCGAGCGGCGCGAGGTTCCGGTGCGGATCGACGCGGAGGTAGTGGTAGCGCTGCCCGATCAGCGGCCCGTCGAGCTGCGCGAGGAGCACGCGCTCCCGCGCGAGGCGCTCGAGATCCTCCGCTGCGAGGTAGCTCCCGTGGAGCCCCACCTCCGCTTCCGCCTCGAGCAGCGTCTCCACCAGCCGCGGCCGCAGACGGTCGTACGCCTCCGGCGCGGCGCCGTCGGCGCGGTGCCCGTGCCCGCCCATCACGAAGAAGGTCGACCGGGCGCCGTGCAGACTCTCCTCGCGCGCGATCTCGGCAAAGCGCCAGTTGGGATCGGTGCCGCGAACCTTGTGGAGCGGCACGCGGGCGAGCCCGCGCGCCTCGTGCAGGGCCGGGCCGCGGCGACCCCTGAGCGCGTGCGACTTGAGCCGCGCGGCCGCGCCGCGGACGCCGATCCCCGTCCAGCGCCACGGGACGTCGACGTCGTGCGTCAAGGCGACCGCGAACCGCGCTCCCCGGTAGCGCGGCGGCTCGACGCCGAGATCCCTGCGCAGCCGCTCGAGCGGCGGGTCGAGCGGGTCGAGGCACGAGGAGCCGGCGAGGAAGCGACCGTGCCGGTCGAGCTCCGCTCCCCTCTCCTCGAGCCGCGCCAGATGGAAGAACCCGGCCGCGAGGTCGTCGCCTTCGGGCAGCTCGCCACGCTCGACCGCGTCCCACGCATCGGGCCGGTACGGCAGGTCGTCGCCGAGACGCAGCCCGGGAGCTCCCACCATGTCGAGCACCCAGCGCGCCCGCTGCTCGACAGAAGCGGGGATCGCCACGGCGCGAGTCTAGTGTCCGAAACGGATTGGCCCGCCAGGCAGCGGGCTACCCTTGGAGCCCGTGACCGACGAGCCGCAGCAGCCGCCCGCCCGCCCGCGGTCGCTCGCCTCCCAGCTCTTCGAGCTCAGCCGCCACTCCGTGATCTACGGGATCGGCGGTCTCGTCTCGCGCTTCCTCGCGGTCCTCATGCTGCCGCTCTACACGAGTTACGTCTCCGTGGGGGACTACGGCCGGATCGAGCTCCTCATGTCCGTGATGGCCGTCGCCGTCGTCGTGATCCGGGGCGGCGCCAACTTCGGCTTCATCCGCTTCTACTTCGTGGACAAGGCCCCCGAGTACCGCCGGCGGCTGATCCGAACCTGCTTCTGGGCCCAGATGGGCTACTCGACGCTCGTGCTGACCCTCTGCATCGTCTTCGCCTCGGAGATCGCGCGGTGGCTGAACGTGAACTGGCGACCCGGCGCGGGTCTCCAGGGCAGTGGCACGAGCCTCGTCGTCGCCACCGCCGTCCTGCTCTGGGTCAATGTCAACTACGCCCAGATGACGAACCTGTTCCGCGCCGAGCAGCGTTCGGTCGCCTTCTCGATCGCGACGCTCCTCAACATCGGCATCACCGTGCCGCTCACGGTCATCCTCGTGGTCGTCTACAAGCACGGCCCGCTCGGGATCATCGTCGGCAACCTCAGCGGCACGCTGGTCGTGTTCATCGCGCTGCTCGGCTACCGCCGCGAACAGCTCGGCCTCCAGTTCGACCGGAAGCTTCTGCACACGCTCAACCGCTTCGGGATCCCGCTCATGGCGGCTGCGCTCGCGACCTGGGTGATGAACTTCGGCGACCGCTTCATGCTGGCCAAGCTCCTGCACGGCAACTACGCGCTGCACCAGCTCGGGCAATACTCGCTCGCCGTCAAGATCAGCTCGGCGATGGTGCTCCTCTTCACCGCCTTCCAGGTCGCCTGGCCGGCGTTCGCGTATTCGATCGACGACGAGGGGGAGGCGAAGCGCGCCTATTCCTTCGTCCTCACGTACCTCATGTTCATCGCCGCCTGGACGGCGGTCGGCCTGAGCCTCTTCGCGCCGTGGCTCGTCCGCCTCCTCGCCCGCAGGCCCGGCTACTGGCCGGCCGCGGACGCAATCCCGGCTCTCGCGTTCGGCAGCATCTTCTTCGCCGGGTTCATCGTCGTGACGATCGCCACCGGTCGTGCGCGCCAGACGCAGTTCAACTGGGTCGCCACCACGGCCGGCGCACTCCTCAACTTCGCGCTCAATCTCTGGCTGATCCCGGCCTACGGGATGCTCGGCGCGGCGTACGCCACCCTCGCCGGCTACATCCTCATCATGGTCCTGCGGACGTGGAACGCGCAGCGCGTCTACCCGGTCCCGTACCAGTGGCGACGGGTGGCCGTCCTCGTAGCCGCGGCCGGGGCGCTGACCGCGATCGGCAAGGAGATGCCCCAGTCACTGCCCCTCGCCATCGGCCTGACGCTCGCCTACCCGCTCCTGCTCGCAGCGGTCGGCTTCTACCTGCCGGCCGAGCGGAAGCGCCTGCGCCGACTGCTTCCCGCCCATAACTAGTGCGCCATCCGGCGATGGTCAGGGCGACCCCGGCGGCTGCAAAACTTCGCGACTCCTCGCTTCGCTCGTCGGCCGGCTATGCCGGCGGCGGCGTCCTCGGTCGCCCCGGTAGCTTCAGCTACCGGGGCTCCCTGCGTCCTTGCCTCGCTCGCTTTTCGCTCGCCGGGAACGCGTGACCATCACCAGACGGCGCACTACACTCGCGCGGATGTCTGGGAGGGGCACGGCCGTGGTCGTCGAGGTCGCATGGGTCAACGGCCTCGCGGCGATCCGCTCGCTCGGGCGGCACGGGCTGCGCGTGCTGGCGGTCGACAACCGCCCGTACGCGCTCGGCCTGCGCTCGCGCTACGCGGAGGCGCGCATCGCGCCCGACCCGCTCGACGACGAGGACGGCTTCGTCGAGGCGCTCCGCGCGATCGCCAAGGAGACCGACGACGTCCTCCCCGTCTTCCCCACGCACGACGAGCACCTGAACGCGATCGCGCGGCATGCCGAAGTGCTCGGCGAGCGCTACCGCTTCCCCTTCCCGGACTGGGACGTGCTGGAGAAGATCCAGAGCAAGCGTCACCAGCTCGAGACGGCCGAGGCGGCCGGCGTGCCGGTCCCGCGCACCCTCTACCCGCAGTCGGCCGAGGAGGCGCGCGCCGCCGGTGAGGAGGTCGGCTTCCCGCTCGTCGTCAAGCCGTCGGCCAACGTCGGCTTCCGGCGCAGCCACAAGCGCCAGCTCTTCCGCTGCGAGACGCCCGCCGAGCTCGAGCGCGCGTATGAAGCCGCGGCGCCCCACGAGCCGATGGTGCAGGAGCTGATCCCATCGGGGCCGGAGGAGATGTGGACGCTCGGCAGCTACCTCGACCGCGACGGGGAGGCGCTCGGGCTCTTCTCCGGCCACAAGCTGAGCCAGACGCGCGGCTACATGGGCAGCGCGCGGGCGGGCGAGGCGCTGTGGGTGGACGAGGTCGTCGAGCACGGGCTCTCCCTCCTGCGCGCGCTCGGCTTCCACGGCATCTCGCAGGTCGAGCTCATGCGCGACCCGCGCGACGGCCGCTACAAGCTGCTGGAGGTGAATCCGCGCCTGTGGCAGTGGCACAGCCTCGCCGCGGCGTGTGGCGTCGACCTGCCGTGGATCGCGTACCGCGACCTGATCGGCGACCCGCTCCCGCCCGCGCGGATGCACGGCGACGGCAAGCGGTGGGCGATCACGCTGATGGCCGGGTCGGGCCGGGCGCTCGAGCGGCCGCCGTACGTCGACGCGGTCTTCGCGCGCGACGACCCGAAGCCGGCGCTCGTGCAGATCGGCCGCCATGCGGTGCGCGGAGTGCGCACGCTCACCGGGTCGGGACGTCGTGGCTGAGCAGCTCACGATCCTCGGCATCGGTGACGCGAAGTCCCGCCACTTCGCGCGCTGGGCGACCCGCCTGGCGGAACGCGGCCACGAGGTGCACGTCGCCTCGGGCCGCGTGAACCCGCGCGAGGGCGAGCTCGACGGCCTCAGCGTCCACCAGTTCCAGGAGCTCGACCCGCTGCTGCGCGTGCCGCTCGTGCGGCGCTTCCGCATGGCGCCCGCCCTGGCCGGCCTGGCGCGACGCGTCCGGCCGGACGTCGTCCACTCCCACTACCTGCTCCCGTACGGCTACTGGACGGCGCGCGCGGGGCTCGGGCCGCTCGTCGTCAGCCCGTGGGGGAAGGACGCGATCGTCGACGCGTGGCAGTCGCCCGAGGCCGAGGAGCGCGCACGGGTGGGAATCGCCCCCGAGCGCGCGCTCGCCTACGTGGTCAACTCGCAGGCGCTCGAGGACGCGTCCGTCCGGCTCGGCGCCGACCGCGCGAAGTTCCACCGCATCTTCTGGCACGCGCGCATCGACGGCTACTCGCCCGAGCACGCCGACCGGAGCCGCTGGCAGGCGCTCGGCTGGCCCGACGACGCCGTCGTCTGCCTCTCGCTCCGCAACTTCCGCCCCTACTCGAACCTCGACGTCGTCCTGCGCGCGTTTGCGAAAGCACGGGAGGAGGCCCCGGAGCTGTACCTCTTCTCGAGCGCAGGCGGCGGCTGGACACGCGACGAGTTCGACCGGCTCGCAGCAGAACTCGGGGTCGAGCCGTACATGGCCGTGCGGGACGTGCCCGCCGCCGAGCTTCCGGCGCTGACGGCCTCCGCGGACTTCGCGGTCACGCTCGCCGACGTCGACTCCTCCCCCGCCTCGCTGCTCGAGACGATGGCGAGCGGCGTCCCGCTCGTGGTCGGCCTCGCGCCCTCCATGGACGAGTGGATCCAGCAGGGCGAGGGCGGCGAGCTCGTGGACGACCGCCACGACGTGGACGCGGTCGCGGCCGCGATGGTCCGCCTCGCCCGCGATCCCGAGCTGCGCCGGAGCTACGGCGAGCGGAATCTGCGCGAGGTGCACGCCCGCTTCGGCGACCCGACCACGCAGCTCGAGCAGGTCTACCGCGGGGTGCTGGAACAGTGAAGCGCGTCCTGGCGCTCGCGTTCGACGGCGCCGACTACGACCTCGTCCGGCGCCTCATGGGCGAGGGGAAGCTGCCCACCATCTCGCGGCTCGCGCGGGAGGGCGCGTTCGGCCCGCTCCGCTCGACGATCCCGGCCTTCACCCCGACCGCCTGGTCGAGCTTCCTCACGGGGCTCAATCCCGCCGGGCACGGCATCTTCAACTTCACGACCAACCCGAACCGCGGCACGCAGAAGCTCGAGAGCGCCGCGAGCCGCGCGGGCACGCCGATCTGGCGGCTGCTCGGCGCGGCCGGGATCCGCTCGGCCTACGTCGGGATCCCGTTCACGTATCCGGCGGAGCCCCTGGACGGGATCGTCGTCACCGGCTACGGCGGCCCGGAGCGGCCGCAGATCCTGCCGGCGAGCGCCGAGGAGAAGATCTTCGCCGCCTACCCCGACCTCGTCACGGCGCACCACCCGATGGCCGAGCGCTGGTGGGAGGACTTCCCCGCCTACACGGGCCGCCTGCTCGAGCACGCGGAGCAGATGGCCGGCGTCTGCAAGCTCGTGTTCGAGCTGGAGCCCGAGCTCGGGCTGCTGGCCGTCGACTTCATGAGCACCGACCACGTCGGCCACCTCGGCTATGCCCGCTTCGACCCGGAGCATCCCGCGCACGAGTCGACCGGCTCCGGGGACGAGCTCCTGCAGGTCTACGAGCGGGTCGACGGCCTGTGCGGCGAGCTGATCGACGCGGCCGAGGCGCAGTACGGCGAGGAGCCGACCGTCCTCCTCTTCTCGGACCACGGGATGAAGCCGATCTACTGGATGTTCCACCTCGACCGCTGGCTCGAGGAGCGCGGCCATCTCCGCTTCCGCAAGCGGTCGCTGCAGCCGTGGCGGCGCGGGCGGCTCGACTACCTGGCGCGCGTCGACCAGAAGCTCGTGCGCACCGTCCCGTGGTACGGCCGCGCGCTCGACAAGCTGCCGTTCCTGCCGTGTCCGGCGCCCGACCGGAACTTCGCCGACATCGACTTCGGCACCACGCGCGCGTACGGCTTCGCCTCGCAGGGCCAGCTCTACCTCGGCGAGCTGACCGGCGCGCGGAATGACGCCGCCTACATCGACTCGCTCGCGGCCGAGCTCGCCGAGGTCCCGCATCCGCAGACCGGCGAGCCCGCGTTCCAGGTGCTGCGCAAGGAGGAGCTCTTCCACGGGCGGTTCCTCGACAAGGCACCGGAGCTGATGCTGATCCCCCACGACGAGCGGATCAACGTCGACCCGTCCCGCCGCCGCTGGACGGAGCCGTTCGAGCGGCACGAGCGGCTCGACCCGGAGGTCTCGTACGGCTACTCGGGCCATCACGGAGTGACGGGCATCCTCGCCGCGACCGGACCGGGGATCCAGCTTGCGGACGTGCCGGACGGCGCCGAGATCGTGCAGCTCCCCGCGACCATCCTGAGCCTGCTCGGGCTCTCGGCCGAGGGTCTCGACGGCGAGCCCTTGAACGCGATCCTCGAGGAGGGCTCGGGCGCGGCTGCGGCGGCTGTCGCAGCGGAGACGCCGCAGGAGGCGAGCGACGAGCCCGTCTACTCCGAGGAGGAGGAACGGCAGATGGTCGAGCGCCTCCGCGACTTGGGCTACGAGTAGCGGCGCCCGGCGGCGCGGCTAGGCTGCGATCCGTTGAAGCCGCTCGCGTACGTCATCTTCCAGCTGCTCGTGATCGGCTGGGCCCTCGTCGCCCACATCCGGCGCGACCCGTCCGTCCCGTACCGGCTCCTCTGGGTCGCGGCCTACGGCGGCATCATCGGGCTCGACGTCTGGTACCTGCACGGCTACGCGTACCCGGGCGGCTTCAGCTTCTGACGGCGAGAACCACCTCGGTGTCGCCCGGCCAGTCCCAGAACAGCCCCTCCGGGGAGCGCTTCGCCAGCAGCTCCCGGACCTCGGCGGCGAAGTCCTCGACGCGCTCGCCGTACAGGTGGGGCGCCGAGCTGGACATCGAGAAGTAGCCCGACAGCACGCTCTCGCTGTCCCGCACGAGGTCGGGGATGCCCGGGACGAAGATCGAGCGCGGAGCGCCGAACCGCGTGCGGACGAGGACGTCCTCGAAGCGATGCGTCCGCACCTGCGAGACGCCCTGGCCGGCGCGTCGCGTCGAGCCGAGGTACTTCTCCACCAGCGCCTTGATCTCCGCGTGCGGGATCCGCGGCGGCCCGGGGCTCGGGGGCTCCGGCCGACCCTCCACCGTGTGGACGATCAGGGCCAGCGCGCCGCCCCGCTCCAGCATGTCGTAGACCGTCTCCACGACGCGTTCTTCGTCCGTCCAGTGGAGGGATTGGCCGAACGTGGCCAGCCGATACGGCCCCGGCGCCGCCTCCGGGAGGTCCTCGGCCACCGCCTGTACCCAGCGGATGTTCGCGATGCCTCGCTCGGCGGCGACCCGGCGGCCCTCGGCGAGCATGGCCGCGTCGGGGTCGAGGCCGACCGCTTCCTCGAACAGGTGGGCGAGCCGTACCGTGAGGATCCCGGGCCCGCAGCCGCCGTCGAGCAGCCGGCCGCTGCCGTCGAGCCCCAACTCCTCTACGAGAGCGGCCTCGAGCTGCGGCGAATAGGGCGGCCTGCCGTAGCGGTAGTGCGCGGCGGCGCCCTCGAACAGCGTGGGGTCGTACGAGGTCAACCCTCGGGGGCCGGCCGCTCGCCGCGGATCCCGTCGCGGGCGAGCCGCAGGCCGACCACGCCGACGAAGACCGCGAAGACGATGCGTAACGTGTCGGCCGGCAGCGCGAGAGCGAGCAGCGCGCCGAGCACGCTGCCGACTGCGCCCACGACGCCGAAGCGGAGCGCCAGACCGAGGTCGCCGACCCCGCGGCGACGGAGCGCGAGGCTCCCCGCGATCGCCGTCGGCAGGATCACGAGCAGCGACGTCGCCTCGGCGGCGTGCTGCGAGAACCCGGCCGCGAGCGTGAGAAAGGGAACGATGAGCGTCCCGCCGCCCACGCCGAGCAGCCCCGAGGCCACGCCGACGACGACCCCGAAGGCGACGAGCACGACGTAGAGCGTGGGGCCGCTCATCCATGGACCCCCATCAGGACCGCGACGCCGACGAGGAACGTGCCGAACACGACCTTGAGCAGCCGCTCGTCGATTCGCGCGAGCCAGCCGGCGCCGATCCGGGCACCGACGATCGACCCCGCGGCGAGCGCGATCGCCGTCCCGTAGCGCACCTCGCCCGCGACGCCGTAGGTCGCGATGCCGGCGATGCTGATCGGGATGATCGCGCCGAGCGAAAGAGCGTGCGCCTCACGTTGGGAGTAGGCAGCCCAGAGCACGAGCAGCGGCACCATGACGATGCCTCCGCCGACTCCCAGCAGCCCCGACAGCAGGCCGCCGCCGGCCCCGATCGCGAGCAGCTTCGGGTCGAGGCGGAGCGATTGCAGGCGGGACGGCACGGCGCGGCAGACTAACGTCTGGCGTATGAGCTTCTCGACGAGGCCCGAGCTCCGGGGAACGTTCGGGATGGTGGCGTCGACGCACTGGCTCGCGACGGCGGCGGGAATGGCCGTCCTCGAGCAGGGCGGGAACGCGTTCGACGCCGCCGTCGCGACCGGCTTCACGCTGCAGGTCGTCGAGCCGCACCTCAACGGCCCCGGCGGCGACCTTCCGGCGCTCGTCTGGCCGGCCGGGCGCGAGCGCCCCCTCGTCCTCTGCGCGCAGGGTCCCGCGCCCCGCGCCGCGACGATCGAGCGCTACCGCGACGAGCTCGGGCTCACGCTGATCCCGGGAACAGGCCCTCTGGCGGCGGTCGTGCCCGGGTCCTTCGGGGGCTGGATCGCGCTGCTGCGGGAGCACGGGACGCTGCCGCTGCGCGACGTCCTCCACTTCGCGATCGGCTACGCCGAGGACGGCTACCCGGCGCTCGCGTCGATCGGCGACGCGATCCGCAAGGTCGAGCAGCTCTTCACCAACGATTGGACGACCTCGGTGGACGTCTACCTGCCCGTCCCCGAGCCGGGAGCCCTGCACCGGAACCGCGTGCTCGCCGAGACGTATCGGCGCATCCTGGCGGAGGCCGAAGCCGCCTCCACGGACCGCGACGCGCAGCTCGAGGCGGCGCACGACTGCTGGTACCGCGGCTTCGTGGCGGAGGAGATCGTCCGCTTCCAGGAGCGCGAGTGGCTCGACAGCTCCGGCGAACGCCACGCGGGCCTGCTCGCCGAGGCCGACCTGCGCGACTGGGTGCCGACCTGGGAGGAGCCGCTCTCGGTCAACTACCACGGCTACGAGGTCTTCAAGGCCGGGCCGTGGAGCCAGGCGCCCGTCTTCCTGCAGCAGCTGCGCCTGCTCGAGGGGTTCGACCTCGGCGGCATGGGCCAGGCGAGCGCGGAGTGGGTGCACACGATCACCGAGTGCGCGAAGCTCGCGTTCGCCGACCGCGAAGCCTGGTACGGCGACCCGGACTTCGCCGACGTCCCGCTCGCCGAGCTGCTCTCGCGGGACTACGCGGAGGAGCGGCGAAGGCTGCTCACGGAGGACGCCTCGCCCGAGCTTTTGCCGGGCTCGCCCGGCGGACGCGAGCCGCGACTCGCCCAGCCGGTCGGGAACGCCCCCGTCGCGCCGGGAGTCGGCGAGCCCACGCGGGGGGACACCGTCCATCTCGACGTCGTCGACCGCTCCGGCAACATGGTCTCGGCGACGCCGAGCGGCGGCTGGCTCTGGGGGGCCCCAGTCATACCCTCGCTGGGCTTCCCCCTCGGCACGCGAGCGCAGATGTTCTGGCTCGAGGAGGGCCTTCCGAACTCCCTCGAGCCCGGCAAGCGGCCGCGCACGACGCTCTCGCCGACGCTCGCGGCCCGCGGCGAGGAGACGTACCTCGCTCTCGGCACGCCCGGCGGCGACCAGCAGGACCAGTGGACGCTGCACGTCTTCCTGAGCCACGTCCACCACGGCCTCGACCTCCAGGCGGCGATCGACGCGCCGAATCACCACACCGAGGCGTTCCCCTCGAGCTTCTATCCGCGCGAGACCGTCCCGCGGCACGTCGCGGTCGAGGAACGCGCCGGCGCCGAGACGATCGAGGGGCTGCGCCGCCGCGGGCACGACGTCGAGGTGTCCGGGCCGTGGACGCTCGGCCGCGTGACCGCCGTGGGCCGCGAGCAGGGCGGGATCCTGAAGGCGGGCGCGAACCCGCGCGGCCGGCAGGGGTACGCCGCCGGCCGCTGAGGGTCTAGCCGGGCAGCGTCGCCGTCGCCCGGCAGCCGAGCCCGCCCGGTCCCCAGGCGTGCACGGCAACGGTGTCGCTGCCGCTCAGATCCGCCAGCGTCCGCCGCAGCTCGAAGGATCGGTCGCTCCGCGTCGTCTTTCTCGTGGCGCGAGCCGAGACCCGCTGCTCGTGGACGACCGTGATTCGCCACACGCCACGCCCGCGCCGCTGCTCGAGCTGGAAGCGCAGCTCGATCCGGCCGTCGTCTGCGCGCAGGCGGAGCGACGAGGTCACGCCCGGCCCGCAGCTGCCGGCGACGCGCACGTCGCCGCCGCCGTGATCGTCACCGTGAGCCTGGGCGGGTCCCGCCGAGAGCGCGAGCAGGAGCAGCGCGAGGGCGAGGACGCGAGTCATGCCCCCACTGTGCGGTTACAGCCGTTGCTCCGCAATGAGACCTTGGTCCGAGTCAGCGGGAAAGGTCGGGCCGGAGGCCCTGGCGCTCGGCCCAGAGGACGGCCTGCAGCCGGTCGGTAACGTCGATCTCCCGGAAGATGTTCGTCAGGTGCGTCTTCACGGTCTTCTCGCTGATGCCGAGCCGCTGGGCGATCAGCTTGTTGGGCAGACCGTCGAGGAGCAGCGCGAACACCTCGCGCTCGCGCGGCGAGATCCCTTCGAGCGGATCGGGAGCGTCCCGCGCCTCCAGCAGGAGCCGTGCGGCCTGTGGGTCGAGCGGCGCCCCACCCTCGGCAGCCGCGCGGATGCCGCGGACCACGTCATCCGCGGACGTGTCCTTGAGGAGATAGCCCGCCGCGCCCGCGTCGAGTGCCGCCGTGATCCGCCGCGCGTCCGAGAACGACGTCAGCACGAGCACCGCCGTCTCCGGGAGTTCCTCGCGGATGATGCGCGTCGCCTCGATCCCGTCGAGGACCGGCATCTCGAGGTCCATCAGCACGACGTCGGCCTGCGAGACCCGGCAGGACTCGACTGCCTCGGCGCCGTTCTCGACCGTGGCGACGACCTCGAGGTCCGGCTGCGCAGCGATCACGCCGGCGAGGCCGTCGCGCACGACACCGTGGTCGTCGGCGATCAGCACGCGGATCACCGGAGCGGAACCTCGAGCCTGACCTGCGTCCCTGCGCCCTCACTCGAGTCGACGGCCAGGCTGCCGCCCGCCTGCTGGGCGAGCTCCTCGACGAGCGAGAGGCCGAGGTGGCCCTCCGCGCGGCGGCGCTCCCGTGTCTCGGGCCCGAAGCCTCGGCCGTCGTCCGCGACGAGCAGGCGCGCCGTCGAGTCCACCACGCCGACCTCGACGGACACGTTGCTCGCGTCCGCATAGCCGATCACGTTGCGGACCGCCTCCTGCGCGACGCGGTAGACGAGCGCCTGCGTATCCGGGTCGAGACGCTCGTCGCCGTCGACCCGCAGCTCGACCTTCGTGCCCCGCGCCGAGAGGGGGCTGACGAGATCGCGCAGCGCGGCGTCGAGGCCGGCGCTCGCGAGCGTCGGCGGGTGGAGGTCGACGAGCAGCGCGCGGAGGTCGCGGACGGTGCCGCGCAGCCGATTGATCACGGTGCGCACGACGGTTGCCTCCCGCTCTGCTCCGCGTGACGCCGCGTCGTCGGCCACCGGAGCGAGCGAGAACGCGAGCCCGGCGAGCTCCTGCACGGGACCGTCGTGCAGGTACGACGCCACCCGGCGCCGCTCGCGCCGCGACGACGTCACGGCATTCGCCAGCAGGCCTTCGCGTTGCTCGTGGCTTCGCTGCAGGCGGCGCATGAGCGACCAGAAGAGCGGCACCTGGATGAGCAGGATGAGCCCGATCGCGCCGAGGATCGGCGGCGCAAGCGCCTTCAGGAGCCGGCGCGCGTCGGAGGTGACCGAGCCGAAGCGCTGGTAGATCTCGAACAGCAGCGGCTTGCCGGACGGCGTCCGGATGCGGGTATACGCCTCGAGCAGCCGCCCTTGCTGGCGGTCGAGCGCGTTCTCGGGACGGCTGAGGTCGGTGACCTCCACCTCCGCGCCGCCGGTGCGAAGCAGCCGCTGCTCTTCCTCCCCTAGGGCGTAGCGGCCGCCGATCTCCGCCGGCTCGTCGGAGTAGAGAACGCGGCCGCCGGGCGACCAGATCTTGACGCGGACGATCGACTCGTCGCTGAGCACCCGCGCGACCACGACGTCGTCGACCTTCCGCACCGCCCGCCCCCGCCCTTGCAGGAGCCCGTCGCTCACCGCTCCCTCGACGAGGTTCGCCTCCTCCTTCACGCGGTCCCGGGTCTGCCGCTTCGCCTCGTCGATCGCGACCGCGCGCAGCACGAAGTAGCCGCCGACCACCGCGATCGCGATCGCCACGAGCGTCCCCGCGGCGAAGCGGACGATCACCGACCGGGCCGTCGGCGCTGCAACAGGCTGATTCGTGGCCGGAGCGGAAGCCATCCGCCGCATGATCGCCGGTCCGGAGCCGATCCGGGCCCTCACTCCGACCAATGTCCCATTGCGGCTCGGACCGGGTGATCGCGACGCTGCCCCCGGCACCGAACACCTCCCGAAAGGATCACCTTCATGTCCCGCTCGCTCATCCCGCTCACGCTCTCTCTCTTCGCAGCCGCGCTGCTCGCGGTTCCGATCGCAGCCGCAAAGGGCGGCAACGACCGCGGCGTCACCGTCCGCGGCACGTGCAGCCAGCAGTCCACCAGCAAGCTCAAGCTGAGCCGCGACAACGGCCGCATCGAGGTTGAGTTCGAGGTCGACCAGAACCGGAGCGGCGTTCCGTGGCAGGTCACGCTCCGCCGCAACGGCACGCGCGTCGTCTCCCTCTCGGCCACGACTCGCGGAGCCAGCGGCTCCTTCGAGGTCCGCCGCCTGATCGCCGACCGGCCGGGCACCGACCGGATCAGCGCCCGTGCCACCCGGGCCTCCGGCGAGACCTGCACGGCCTCCCATACCGCGCCGAGCGCCACCTCCCGCGCCTCCACGGGTGACGACGGCCCGGGTCACGATGCCGGCGACGACCACGGCCGCGACGGCTGAGCCCAGCAGCCGACGCGCAGTGCCGAGGGCCGCGCAGCTCGCGCGGCCCTCGGCCGATCATCCCGAACGGATGATGTTCGGCAAGCTCCCGACAGGGAGCCTGTGAGCGATGGAGGACTTCGGCTGGAAGTTCTGGCTCAAGGTCGCCGGGCTGTTCGTCCTCGGCGCCATCGCGCTGTTCGTCGTCATGTGGATCTTCCTGACTGCGATCTACGCCTGGGGCTTCTTCGCCGCGTTCCTCGTGCTCGCCCTCGTGGCGCTCACATTCGGCTGGCTCCACGATCGCCGGAACGCAGGCCCGCAAGAGGGCAGCCTCTAGGCCCTTGCGGCCATGGATGCTGCAGCCGACAAGAGCGCGCCGGACGAGCGCTCGGCGGTCGCGGGCGCGCTCGGCGGCGCCGCGGTCTACTCCGCGCGGGTAGCGGCTCGCGTCTGGCGCGGCCCGCTGGAGGCGGCCGCCGAGGAGCTCCTGGCGACACCCGAGGTCAAGCGGGCGCTCGACCGCACGCTCGCAGGGCCGCTGCCCGAGGAGCTGGGCCGCTTGCTCGTCCGGCATCGGGTCGTCGAGCGGGTCGCCCACGAGCTGGTGACCTCCGGCGAGCTGCAGCGTGCGGTCGAGACGACGCTCGCCAGTCCGGAGTCGCAGGAGCTGCTCGACCGCGTGCTCGCGAGCGACGCTATGAAGCAGGCGCTCGAGCGCGTGCTGGCAGGGCCGGAGGTGCGTTCCGCCCTGGCGTCGCAGACCGCGAGCCTCGCCGACCAGGTCATGGGCGACGTCCGCGGGGCAGCGAGCGGCCTCGACGCCGAGCTCTCGCTCCGTACGCGCAGGTCGGAGCACACCCAGTTCGCCGGGGTCGCGAGCCGCGGCATCGCACTGGTCGTCGACGCGTTCGCGATCGTCGCCGGCACGGCGGTCGTCGGCGGAGCAGCCAGCCTCGTGGCCGCGGTGGTGGGCGGCGTGCACCCGGAGTGGCTCGCCCAGACGCTCCTCTCGGCGGCCACGGTGGCGATCGCGCTGGGCTACTTCACCCTCTTCTGGAAGACGGCCGGACAGACGCCCGGGATGCGGCTGCTGGGGGTTCGTGTCCTCTCGAGGCGAGCCGACGGCCGCCTGACGGGATGGCAGGCGCTCTGGCGGACGCTCGGGCTCGCGCTGGCGATCGTCCCCTGCTTCCTCGGCTTCGTCCCCGCCCTGTTCGACCGCCGCCGCCGCGCGCTCCCGGACTACCTCGCCGGAACCGTGGTGGTCTACGACGATCGGGCGGGCTGAGGCGGGACGTCGCCGGCGGCGAGCTTTGCGCTCATCTTGATCGCCTTGACCGCGCCCGTGGCGCCGGCCTGCAGGGTCAAGCCGACGACGAGCAGGACGACTCCGAGCGCGAACAGCACGTGGGATCCCAGCAGCAGGATCCCGATGCGCCCGATCACGTACGGCGGCGTGCAGATGAGCACGCCCAGTGATCCGCCCACGGCGGAAGCGGCAAGCTTGTCGCGGCGAGAGCCGGTCGGCCTGACGCCGACGATGCGAGCCGGCACGGCGACGTAGGTGAGCATCAGCACGCCGACCATGATCCCCATCGAGATCCCGAACCACGGGTGCCCCCAGTGGGGCACGACGATCGCCGAGAACCCGAGTGCGACCCCGACGACCAGTCCGGCCCCGAGCACCGCCGGAAGATGCCGTCTCGCAAGCGCGAACCCGGGTCCGATCTGCGGCCGGCCGGGCTGCGTGATCGCGAACGCGAACACGGCGTTGAGAAAGAAGCTCGCCATCGTGACGAGTGCGATCAGCGCAACCATCCCGAGCGCGGCCGGCCCGAGCCACGCGTGAAAGTCCTTGTCCTTCACCACGTGAGCCTTGAGGTCGAGCATCGCCGCCCAGACCCACATGGCCGGCAGAACCTGGATGAGCAGGAGCCGCCAGTTGGCGAACACGAGCCGCAAGCCCTGGAACAGCATCACGAAGGCTCCGACCGCGAACACGAGCGGCGCGAAGATGCGGCGCGACCGGCTGAGGGCGAGTACGGCCGACTCGACCGCGGCCTCGTCGCCGCTCTCGATCGCAGCGATCAGCGCGCGGCCCTGGGTCACGAGAACCTCGCGGCGCGACCGGCGAGAGTCGCCCTCTCCGCGCGCGGCCGTCGCCATCAGGCGGCGCCGTCGGCTCGCGCTCTCTCTGTCCGCCGCCAGTCCGCCCAGACAGGCGAGAACACCGCGCAGACGAGCGACAGCGTGATGGCTATGAAGACGTAGGCGATGAACGTGAGCACGACGCCGAAGGAGCCGAAGGCACGGCCGTTCGCATTCAGCGGCGCAGCCAGGAAGAGCGGCGACACCGCAATCAACCCTCCCAGCACGAGCGTCGCCAACAGGGCGCCCGGCAGGAGCGCCCGGAGCGCGACCTCCCGGTGGAGGAGGAACCGTGGCACCCAGAGCCAGAAGACCGTCGAGCCGGCGATCCAGGCCGGAGCCAGCAGCAGGAGGCGCTCGTTGCCGAGGCTCTCGGCGGCGAGGACGAAGAGCGCCAGCGAGCCGGAGAAGACGAAGAAGAAGATGGCGAACAAGCCCTGGTCGGCGAGAGAGCCGACCTTCACGCGCCACGCCCGCGCATAGACGTCCTGGTAGATCTGGCCGATGCCGATCCCCCAGACCAGCGCGCTGACGGCGACGGTGATCGTCGCGGCCAGCTTGTTCGACGAGACGCTGCCGAACGTGTTCGCGACGAGCTCCGCCGTGGCTCCGGTCAGCTTCAGATGCGAGATCAGACGCTCCGCATACAGATTGCTGTCGGCCGTCGAGTGCAGCAAGGAGGCGATCACGAGCGCGACCGGCAGGACGGACAGGGACGAGTACACCGTGATCGCGCAGCCCGAGTTGCGACTCGCCTCGAAGTAGCGTCGGAACCAGTCCAGTGACAGACGCCCGAGCGACGTGTCCGCGCGCCCGGCGAGCCAGGCCTGCATCCTGCGGACGCGGTTGCCCAGCCGGAACGCCGCGGTGCGGCTCTCTTCCGCGCTCTCGGGAGGGTTCTGACTCACTGAGGGATCGGCCGGCAGGGATCTGCTCCTCTCTGCCTCGAGCGTGCACCACCCGCCGCGAACGACCATCGCCCGGAAGGGATGACTCCCGCCCGGCCGCCGCCGTCCACAATTCGGAGCGAGGCTCATGAACGCACGGAAGAGCATCCGCACGCCGGCGCGGCCCCGCCTCATGGAGAGGCGGATGTCGAAGCTCCTGCGGAACCCGCCTTCGGTCCGCCTCGCCGCGGGTGTCATCGTCACGGCGACGGCGCTCGTCGTCGTCGGTGCCGGGATCCTGATCCGCGTGCTCGATCACGAGGAGTACGGATCGATCTGGGTCGGTATGTGGTGGGCGATCCAGACCGTCACGACCGTCGGCTACGGCGACGTCACGCCGCACGAGAGGATCGGCCGGATCGTCGCAGCCTTCGTGATGTTCGAGGGGATCGCGTTCCTGGCGGTCGTCACGGCCGCAATCACCTCCACGTTCGTCCAGCGCGCCGCGCAGGAGCACGAACAGGCGGAGACCGCGGAAGCCGAGTCCGCCCAGGCGCGTCTGGACGCGCAGTTCGACGATCTCGCCACGCGCCTCGATCGGATCGAGGGGACGCTCGCTCGGCTGTCGGAGCAGAAGTAGCGCTCAGCGGCTGCCGCGGCGGCGGGCGAGCAGCGCCAGCCCCAGCGTCCCCACGACCGTGAGGACGAGCTTGACGGCCTTCCCGCCGCGCAGCTTCGACTCGCCGCCGGCGCGCGGCGCCATGTCGACCGGCACCTCGTCGACCCGCAGCCCGGCGTCGACCAGGCGGATCAACGCCTCGACCTCGGGCGCACCGCTCGTGTAGGGCTCCGCCAGCAGCGGCAGCGCCTGCGCGTTCACCGCATAGAGGCCGCTCGTCGCGTCCCCGAACGGCCGACGGAGGACGACCGCGACCGATCGCCGCAGGAGCCCGGTGCCGAACCGCCGGGCCGGGCTCGGCCGGTAGCGGTAGGGCGCATAGCCGTCTCCCGAGACGAAGCGGGAGCCGACCGCGACGTCGCACTCGCCTCGGCGCACCCGGTCGAGCAGGCGCTCGAGCTCCGCCGCTGGATGCTGGCCGTCGGCGTCCACCCGCCCGCAGAAGGAGTACCCGTGGTCGAGAGCCCAGCGATAGCCGGCGGCGATACCGATGCGAAGCCCCCGGTTCGTTCCCAGCGAGAGCACTTCCGCCCCGTGCTCGCCCGCGACCTCGGCCGTGCGGTCGGTCGAGCCGTCGTCGACGACGAGGACGTCCGCACCGGGCAGACGCTCGTGCAATCCCTCCAGCACGGCGGGCAGGTTCTCCTCCTCGTTCCAGGCGGGAATGAAGACGACGGTGTCGCTCATCGCGACCGTCGCGCGAGCTCGGCCCGCGCGGCGCGGAGCTGGGCCGGGAGGAACGGGAACGCCGCGAGCTCCCACGCAACCGCGCGGACGCTCGGCGCTACCGCCACGGTGCGGAACGCCACGGCGACGCCCGCGCCGCGGTAGAGGCGACCGAACAGGAGCCGCGTGCGGGCGAGATGCGTGGGCGTGCAGACGACGACCGCGCGCCCGATGCCACGCTCGCGCAACAGCGTCAGCGTCCGCGCCGCGTTCTCGGCCGTGTTCCGTGCCGTGGGCTCGACGACGAGCTCGACGTCGGGCCCTCCCCACGCGTCGCGCATCTGCTCGGCCTCCGACGGCCCGCCGCTCGACGACCAGCCGCTGAACACGACCACCTCGGCGCTCCCGGCGCTCGCCAGACGCTCGGCCTCGCGGACGAGCCGCAGGCAGCGGCGAGTGATGCGGTGGACGCCGTCGAGGTCACGATCGCCGTGACCGGGGACGACGATCGCTGTCCGGTTCTCCTCCATCTCGGCGTCATCATCGCTGTGCCACCGGCTCCGGGGACGGAGCCGGCTCGGCTTGCGTCCGCGCGCCGCCCTCGAGCAGGCGGCGCCACCCGACGAGCACGCGGTGGAGCGTCTCGGCGCCGACGAGCGGCTGCTCGGGCGCGGGCAGCACGGCCGGGTAGAGCAGGAACGCCTGCGTCTGCGAGCCCCCGAGGCCGCCGTGGAACGAGATCAGCTCCTCGAAGGCGCAGCCCTCGTCGAGGGCGGGATCGTAGAAGCTGCCCACGAGGAGGTCGGGCGCGTGCGCGAAGCCGTGCGTGCGCAGTAGGTGCTGCGCGGCCGTGGCGTGGAAGCCCTCAAGCGGGTCCTCGCCCTCCACACGGTCCTCCTCGAGGTACCGCGCACCCCCGCCTCCGACCACGACCGCGCCGTGCTCGCCCGACTGCACGAGCACCCAGCCGATGTGCGGATGGGAAGATAGGGCCGTGAGCAGCTGCGGATGGCGGGTCTCGAGCTCCTCGCGCGTCATCCGCCCGTCCTTCTCCAGCAGATAGACGAGGCCGAGGTTGCCGGAGCCGAGGACGACGACGTCGCGGCCCGAGACGTCGTTCTTCGCCGCCTTGGCCTTGCGCCCCGTCGCCTCGGCTGCGGCATGGCCGACCATTGCGTCCTGCTCGTCGCCGCCCGCCACCGCGCTGACGCCGCCGTGCGCGAGGCTCCGCCGCACGAGCTCGTCGAGCCCGTAGCCGTTCCGCTGCTTGAAGGTGGCCCCCTGCGTCTGGCCGTGGTCGGAGAGGACGACGAGCTCGTACGGCCGCGCGGCGTAGCGGCGGGCGCGCTCGATGCGCCCGAACTGCTGGTCGAGCTTCCGCAGCGCCTCGAGCGTGTCGTGGCGCTCGAGGCCGGAGTGGTGCGCGACCTCGTCGTAGCTCGCGAAGGTCGCGTAGACCGCGGGCCGCCCTTTCATCATGTCGGTGAGGACGCCGTACACGATCAGATCGCGGGCGATCACGCACATCGTCGCGCGCAGCAACGGGTAGACGCCGCCCCGATGGCCGCGCGGCCGGACGTCGCGGCGGCGCTGCTTCGCCGCGGCGATCCACTCGAGGATCACCTCCCAGCCGAAGAGCACGAACGTCCGCGCGACGTTGAAGCCGTTCGAGAGGAAGGCGCGGTAGCCGGGGTTGGCCGAGCGCTCGGCCTCCATCCTGCTGACGGTGAGGATCAGGTGGTCGGCGCCGCCCGAGAAGAGGTTGCCGCGGCTGGCGCCGCCCTCTGCGAGCAATCCGTCTCCCACGGTGTGACGCCGCTCCAGCTCGGCGCAGTCCTCCGGCGACGAGCAGGCGACGAGCACCTGCCGCTCCTTCTCGACCCAGCGGAAGGCGACGATGTCGTCGTTCGACCCGAGCAGGATGCCGGCCTGCGAGGCGCCGGTCTGGGAGGAGAGGTCCGGCTCCCACTCGGCGAGGCGATGGGTTCCGTCCTCGAGCCAGCGGGCCATGTTCGGCGCGTGCCCGTCGCGCATCGCCCGCTGCAGCACCGGCAGCGCCAGGCCGTCGATCTCGAGGAAGACGATCCCGGGACGGTCGGTCACGACCTGCTCGCCCGAGCGCCGCGCGATGCGCTGCACGACCCGCAGGGAGTAGACGTCGTCGTCGTTCGTGCCGAAGACGGTCGAGAGCACGACGCCGACCGCGGCTGCGGCGAGTGCGACGCCGAGCGCCGACCAGAAGGAGTCGATCGACAGCTCCGAGCTGATCCGGCCTGCGAGCAGCAGCATCCCGGCGTCGACGAACAGCACGCCGAAGAAGCCGACGAGCGCGGTGAACGGGAGCCTCAGCGCCGCGACGAGCGGCGGCAGAAGAGCATTGAGCACGGCGATGACCGCGGCGGCGGCGAGCGCGGCGCGGAAGGTCGAGTCGGACGCTCCGGGGATGAGCTTCGTCGCGACGAGCAGCGAGGCGGCTCCGAGCAGCCACGCGAGCGCGATCTGCCAGAGCGTGAAGCGAGGCTGCTCGGGCTTCCAGCCCGGGGCCTCGCCGTACCCCGCGCTCACGGTGTGGCCTGGCCGGCGTCCGCGGCCTTGGCCGCTTTCTTCGCGCGCCGCTTCTCCGCCTCCTCCTCCTGGCGGCGCTTCGCCTCGGCGTACGAGTCGGAGACGAGCTGCTTGCCGCCTCCCCAGCCCCACGCCCAGATCATCGTGATCAGCCCGAAGAGGATGGCCCACGCCGTGCCGACGAGCTGCTGAGCCACCGAGTACGCCGTCGCGTCCTGCGGCGAGGCCACGTGCTGGAGCGAGGCGACGTTCCAGGCCTGGGTCACGCCCACGCCACCGGGCGTGAACGAGGTGACGTTGGCGAGAGAGTTGCCGCCGGAGACGTGCATCAGGGTGTCGAAGCTGACCGGGATGCCGTACGCGTTCAGGAACACGGCGACCACGGCGAGCCCCGCAGACCAGCCGATGAACGACGGCAGGAACACCCGTCCGAAGAACGCACGGGGGTGGCCGAGGATCGCGCCGCCCTCCTTCGCCTTCTGCCACCACGCGACGACGCGCGGCCAGAAGCGGCGGACGAGCAGCACGATCATCAGCGCTCCGCCGCCGAAGACGCAGATCGTCGCGACGGGCCTCTCGTGCACCCAGCTGAACGAGATGTCGAACGAGCCGCCCACGCTGAGGAAGAGGTAGAGGTAGACGAAAGTGCCGGCGATGGTGAAGAAGATCTTCTCGACGGCGTACGCGCCGAGGACGGCGGCGAAGCTCACCGAGAGCAGGCCGGTGAGCATGATCAGGAACACGAGCGTGCCGATGTTGGCGGGCAGGATCGTGTTCAGCGCGACCGAGACCGCATAGCCCGCGAGGATGTCGCGCCACTTTGCCCGCTCCGGGTAGGCGAAGTGGACGATCGAGTACCAGGCGAACGCCGTCGCCGTCGTCTGCACGATCATGAGGGCGATCGCCGCGATCAGCGAGGCGGCCGAGATCGACGTGACCGTGTCCCAGAGGCTGTCGAACCAGCCTCTGAGATCCCAGCCCAGCAGGTTCGCCACGGCGCCGATGAAGAACACCAGCACCGCATAGAAGACGAGCCGGTGCCACAGCGGCCGGCGATGCGTCACCGGAGCCGGTGCTTCCTGCGCGGCGGCGGTCATGCCGCGAGCTCCGCGACGTGATCGAGCGCGTCGACGAGGTTGTGCGTGTCCACCAGCTCGACGGGGACGCCGTAGTCCCCGAGGCCGACCGCCTGCTCGGCTGCGCCGGGGAAGCCGAGCGGCACGAACAGGCGGCTGGGGTACGCAAGCTCCGCCCGCCAGCCCCGCTCGCACTCGAGCACCTCGCCCCACAGGGAGACCGTCCCCATGACGAACAGGCAGCCCGGAGGCAGGCCGCCGTCGATCGCCAGCTTCTTGCGGATCAGCTCGAACGGCGCGCCGTAGATGCCGCAGCTGCACGTCTCGGACGGAGCCGAATGCCGGGGCCGGCGCGGCAGCCGCAGCCGCTGAGCTTCACAGCGCGCTTCGAGCGGGGCTCCGACGGGCCAGAACGAGAACCGGTAGAGGCTGCGCAGGCGAGGAACCTCCTCGAGAGGCTCGACCTCCCACAGACGCCAGGCGGACACCGGCTCCGCGTAGTCGGGCGCCAGCGCCAGTTCGGTGGTGGTGGCCGGGACCGGCTCGTACGACTTTCGCCAGCGCATCACGAGCAGCTTTGCGCCGGTCGGTCCTGCGCGCTTCATACCGGACGGGTGAAACGCACGCCCCGCTTCACCCGGGCAGGACGATGCGCCGACGGGGCATCCGGGCGAGCCTGATGCCGTGACCGGCCTCGCCTCGACCCGCGCTGCGGGTCTCGATCGCCCTGTGCTGGGGCGGATGCGCGCAACGCACAGCTACTGGGCAGTGCTCGCGGCGATCTTCGTCTGCTTCTTCCTGGCCGCGCTCCTGCCGGACACGGCCTGGGGACTGAGCCTCGTCGTGCTCACCCAGAGCGTGACCCTGCTGGTCGCGATCTGGACAGCGGGCTGGGGAATGACCGAGCGCGGCATTCCCTTCGCGATCGCCGCCGGCGCGGGCACCGCCGCCGCGATCAACTTCTTCTGGCAGGGAGAGGCGCTGACGGCCGCGATCGGGCTGGCCGCCGGCCTCCTCACGATCACCATCGCGTTCGTCATCGCCATGGGCGCCGTCGCGCAGAACGAGGTGAACTCGCGCTCGGTCGCGGGCGCGATCTGCGTCTACATGCTCTTGGGGCTCCTCTTCATGTTCCTCTACGGCGTGCTGGCGGCGCTCGGTCACGGGCCGTTCTTCGCCCAGGGGACCGACGGCACGCGCCCGCTCCGGCTCTACTTCAGCTTCGTCACCCTCGCCACGCTCGGCTACGGCGACTACACGCCGACGGGGAACCTCGGGCATGCGCTCGCCGTGCTTGAGGCGCTGATCGGCCAGCTGTATCTCGTCACGGTGGTGGCGGTCGTCGTCACGCGGCTCGGCAGGCCCGGGCGAAAGATGCTCATACGAGACAAGGAGAGTGAGATCGATGGCCCTCAAACATGAGCTGCAGGAGTTGCGGCAGACAGCGGACCTCCTGGTGGCACCGCTCTATTCCCTCGAGGCCGAGCGCATCCCGCGGCACACGCTCACCGAGAACGAGCTGCCGCCGGACGTCGCCTACCAGATCGTCCACGACGAGCTGATGCTCGACGGCAACGCGCGCCTCAACGTGGCGACCTTCGTCTCGACGTGGATGGAGCCGCAGGCCGAGCAGCTGATGGCCGAGTGCCTCGACAAGAACATGATCGACAAGGACGAGTACCCCCAGACGGCTGCGCTCGAGACGCGCTGCGTCAACATCCTCGCCAACCTGTGGCATGCACCCGAGGCGAGCGAGGCAACGGGCTGCTCGACGACCGGCTCGAGCGAGGCCGCGATGCTCGCCGGGCTCGCGCTCAAGCGGCGCTGGCGCAGGCGGCGGGAAGCAGACGGGATGCCCGCCGACAAGCCGAACATCGTGATGGGCGCGAACGTCCAGGTCTGCTGGGAGAAGTTCGCCAACTACTGGGACGTCGAGATGCGCCTCGTGCCGATGGAGGGCGAGACGTACCACCTCACGCCGGACAAGGCGGTGGAGCAGTGCGACGAGAACACCATCGCCGTCGTCGCCGTCCTCGGCTCGACCTTCGACGGCTCCTACGAGCCCGTGGCGGACATCTGCGCGGCGCTCGACGCGTTCGAGCAGGAGAGCGGCATCGACGTGCCGGTGCACGTGGACGGGGCCTCGGGCGCGATGTTCGCGCCGTTCGTCGATCCGGACCTCGTCTGGGACTTCCGCCTGCCGCGCGTCGCGTCGATCAACACGTCGGGGCACAAGTACGGGCTCGTCTACCCAGGCGTCGGGTGGATCGTCTGGCGGGACGTCGACGCGCTGCCCGACGAGCTGATCTTCCGCGTCAACTACCTCGGCGACACGATGCCGACCTTCGCGCTCAACTTCTCCCGCCCGGGCGCGCAGGTCGTCGCGCAGTACTACAACTTCCTGCGGCTCGGCTTCGAGGGCTACCGGCGCGTGCAGCAGTACGCCCGGGACGTCGCGACCGGGCTCTCCGCGCAGCTCGACGACCTGGGGCCGTTCGACCTCCTGACGCGCGGCGACGAGCTGCCCGTCTTCGCGTTCGCGCTCAAGCCGGAAGTGGACAACTACAGCGTCTTCGACCTCTCGCTCGCGCTGCGCGAACGCGGCTGGCAGGTGCCCGCCTACACGTTCCCCGAGAACCGCACCGACCTCGCCGTCCTGCGCGTCGTCGTGCGGCGCGGCTTCACGCACGACATGGCCGACCTTCTCGTCGCGGACGTGAAGCGGCAGTTGAAGCGGCTCGAGCAGCAGCCGGAGCCGACCCACGATGCGGCGAGCGCGAGCTCGTTTGCGCATTAGGGATGCCGAGCTCGGACGCGCCGCAGCGCGCAGGCCTCGTTCTCGGCTCTCTGATCGCGGTCGCCGCGGT
>Ga0207657_10001303_pt1 | contig 26487 bp, 23 predicted proteins | sample KBSC33metaG_FD_184316 | JGI IMG/M metagenome (GOLD analysis project Ga0207657, IMG submission 184316) | Corn rhizosphere microbial communities from Kellogg Biological Station, Michigan, USA - KBS C3-3 metaG (SPAdes) (version 2) | ecosystem: Host-associated > Plants > Roots > Rhizosphere > Soil ... | reverse complement strand
TGGTGACCGCCGACACGCTGGTGCAGATGTTCTTCGGCTGGGAGGGCGTCGGTCTCGCCTCCTACCTCCTCATCGGGTTCTGGTATTACAAGCCGTCGGCAAACGCGGCGGCGCTCAAGGCGTTCGTGGTCAACCGCGTCGGGGATTTCGGCTTCTCGCTCGGCATTTTCGGCACCTTCCTGGTGTTCGGGACGGTGTCGATCCCGGCAATCCTCGCCGCCGCACCGCACATGGCCGGATCGACGATCGGCTTCGCGTCGATGCGAGTCGACACCATGACCTTGCTCTGCCTGCTCCTGTTTGTCGGGGCGATGGGCAAGTCGGCCCAGATCGGGCTGCACACATGGCTCCCCGACGCCATGGAGGGGCCGACCCCGGTCAGCGCTCTCATCCACGCGGCGACGATGGTCACCGCCGGCGTGTTCATGGTCTGCCGGCTGTCGCCTATGTTCGAGGCCGCCCCGATCGCCGGTCACGTCGTCACTTATGTCGGCGCGGCGACCTGCTTCTTCACCGCGACGATCGCCTGCGCCCAGAACGACATCAAGCGCGTGATCGCTTATTCGACCTGCTCGCAGCTTGGGTACATGTTCTTCGCCGCCGGAGTTGGGGCGTACGGCGCGGCGATGTTCCATCTGTTCACGCACGCCTTCTTCAAGGCGTTGCTGTTCCTCGGGTCCGGGTCGGTCATCACAGCGATGCACCACGAGCAGGACATGCGCTTCTACGGAGCGCTCCGAAAACAGATCCCCTTCACTTTCTGGGTAATGGTCGCGGGGACGGTTGCGATCACGGGCGTCGGGTTCGGCCCGGTCGGCTTTGCCGGCTATTGGTCGAAGGACGCAATCCTCGAAAGTGCCTGGGCTTCGGGCTCGGTGCCGGGCGGAATCGCGTTCTGGCTCGGCGTTGTCGCGGCTCTCCTCACCAGTTTCTACAGCTGGCGGCTGATCTTCATGACCTTTTACGGAAAGGCCCGTTGGGGCGCCTCCGAGCACATCCAGCATGCCGTCCACGGCGAGCACGACGAGCCGTCGGCGGAGCATGGCGACAGCTCGCACAGCGCCGCCACTCCTCCTGCGGGCACGGCCGGCTATCGCCCACACGAGAGCCCGCTGACGATGCTCGTTCCGATCGGCTTGCTCGCTCTCGGCGCGGTCTTCGCGGGCCAGATTTTCCATGGCGTTTTCGTCGGCGCAGAGGCTGCTCCGGAATTCTGGCGCGCTAGCATCGCCTTCAGCACGCATCTTGCCGAGGCTGCGGAGTCCGTTCCGTTCCTGATCAAGATCATGCCGCTCGTCGCCTGGGTGGTCGGCCTGTGGATCGCCTGGAACAATTACATTCGCGATCCGAAGGCGGCCTCGACGTTCGTCGCCGCCTTCCCCGGCGTCTACAAGTTCGTCGCCAACAAATGGTATTTCGACGAGCTGTACGACCGCATCTTCGTCCGCCCGGCGCTGTGGCTCGGAAGGCTGTTCTGGCAGCAGGGCGATATCGGGACCATCGACCGCTTCGGCCCGCATGGCGCGGCCTATGCCGTGGGCGTCGGCAACCGCTACGCCTCCCGGCTGCAGTCCGGTTATCTCTACAGCTATGCGCTGGTCATGCTGCTGGGCCTGATCGGGGCGGCAACCTGGGCAATCTGGTGGGCCAGATGAGCGGGCTGCCAGTGCTGACCATCCTGATCGCGCTTCCGCTTCTGGCGGGCATCGTCTGCCTGTTCGTCAGCGCGCAGGCGGCGCGCTGGGTCGCTCTTGTCGCGACCCTTGTCTCCCTCGCGATCGGAATCTGGATGTGGGTCGCCTTCGTTCCCGGCGGGCCGCGGTGGCAGTTCCAGGAGCTGGTGCCGCTGGGCGGCACTTTCAAATGGGCGCTCGGCATCGACGGAATCGCATTGATGCTGATGGAGCTCACCTTGTTCCTGATGCCGATCTGCATCCTCGCGAGCTGGCGCTCGATCCAGCTGCGGGTGCCGGAATATATGGCGGCGTTCCTGTTGATGCAGGCGCTGATGGTCGGAGTCTTCGCCGCCCAGGACCTGTTTCTCTTCTACGTCTTCTTCGAAGGCAGCCTCATCCCGATGTATCTCATCATCGGCATCTGGGGCGGCGGCGACCGGATCAAGGCGAGCTACAAGTTCTTCCTCTACACCTTCCTCGGCTCGGTCCTGATGCTGATCGCCATGCTCTACATGGTCTCGACCAGCGGGACGACGTCCATTCCCGAGCTGATGGCCTACAACTTCCCGCCCCAGGTCCAGCAGTGGCTGTGGCTGGCCTTCCTCGCCAGCTTCGCGGTCAAGCTTCCGATGTGGCCGGTCCACACCTGGTTGCCCGATGCGCACGTCCAGGCGCCGACCGCCGGTTCGGTGATCCTTGCCGGAATCCTGCTGAAGCTCGGCGCTTACGGTTTCGTTCGCTTCTCGCTGCCGATGTTCCCCGACGCCTCGGCGCAGTTCATGCCGCTGATGTTCTTCCTCTCCGGAATGGCTGTCATCTACACCTCGCTGGTCGCGCTGGTGCAGAAGGACATGAAGAAGCTGATCGCTTATTCGTCCGTCGCGCACATGGGCTTCGTCACCTTCGGCCTGTTCGCGATGAACCGGCAGGGGATCGAAGGCGCTCTCATCGTGATGCTCAGCCACGGCCTCGTCTCGGGCGCTCTCTTCCTCGTCGTCGGAGTGATCTACGACCGGATGCACACCCGCGAGATCGCCGTTTACGGCGGCCTTTCGAACAACATGCCGGGCTATGCCTTGCTGTTCATGCTGTTCAGCATGGCCGCGGTGGGGTTGCCGGGCACCAGCGGCTTCGTCGGCGAGTTTCTGAGCCTGATGGGCACTTACCAGGTTTCGACCTGGGGAGTGCTCGCCGGAACCAGCGGAATCATCCTCGCGGCCTGCTACATGCTCTGGCTTTATTGGCGGATCTGCTTCGGCGAGGCGCGCACGGCCGAGGCCGCGGCGATGCCCGATCTGTCGATCCGCGAATGGTGGCTGCTTGGCCCGATCGCGATCGCCGTCCTGTGGATGGGCGTCTATCCCGAAAGCTTCCTAGCGCCGATGCGCAATGACGTCGGCTACATCCTGCAGCGAGTCGAACGGGTCGCTCCGGCGGGCGATTCGCGCCCGACTCCAGGCAAGCCGCCCTTGAAGGTTTTCGACGCGGGAGCGGCGCAGAAATGACCTATTTCGCCGCGATCGTTCCCGAGCTGATCCTGATGATCGGCGCCCTCGCCCTGATGATGGCCGCTGCTTTCGCGGGCCGGCGCGCCGTCGGCGCGATCAGCTGGACAGCCGTCGCGCTTCTCGTCGCCGCAACGGTCGCTCTGATCGGAGCGCCCACTCACGCCGGACCGATCTTCGGAGGCCTGATTTCGGCCGACGGTTTCGCCTCGTTCGGCAAGGTCGTCATCTTCCTCTCCGCAGCTGTCGCGGTGCTGATGGCACATGGCTGGTTCGAGCGCGGGACGGAGCACGCCAACGAATATCCGGTCCTTATCCTGTTCAGCGCCGTCGGAATGAGCGTGATGGTCTCGGCGACCAACCTGATGACTCTCTACGTCGGGCTCGAGCTGTTGAGCCTCGCTTCCTACGTGCTTGCCTCCTACCGCCGGACCGACGAGCGCTCGGCCGAAGCGGGCCTCAAATATTTCGTGCTGGGAGCGCTGGCGAGCGGGATCCTGCTCTACGGAATCTCGCTCCTCTACGGCTTCACCGGGACGATGACCTTCACCGGGCTGTCGGCTGCCTTCGCGCGGGAAGGCGTGCATTCGCTCGGCCTGCTGTTCGGCCTGGTTTTCCTGCTGTCGGGCATCGCCTTCAAGGTCAGCGCGGTGCCGTTCCACATGTGGACTCCCGACGTCTACGAAGGCGCGCCGACGCCGGTCACCGCTTTCTTCGCGACGGCTCCGAAGGCTGCGGCATTGCTGATGGGTGTGCGGGTCTGCGTCGAGGCGCTCGGCCCGGCGACCGACGCCTGGCGGCAGATCATCATCTTCGCCGCATTGGCCTCGATCTTCCTCGGTGCGGTTGCCGCCTGGGGGCAGATGAACATCAAGCGGCTGCTCGCTTATTCCTCGATCAACAATGTCGGCTTCGCCCTGGTCGGTCTCGCTGCGGGCGGCGCTGCGGGCGCCTCTTCGGTGCTGTTCTATATTTCGGTTTACGTGGTGATGACCCTGGGCGCGTTCCTCTGCGCCCTGTGGATGCGCGATGCCAATGGCGATCCGATCGAAGACATGGCGAGCCTCGCCGGATTGTCGCAGACCCGGCCCGCTCTTGCCGCCGCCTTCGCAATCTTCATGTTCAGTCTTGCGGGGGCGCCGCCTTTGTTCGGCTTCTGGGCGAAGCTGGTCGTCTTCCAGGCAGCGGTCCACGCGGGGCTGGTGCCGCTCGCGGTCGCGGGCATCGTCGGCGCCGTCATCGGCGCCTATTATTATCTCAAGGTCGTCAAGATCATGTACATGGAAGCTCCCGCTCCGGCCTACATGCGCGTTCGCGAACCCGCCGAGGGCGCGGTGATGTTCGTCTGCGCGCTGCTCGTGTCGCCGGCGGGCTATCTGCTGATCGGGCCGCTCAGCAGCCTCGCCGACCGCGCCGCGGGGACCTTGCTCTGAGCCGCATCCGGATCGTCGAGAGCACCGGCTCGACCAACACCGACCTGCTCGCCGACACTTCCGCGGTCGAGGGCGACTGGCTCGTCGCTCTTGAACAGACCGCTGGAAAAGGGCGTCAGGGTCGCCAATGGGTCACCGAGCGCGGGAATTTCTTCGGAAGCACGCTGGTGACGCTCGCGAGCGGCGACCCGCAGGCGCAATCGCTTTCGCTGGCGGCGGGACTGGCGCTGATCGAGGCCGTCGATACCGCGCTGCCCGGGCTTCCCCTGCTCCTCAAATGGCCCAATGACCTGTTGCTCGACTCGGCGAAGGTCGCCGGAATACTGCTCGAGCGGCAAAACGACCGGGTGGTCGCGGGCTTCGGCGTCAATCTCGCCGCCGCGCCGCAGATCGAGGATCGCCGGGCAGCACATCTCGGCAGGCGAATCGGGCCCGACGCCTTCGCTCCCCTGCTCGCCGCTTCGATGAGCCGAATGGTGTCGCTGTGGCGAACGACGGACCCGGCGGACTTCGCCAAGGCCTGGCTTGCCCGCGCTCATCCGGTCGGCACCGAATTGTCGGTTCACGGGGCGGACTGGGGCATGGTTCGCGGCCGCTTTGACGGCCTCGATCGCGACGGCAGCTTGCGGCTTCGTTTGCCGGACGGCAGCGTCCGTGCCATTCACGCCGCCGACGTGACCCTCGGGTAAAAACTCCATGCTTCTCGCAATCGATGCCGGGAACACGAATATCGTCTTCGCGCTGGTGAAGGCGGGGGAGATTCGCGCGCGGTGGCGGATCGCGAGCGACGCTCGGCGGACGGCCGACGAATATGCGGTCTGGCTGCGCCAGCTCCTCGATCTGGAAGGCTATACGACCGACGACGTCACCGCCGTGATGATCGGGACGGTCGTCCCTCGGGCGACCCACAATCTGGAGGTGCTCGCCAGCAAATATTTCGGTGTCGATGCACTGATCGCCGGCCAGGGCGAGGCGGCGTGGCCGATGAAGCTCGACGTCGACGAGCCGCAAAGTGTCGGCGCCGATCGAGCGCTCGATGCGATTGCCGCCCACGCGAAGTATAAGGGCGACCTCATCGTTGTCGATTTCGGCACCGCCACCACCTTCGATCTCGTCGACGGCAGCGGTGCCTACAAGGGCGGGATCATCGCTCCGGGAATCAACCTTTCGATCGACGCGCTTGTGAATGCGGCGGCGAAGCTGCCGCGGATTGCGATCGAGGTCCCGGAGGACGAAAGCGTCATCGGCCGGACGACCGAAAGCCAGATGCTGATCGGCATCTACTGGGGCTATGTGGCGATGATGGAGGGGTTGATCGCTCGGATGAAGGCTGAGGTCGGGCGCGCAGTGACCGTGATCGGCACCGGCGGGCTTGCCGCTCTCTTCGACCAGCGAACCAGGGTTTTTGACGCCGTTGAACCCGATTTGACCATACAGGGGTTGAGTCTCCTGTACGAAGGACTCATCGCGAGCGAATGATTCCCGGAGAAGAACTGCTGTTCTGTGCCCTCGGCGGGTCGGGCGAAATCGGCATGAACGTCAATCTGTACGGTTGCCGCGGCCAATGGCTGATGGTCGACCTCGGCCTGACCTTCGCCGACACCCGATATCCTGGCATCGATCTCATTCTTCCCGAGCTCGAATTCATCGAGGACCAGCAGGATCGCCTCGCCGGAATCATTCTCACCCACGGCCATGAAGATCACATCGGCGCACTTCCCTATCTCGCCGAAGATCTGAAGGTGCCGCTCTACGCTACGCCGTTCACCGCCGGCCTGATCGCCTCGAAGCTCGAGGAAGAGGGGCTGACCGGCCATGTTCCACTCAACATCGTCGACCGCGAAGGGGAGGTCGAGCTGGGGCCGTTCAAGGTCCGCTACGTCGCGCTCGCCCATTCGATCCCGGAAGGCAATGGCGTGTGCATCGAAACGCCATACGGCCGGGTGTTCCACACCGGAGACTGGAAGATCGACGAGACTCCAGTGCTCGGCGAGCCGTCGAGCGCAGAGACTCTGGAGCGCATCGGCGACGAGGGCGTGCTTGCGCTTGTCTGCGACTCCACCAATGTGTTCCAGAAGGAATCATCGGGGTCCGAGGCGGGAGTCCATGAAGGGCTTCGCGAGCAGGTCTCCAGGGCAAAGGGCCGGGTCGTCGTCACGACCTTTGCGTCCAACGCAGCGCGGCTGAAGACGATCGGCGAAGTCGCCATCGATACCGGGCGCCAGCTGTGCATCGCTGGCCGTTCGCTGGAGCGCATCCTCAACGTTGCCCAGGCGACCGGCTATCTGCTCGATTTCCCGCCCAGGATTTCCTTCGACGAGGCGATGAAGCTGCCCCGGCGCGAGGTGCTGATCATCGCCACAGGCGGGCAGGGCGAGCCGCGTGCGGCGCTTGGCCGGATCGCGACCGGCAACCACGACCTCAAGCTCACCGCGGGCGACACGGTGATTTTCTCGTCGAAGATCATCCCGGGCAACGAAATCGCGATCGGCCGGATCATGAACGCGCTGTCGGACCTCGGCGTCGACATGATCACCGAGCGGCAGGCGCACGTCCATGTCTCCGGACATCCCGGCCGGCCCGAGCTTGCGGCGATGTACGACTGGATCAGGCCCCAGATTATCGTGCCGGTTCACGGCGAGGCGCGGCACCTGGCCGAGCAGGCTCGGTTTGCGCTCGAACATGGCGTGCCCAAGGCGGTCGTCCAGAAGAATGGGGATGTCATCCGTCTCGCTCCCGGCGAGCCGAAGAAGATCGACGAGATTCGAGTCGGCCGCCTGGTCCTCGACGGCGACGTCATCCTTCCCGCGGACGGAGTGACGGTCACCGAGCGGCGGCGGATCAGCGTTGGCGGGCTGATTACCGTGGCGCTTCCCGTTACGGAGAACGGCAGGCTCGCGGGAACTCCGCACGTCCGCCCGTTCGGGGTGCCTGTCGAGGAAGACCGCGACGACTTCATCGCCGACGCGACCGACTCGGCCGAACGCGCCTTCGATCCGAAGGCCGGCGAGGAGCAGATGCGCGAGGCGGTGCGGCTCGCCGTTCGCCGCTGCGCGACCACCTGGACCGGCAAGAAGCCGATCGTGGAGGTGATGGTGCTCAAGGTTGCAACGGAATGAAATTGACGTCGCTCGTCGCGGTCTATTTCCTCTTCTTCATCGGAAGCGCGTTTCTGCTCCTTCCGTTCGGAGTGAAGACGGACGAGGAAGTGGGAAACGCGGTAATCCCCGGCCAGGCGAGGAGCGCGCCGCATCGTTTCAACCTGCTGCGGCACCTTGCGCGCGCGGCCGTGCTCGCTGCGGTGCTGACGGCGCTGTTCGACCTCAATTACATCTTCGGCTGGATTACGCCCGACGACCTCGACCTGTATCGCCGGATTTTCGGCGACTAACGGCGGCGCTCCACCGAGTCTGAGAGAGCGGCGTAGAGCTTGCCCATGTCCGAGGACATCAGGGTCACCGCGATGGGCCCGCCGTCGCGCTCCGCCATCACCCGCCGAAGCATCGCTTCGAAATCGTGGATGTAGCGGCTGACCGAGTGCTGGAACTCGCGGTCCGATTCGTAATGCGCCCGGATCGCCTTGCTTTCGCTTGAGCCAATCAGTCGCGCTGCGCGCCTGGTGAACACGCCGCGGTCGCCCTTCAGATAGGAATCCCAGGCTTTCTCATCGACCTCGTCGGACAGGATCTTGCCGACGTCGATCGAGGCGGAGTGCATCGAATCGATCAGCAGCGCCACCCGCCGGGCGAAGGCTTCGCTGTCGGCCTCCCGCCGCTCGTCCTGCTGCTTCTCGATATGCTGCTCGAGCGCCGTCGCGCTCTGGCCGAGCACCAGCATCTGGTGGGTCAGCCGGTCCGTCGCGGAGCGCGCCGAATCGACCGCTTTCGCTGCGAGTGTCTCGACGTCGCGAAGCCGCTGCTCGATGCTGTCGCGGATCACCTGCTCCAGAGCGGCGCGGGTCGCGTCGGACAGGTCTTGCGCGCTTTGCGGGATGATGGTCGCGATCGCTTCTCGGGCGCGCTCGGCTGCGTGGGCGGCGGCGTCCTTCACCTGCACCATCGCCTGCACCAGGGCCGGCCCGGTTTCGCCGCTGAGTTGCGCGGCTTCGGCCTGTGCGGACGAGATCGCCGTGGCGAGGCCGCCAAGCCGCTCCTCGGCGCCGCCGACGCCCTCGTCGAGCGAGCCGAGCAGGGCGGCAAGCCGGTCCTGCTGCTCGACAATTGCCGTGCCGGTCGTGTCCAGACGGTTGCTCGCCTCCCGCGCCGCATCGCGAATCCATTCGATCTCCGGCCGGATCGAGCGTGTCGAGTTGACGAGATGCTCACTCTGGCCGCCCGCCTGATCGAGCGCATCGGTGAGCTGCGCACGGATTGTTGCAGCGAGCCGTTCGAGCAGCGCCTGCAGCGATTGAGTGCGCTGGGAAAGACCATCGAGCGACTGCTGCTGCACATCCGTTTGCTCGCCGAGCGCCTCGAGCTCGGAGCGGGATCGGCCGACCGCGTCGAGGAAGCGCCCGGCGCGCTCGTCGCCCGAATCGGCAAGTGCCGCGAAACGCTGCTCGAGCTCGCCCAAAGCGCCCTCGATCTCGGCGATCATGTGCTTCGACGCGCGCTCCTGCTCCGCCACCCGTCCGGAAAGCGAATCGAGGGCGCTGTTGGCGGCATTGACGTTGGAGCCGAGCGCTTCGGCGGAGTCGACTCCGGCGCGCCCGATGCCCGCCGATGCCTGCTCGACCAGTGCGGTGACGGCGGTCGCCTGGACGTCGATCCCGGTGCGGATCTCGGCGAGGGTCGCCGACGTCCGGTCGAGGAGCAGGTCGATGACGGCCGAGAAGTTCGCTTCAGCCTCTCCGACGCGCGCAGCAGCGCCGGCGCCCGCGCTTTCGACGTCGGCAAGGCTCGCGACCAGCCGCTGGCTTGCCGCCGACACGGCTTGGTCCGCCTCGCGGGCCCGTTCGGTCAGCGATTCAAGCTGGCCGTTGAAGTCGGCCGTTCGAGTGGAGATGTCGGCTGAAGCGCCGCGAAGCTGCTCGGAAATCGACTTGGCATGCTCCTGCGCGCGCGGGAGATCGTCGAGCAGGACCGCGATATCGGTCCGAGCGGATTCGGCGGCCCGGTCGAGCGCAATGCCGTGCTTCATCAACTTGTCGGTACTGGAATCGAATTCGGAGGTGATTCCGCCGAGCTTGCCGGCGGTTTCATCGCCAAGGTGCATCAAATGCTGACCGATCATCGTCAGCTCGGAGCGGCTGTCGGTGATTCGCTGCAACAGCACCTCAAGCAACGCCTCGAGCGAGCGCACTTCGGTGCGCATGGTGATCACGGAGCGGGTGAAGCGCTCGGCTTCCTTGCGCCGGGTGCGTCCGAACATCAGCCATCCGAGGCCGAGCAGGGCGAGCGGGCCGGCCGCGACCGCGATCCACTGGGCGATTGCCGGCGAGGACAGAGGCCCGTTGCCAAGTGCGAGCCCGGCCGACCAGGCGGTGTAGGCGGTCCACAGGATTGCAAGGACGATGAGCGAGCCAGCGAGAACCGCGCGGCCCCCCGCCGTCGCCGGCGACTCGTCGGAGCGGCTCTCCTCCCATTGCAGCCGGTCGAAACCGGCAGCGGGCGACGTGTCTTCGCCCGCGACTGCAGGGACCTCGATCTCCGGAAGAGTTTGAGGGGCGGGGTGCGGGCTGGTTGCGGTCATGATCGGCAGTTTACCATCTTTGTTCGCTCAAGAAAGCGATTAGAAGGATTCGGCAGCCGGGATCACGAGTTCGGGGCGAGGGAAATTGAATGGCGCTTGGCGCGCTGATTGCAGCTTATTCCGAAGATGACACCGGCTCGCTTCGGGCGCTGATCCCGATCGCGGGGCGGACCTTGCTGGAATATCAGGCCCGTTGCGCGGCGGCGGTGGGCGCTGCTCCAATCGTCGTGGTCGTCGACCGGATCCCGATGGCTCTCAATGAGGTGCTTCAGCGGCTTCAGCAAGACGGGCTGCCGGTTGTTACCGTTGGAGACGCAGCGGAAGCGTCGAGCCGGTTCGAGGCGGGCGAGCTGATCCTGCTCATCGCCGACGGCCTTGCGCCTTCGCCCGGGCTCCTCGAGGGCATCGCCGAGGAGCAGGAGCCGGTCATCGTCACCGTGGCCGACGACGAACCTCACGAGCGCTTCGAACGAATCGATGCGGTGAGCCGCTGGTCGGGCGTGGCACTGGTCGATTCGCAGATGATCGGCGCGACCGCGGCAATGCTTGGCGACTGGGACCTCCAGTCGACGCTTCTGAGGCGGGCCCTGCAGTCCGGCGCTCGAACGGTGCCGATCGCGCCCGGAGCGGGCGAGCCGTTGCTGGCTCAAGGCTCCGCCGACCTCGCCGATCTCGAGCGCCATCTCTTCGTCGCCTCGCGCGGGTCGCGCCGCGACTGGGCGAGCCGCTACGTGCTGCCGATGGTCGAGGAGTTCGCGACCGAAAAACTGGTGGAAACGCGCGTGCGTCCGGAGGCCCTCGTGCAGCTTGCGCTGCTTCTTTCCCTAGGCGCCGTCGTCGCGCTCGCGACGGGGTGGCTGTGGGTCGGGCTTGTGCTCCTTGTGCTGACCACGCCATTGCCCCTGATCGCGCGCCGGCTGGCGGCGCTGCGGCTGGCGCCGATGCCCGCCCGGTTCCTGGCCAAGCGCCTGCTTTGGCCTTCGGCGGGCGCAGCGCTCCTTGCGCTCGGCTGGTGGCAATGGGGCCATGGTTCGGGGTGGGGCGCGCTGCTGGCGGCGGGAGCTGCAGCCGCATTCGCCGAGGCCACGCGAATCGAGCGCGAGAAACCGGAGATGCCCGGCGAGATCTGGCTGATCTCGAGGCGCAACGCGATTCTCGCCGCACTGCCGTTCGCGGCATTCGGCGCCTGGACCGGCTACATGGTCGCGCTGGCGTTCTACGCCGGAGCGAGTTTTTTCGTCGTCCAGCACGTCAATCATCGGATTGGCACGGAGTTGACCGCGCGTTAACTCGGTTCGTTTAAACGATTGCGCGATGGTGCCTGTCGAATGGCCGATCGCCACCGCCGACAAGGCCGGTGGGCGTCTTGCCGCACACGTTGCGGGCAGCGGCCGCTTGCCCCTCGTCAGAGCCGACTTTTTCCTCGATCCGGCAGCGCGGCTGACCGAGCAGGAAAGGGCACTGATGACGGCGATGCTGAGCGACCTCGTCGCCGGCCTCGCCGATGACCTGGCGGTGCTGCTCGGCGCCGCCGAGGCGGCCAATGACGACGGCGGACAGATGTTCGATCGCCTCTGGGCCGGCGGCCTGCTCGACATTCCGGACCTCATCCGGCTGCTCCTTCGCCGGGCGGAAGAGGAGCGCGTTGCAGCGGGGCTCCGCGCCGGGCGGCCATTGAATGCCTCCCGGTTCCTCCAGGGGTTGGTGGGCGACGAAGATTCCGAAGTTTCCGCCGCGGCGATGGCGGTCATCCTCGCCCGTGGCCGGCGCAGCGACCGCTTCGGCGGCCCGCGGATCGTGTTCGACGATCTTTCCGCCGAAGCCGCGGTCGCGCTCGTCAATGCCATTGCGGCGGGGCTTCGTCGCGATCTCTCCAGGCGGTTCGGTCGAGCCGATGCCGATGAGCGGCTCTGTGCAGCTGCGCGCACGCTCCTGTCGCGACATGACGAAGGAAACCGCCTCGAAGCCCGGCTGTTCGAGCTGGTTCACTCGCTCGAGCGCGCGGGGCGTCTCGACGACGGCCTGATCCGCTCGTCGCTCGATGCGGGCGAGGTCGCTCTGCTGGCGGAATCGCTCGGGCGGCGCTCGGGGATCCTCTTCGAGGCAGCGTGGGAGCATTTCCTCGGCGGCACCGCCCGCCTGGCGCTTCTGCTTCGGATGGGCGGCCTGTCGAGGGGACTGGCGGGCGAGATTGTCGCCGGCACTGCCGATGTTCTGGCCGTCGATCCGGAAACGGCAATGGGCGCGTTCGATCAGCTGACGGACGAACAGGTCGAAGCCGCTCGCAAATGGCTGCGGCTGGATTGCGCCTATCGCTCTGCAATCTGCACACTGGATTTGGACGATGGCCAGCCTTCCGTCTGATTTCAGCCCCGTCTTCGGGCGAGTCGATGCCAACGGTCGGCTCGTTTCAGCCGATCGCGAGCTCGAGCGGCTGCAGGTCGAGGCGGGATCGCAACTCGGCGCAATGCTCGCGCTTCCGCAGCTTGTGGCGATCGCAAGGGTCGCTTCGCGGCTTCAGATCCCGGTCTCTCGCCGGGTCCTCGCCGCCGGCACACAACAGGACGTCGACATGTGGGTGCGCGCCGTGCCCGAGGGCGGCGAGGTCGCCCTGACGATCGAACGATGGAGCGCCCGTCCCGCTTCGGGGCCACGCCTGAGCGAGATCGGCGCTGTCGAGCATGAACGTCTCGGGACCGAGCCGCTCGGCTGGTCAGTCGACGAGCATCTGCGGATCGTCACTATCGCACCCCGGCTCGTGGAGCTCGCAACCGCCGAGCTCTCCGATTTCCAGGGGCAGCCACTGACGAAGGTCTTCCGGCTCGACGAAAGCGAGGACGGCGCAATGCCGCTGCTCCAGGCGCTTGCGTCGAGAAGCGGCTTTTCCGGCCAGCAGGTCAGCCTTCGCCCGAGCGGAGGCAAGCTAGTGCTGGATGCCGACGCCGTGACCGGGCCGGGAGGCGAGTTCGCGGGCTTCGAAGGCTCGGCGATGGTGCAGGACACAGACTCGGCAGCGAGCCGCCCCGTCCTCGACAGCGCGATCCAGACCGCTCTCCGCTCACCGCTGGACAGCATTGTCCGCTCGGCCGAACAAATGATCGGCCAGTCCCAGGTCCCGGTCCGGCAGGAATATGCCGCTTATGCCACCGATATCGCCACTGCGGCACGCCATCTGCTCTCGGTGATTCGTTCGCTTGCCGAGCAGGCGGAGAGCCCAAGCGGCAGCCAGGTGGACCTCGCCGCGGTGACGCAGGAGGCGGTGAGCCTCGTAGAAACCGCTGCAAGGGAGCGTTCGATCATCATCGGAGTCGAGCCGGTCGAAATGCTGCTTGCGCGCGGCGAGCCCAGGGGCGTCATCCAGGTGCTCGTCAATCTCGTCGGAAATGCGGTGCGCCATTCGCCGCCCGGAACGGCCGTCACGGTTTCGCTCGACAATTCAGGCGGATCGGCACGAGTGCACGTTGCCGACGAAGGCCCGGGCATCGCAGCCGAGCACCAGAAAAGGATTTTCGAGCCCTATGAAACCGCGGCACCAGGCGAGGGCAGCGGCCTCGGTCTCGCGATCGCCCGGCGGCTGGCTCGCGGAATGGGCGGCGACATCGAGCTCGAAAGCACGCCCGGCCAGGGCTCGCGCTTCACCCTAGTCCTCCCGGCGGCCTAGGACCGCTTTCCGACCGGCACATAATCGCGCTCGGGGTTACCGACGTAAAGCTGGCGCGGCCGCCCGATCTTCTGCTCCGGGTCGGAGATCATCTCGTTCCACTGCGCGACCCAGCCGACGGTTCGTGCAAGCGCGAACAGGGCCGTGAACATGTCTGTGGGAAAACCGATCGCGTTGAGGATCACGCCCGAATAGAAATCGACGTTGGGATAGAGCTTCTTCTCGATGAAATAATCGTCGCTGAGCGCGATCCGCTCGAGCTCCTTGGCGACGTCGAGGACCGGATCTGAGATGTTGAGCTCCTTGAGCACCTCGTCGGCGGTCGCCTTCATCACCTTCGCTCGCGGATCGAAATTCTTGTAGACCCGGTGGCCGAAGCCCATCAGCCGGAACGGGTCGTTCTTGTCCTTGGCCCGGGCGATATATTTCGGGATATTCTCCACCCGCCCGATGGCGCGAAGCATGTTGAGCGCCGCCTCGTTGGCCCCGCCATGCGCCGGGCCCCAGAGGCAGGCGATGCCCGCTGCGATGCAGGCGAACGGATTGGCTCCGGACGATCCGGCAAGGCGGACCGTCGAGGTCGACGCATTCTGCTCATGGTCGGCATGGAGGATGAAGATCCGACGCATCGCATTTTCGATGATCGGATTGATTTCATAGTGCTCGGCCGGGACTCCGAAGGTCATTCGAAGGAAATTGCCGGTGTAGCTCAAGCGGTTGTCGGGATAGAGAAACGGCTGTCCGACCGAATATTTATGCGCCATCGCCACCAGCGTCGGCATCTTCGCGATCAGCCGGTGCGACGCGATCATGCGCTGCTCGGGATCGGTGATGTCGGTGCTGTCGTGATAGAAAGCCGACAAGGCGCCGACGGCTCCGCACATGATCGCCATCGGGTGGGCGTCGCGGCGGAACCCGCGGAAGAAGGTCAGCATCTGCTCGTGCACCATGGTGTGGCGCGAGATCGTGTAGCTGAAGGTGTCCAGCTCCGCCTTGTCGGGAAGCTCGCCATGGAGAAGCAGGTAGGCGACTTCCATGAAGCTCGAATTTTCCGCCAGCTGGTCGATCGGATAGCCGCGGTGGAGGAGCACGCCCTTCTCGCCGTCGATATAGGTGATCGCGCTCTGACAGCTCGCCGTCGAGGTGAAGCCGGGGTCGTAGGTGAACATCCCCGTCTGGCCGTAGAGCTTGCGTATGTCGATGACCTCGGGACCGACCGAGCCCTTCAGCACAGGATAGTCCTGATCGCCCTGGGGCAGTTTGAGGGTGACGGCGTCGGTCATTCGTTCGGCTCCACGATCTGGTCTTCTATTCTCTTCAGGCTTTCGCCCTGCCCGAGCAGGACGAGCACGTCAAAAATGCCCGGGCTGGTGGTGCGCCCGGTCAGGGCCGCGCGCAGCGGCTGCGCCAGCTTCCCCAGTTTGACGCCTTCGCGCTCGGAGAGGTTCCGGATCGGCTGGTCGAGCTGGTCGTGCTCCCAGGCCGTGACCTCGAGAAGCGCTCCGTGCACCGCCTTGAGCAGCGACCGGGCCTCGGGCGTGAGCAACGCCCGGGCGGCTTCATCCAGCTCCAGCGGGCGCTTCTCGAACAGGAAACGAGCGCCTTCGGCAAGCTGGTCCAGGTCGTTCGCCCTCGCCTTGAGCTGTGGCATCGCACGGACGAACAACGCCCGCTGGTCGGCGGTGAGCGCAGTCCCGAGGCGCGGCGCGACCAGCTGCGCAAGCCGCTCGTCGTCGGCTTCGCGGATGTAATGGCCGTTGAGGTTCTCGAGCTTCTTCAAGTCAAACCGCGACGGCGACTTGCCGACATGGTCGAGATCGAACCACTCGATCGCCTGCTCGCGGCTGATGATCTCGTCGTCGCCATGGCCCCAGCCGAGGCGAAGCAGGTAATTGTTCACCGCCTCCGGGAGCAGGCCCATCTCGTCGCGATAGGCATCGACGCCCAGCGCTCCATGCCGCTTGCTGAGCTTGGCGCCGTCGGGGCCATGGATCAGCGGCACATGCGCGTAAATCGGCTCCGGCCAGCCCATCGCCCGGATGATGGCGAGTTGCCGGAAGGCGTTGTTGAGATGGTCGTCGCCGCGGATCACGTGAGTAACTCCCATATCGTGATCGTCGACCACGACGGCAAGCATGTAGGTCGGCGTGCCGTCGGAGCGAAGCAGGACGAAATCGTCGATTTCGGCATTCTGGACCTCGACCCGGCCCTGGACCCTGTCGTCGATGACCGTCTCGCCCTCCTGGGTCGCTTTCAGCCGGATGACGAACGGCTTGCCTTCGGCACCGTCGGTGCGATCCCGCCAGGGGCTGCGAATGCGGAACGGCCGCCGCTCGGCCTGTGCCTTCTCGCGCTCGGCGGCCAGTTCCTCCTGGGTCATGTAGCAGCGATAGGCGTGGCCGCGATCGAGCATCTTGTGCGCGATCTCGGCATGACGGGCCCAGAATTGCGACTGGTAATATTCGTGCCCGTCCCAGTCGAGGCCGAGCCAGCGCATCCCGTCGAGGATCGCGTCGATCGCCGGCCGAGTCGAGCGGACCTTGTCCGTGTCCTCGATCCGAAGCAGGAACTTGCCGCCGTGGTGGCGCGCGAACAGCCAGTTGAACAGCGCGGTGCGCGCTCCGCCGATGTGGAGGAATCCCGTCGGGGAAGGCGCAAACCGGGTGACGATGTTCGAACCGCTTGCGCTCAAGCGCGGATTCCTCTTGTTTCGGTTGTGCAATGCAATGGACGAGCGCCCCTAACATAGAGGGTGCGCCTCTTCCACAGCGGGCTCGGGGCTATTGGAGGGAGCGCATTCCTGCAGGGTTCGGCTTGCAGGCGTCGCCCCGCTGGTGATCGGTGCAGCCGGCGCCGCCGCGGCCTCAGTCCGCAATTGCTCGTCGCCGGCGACGGCACCCAACTTGTGGTCGTCGCGGACGACGGAACGCCGCGGATCCTGCGCAACCGGAGCGGGGACTTCATTCGTCGGGTTTTCGCCGAGAGCTCCGGGTTCGACGGGGATCCGGAAATCCTCGAGGAAGCGCCATTCTACACTTGCTCGCACGACGCCTGCATCGCCAGTGTCCTGAGCGACGGCCGGAGCTGGCGAGTGCTGGCGACCCGGTTGTCGGGGTGGCTCGAATGGCGCGACCTGGTGAAGGCCTGCGCCGATGCCGATATCGTGGATTCCGAGCGCTGGCTGCCGCGCGGCTGCAGCCCCTGGTGGCTCAGGCTGGATCGCGACCCGCTGCAGCAGATCGGGGGGCTCGCAATCTACCTGGGCGCCAGGCCACAGGTTGTGACCCTCGCCGATCTCGTCGGCCAGCATCCGTGGGCGACCGCGCGCTCCAAATGAGCTATGCGTCCGCTTGTGATGGCAGCCTAGGAGGGCAGGAGCATGCCGCAATATGTGATCGAGCGTGACATGCCGGGCGTCGGCAAGCTCGGAGCTTCGGACCTGAAGAACGCATCGCAGACCAGCTGCGAAGTGATTCGCGACCTCGGGCCACAGATCCAATGGGTCCAGAGCTTTGTCACCGACGACAAGATCTATTGTCTCTATCGTGCTCCGAACGAGGACTTGATCCGCGAGCACGCCCAGCGTGGCGGTTTCCCGGCCAACAGGATTTCGCAGGTTCGGAACGTCATCGACCCGACGACTGCGGAGTAAGACTTACTCGCCCGAACTCTGCCAGACCGCGACGGCGTTGCCGTTGGGGTCGCGAAAGTGGAATCGGCGACCTCCGGGGAAATCGAAAACGGGCCGTGTGATGTCCCCGCCGGCCGCCTCGACCGCAGCCGCGGCGGCAGCGATATCGTCGACCCGGATGACGGGAAGCGGCGCCTTCGGCGCATCGGACGGATCGCCCTGCAGGCCGACGTCGGTGTCGCCCGTCGTCGTCGCTGCGTAACTCGGGCCGAAGCGCGCCAGCGTCCATCCGAATGCGGACTCGTAAAACGCGACGGCTTCCTCGAGCCTGGCGGCGGGCAGCTCGACATAATCGAAACGGGGCGGCTTCATCGCCTCAATACCTCCTGATCAGGCCGGACAGCCGGCCCTGGATCTTGACCCGGCTCTCGTCATAGCGCTGCGGCTCGTAACCGGAATTGGCCGGGTCGAGCCGGATCGTGCGGCCTTCGCGGCGGTAGGTCTTGAGAGTCGCTTGCTCCTCGTCGATCAGCGCAACCACGATTTCGCCGTCGCGGGCCGTGTCGACTTTGCGGATCAGTGCGAAATCGCCGTCGAGAATTCCTTCCCCGATCATCGAATCGCCCGAAACCTCGAGCGCATAATGCTCGCCCGGACCGAGCAGCGCGGCCGGAACGGCGAAGCCTTCGGTCCCCTGCAGCGCCTCGATCGGCGTTCCCGCCGCGATCCGGCCATGCAGCGGGATTTCGATCGTGTCGTTCGCGGCTGTCAGGACCACCGGCCTGGCCGCGATTGCCGAGGGAGCGCTCGACTCGGGCAGCTTCACGACCTCGAGCGCCCGAGCCCGGTTCGGCAGGCGCCGGATGAAACCGCGCTCCTCCAGCGCCGAGATCAGGCGATGGACTCCCGATTTCGATTTGAGCGCGAGCGCCTCGCGCATTTCGTCGAAGCTCGGGCTGATACCCGTCTCGCCCAGGCGATCGTGGATCAAGAGGAGAAGCTCGCGTTGTTTGGCGGTCAGCATTGGGTAGCCCCTCTCGTCGCGGAACGAACAGGGAACGTGTAGGAAACAAAGCCGTGCCCGTCAAGCGGCCCCGATGGCGCTTATTCGCCTGGGCTCGTGATTCTCTTCTTCGTCGCGGCAATGACGGCTTCGTTGCGGCGCACTCCGACATTCTCCCGCAGCCCGGCGATCAGCTCCTGCGCATATTCCTGCGCGAGGGGGTCGCGGAATTCATTCTGGACCTCGCTGATCAGGCTCGGCTGGTCCAGCGCATTGCCGGGAATGATCTTGTCCACCTTGACGACAAAGAAGCCGCGGCCCTGCGGGTCCGGTCCGATTTGAGTCTTTCCCGCGGCTGTCGAGAAGATGATCCGGAGCGGCGCAGGAACCTTGTCGCCCAGTTGCGAGAGCTGGATCCTCCTCAGGCTCACCGGCTGGACCGGCGGCAGCGGCTTGCCCGCGGCCTTGGCGGCGTCGGCGAGCGCCGTCTTCCCCGTGGCCCTGGCGGCGATGGACTTCGCGACCGCCTGTGCCTGCTTGAGCGCCTCCTGGCGGACCCAGTCCGACTTCACCTTGTCGGCGATGGTCCGCAGCGGAGCCGGCGCCGCCGGAACGACCTGGGCTGGGGCGACGAGCGCGAAGCTCTTGTCACCGGCAAGCTGCTCCACCACCGGCTCGTCGGTCGGAGCAATCTCGAACCCCGACTTGAGGGCGGGCGCAAGCTCGGCGGGGAATTTATAGGAGGGATTGCCGCGAGCCTCGCCGCTGGCGGTAATCAGCGGCGTCGTCGTCGCCGTCAGGCCGGCCTGCTTGGCGGCCTCGTCGAAACTTGCTCCGCCGTCCAGCCGATCCTCGGTCTTGTTGACGAGGTCGGCGAGCGCGGTCTTGCGCTTGTCGGCTGTCAGAGTCTGCGAAATCTCGCCGCGCACCTGGTCGAGGCTCTTGCCCGGCTGGGTTTTTGCCCCTTCGATCTTGACCACATGCCAGCCGAGCGGCGACTGGATCGGACCGACCACGTCGCCCGGCTTCGCGCTCCACGCGGCGGCCGCGACCTTGGCGCCGAAATTGTCGGTGAATTGCGCGCGCGTCTGCTCGCCGACAGCGACGTCCGCGGCGCCGAGCCCGGCTGGCTTTGCCGCCTCGACGAAGCTCTGTCCGCTCCTGGCGCGCTGGGCAATTCCCGCGGCGACCTTCGGGTCAGGGACGACGGCCTGGCTGATCGAGCGGATGTCCTTGGCGCCGTAAACGTCCTGGTGCGCCTTGTAATAGGCCTCGACCTCCTGCGGCGTGGCGGAGACTTTGGCGATCTGTGCGTCGCCGATGGTCGCGATCTTGAGCACCCTTTGCTCGGGGATCATGTAGCGCGACCGGTTCGCCGAATAGAATTGCTGGATTTGCTGATCGGTCGGATTGAGCCCGGCGGCGAAGACCGACGCCGGGACGAGGGCGATCTGGCCCTGCCGCTGTTCGAGCAGCATCGATGCATAGGGCGTCGCCATGCCGATCGGCACCCTGGCGCTGGTTGCCGCGGGCGTGATCATCAGCCGCTCGAGCAAGGAGCCGGAAATGAAGCTTCGAATTTCGGAGTCGCTCAGCTGCTGACGCGCGAGAAACTGCTGGTAGGCAGCGGTGCTGACCTGGCCGTTGAGCCCCTTCACCCCTGGAATATTGGCGATCTCGGCGTCGACCAGCCGCTTCGACAGGACGAACCCGTGCTTGGCCGCGAAGGCCTGCAGGGCGGCCTGGTCGACCAGCCCCTGGAGGAGCGGCTCGAAATCGCCCGCCAGGTCGGCATAAGTCGCCTCCGGATTCTTCTGCCGCACCTGCGCCAGCCGCCGCTGCATCGCCGAGCTCATGTCGCGATCTGTGACTTCCTGGGAGCCCGCTTTCGCCAGGTCGTTGGCCGCAAGCCCGGTATTGCCGAGGCTGAGGCTCTGGATGTCGCCCGCGGCGAAGCCGATGATGATCAGCAGGCCGACAATGGCGATGAGGCTTGTGCCGATGGTCGACTTGGACAGGCGGCGGAAGGAGCTGAGCATTCGGGCGGAGTCTCTTTGGCAAGGGATGGTCGCCGCCGGCTTTACGGAGGACCGCTTGCACCTTCAAGCGCGGCGCGGCTAGGGCCGCTCGAAAGCAGGAAGGGCGGGCGTGGTGCGAAGGAAGCTGGTCGTCGGCAATTGGAAGATGCACGGGCTCGGCGCGGACATCGGCGAGATCCAGGCGATTGCAGCGGCGGCGGCCTATTATCGGGCCGTCGATTGCGGCCTGTGCCTGCCGGCGACGCTCATCGAACGCGCCGTCCGCGCGGTCCCGGGATTCGCGATCGGCGCCGAGGACGTGCACTTTGCCGACAAGGGCGCCCAAACCGGCTGCGTCTCGACCGGGATGCTCACCGATGCCGGAGCGACGATGGTGATCGTCGGCCATTCCGAGCGGCGCCAGGACCAGCACGAGAGCGACGGCGAGGTTCGCGCCAAGGCCGCGGCCGCGTTGGGCGCCGGCCTGCTGACGATCCTGTGCGTCGGCGAATCGCTGCTTGTCCGCGAGGCCGGAGACGCAATCGAAATGGTGGGGCGGCAGCTCGATTGCTCGCTTCCGGGCGAGGTGGACGGAGCGAAGCTCGCAATCGCCTACGAGCCGATCTGGGCGATCGGCACGGGCCACACCCCCACCATCGACGACATCGCCGAGATGCACGGCTCGCTGAGGCAGCGGCTGTTCGCGGCATTCGGCCAAGCCGCCGAGGCAATTCGAATCCTCTACGGCGGCTCGGTGAAAGCAGGCAATGCGGCGGAGATCTTTTCCGTGATCGACGTCGACGGCGCTCTGGTCGGCGGAGCGAGCCTCAAGGCCGCCGATTTCGTTCCCATCATCGAAGCGGCGGCGTTGAAACCGTGAGCCCGGCTCGCTAAGTCGCCGCCGCAATCCACAAAGGCGCACCGATGCTCTTCACCCTCCTCCTCGTCATACAGACCCTGATCGCAACGGCACTCGTCGGCGTGATTCTCATGCAGCGCTCCGAAGGCGGCGGCCTCGGCGTCGGCGGAAGCTCTTCGGGTTTCATGACCGCCCGCGGAGCCGCCGACTTCCTGAGCCGGGCGACGGCGGTGCTGGCGGGCATTTTCATCGTCCTCGCAATCGCTCTTGCCGCCATTGCCGGGGTCAACCGCAACCCGGCGACGATCGACACGTCGCTTGCAAACCAGATCGCGCCGGCAACGGCGCCGGTCACTCCGGCAATGCAGCAGCGGGCGCCGGCCCAGCAACCGCAGAAGCCGGTGTCGAACCAGGCCGCGCCTGCCGTCCCGATCGAGCACTAGGCGAAATTTATTTTGCCTGACGGGTTGCCCAATCGGGCAATCCATCTCTAAGCCGCAAGCCCCATGGCGCGGTTCATTTTTGTCACCGGCGGCGTGGTGTCTTCCCTTGGAAAAGGCCTGCTTTCCGCTTCACTCGGGGCGCTTCTCCAGGCGCGTGGATACCAGGTCCGAATCCGGAAGTTCGACCCCTATCTGAACGTCGATCCCGGAACGATGTCGCCGTATCAGCACGGCGAGGTCTATGTGACCGACGACGGCGCCGAATCCGATCTCGACCTCGGGCATTACGAGCGGTTCACCGGCGTTTCGGCCAAGCAGTCCGACAATGTCACCACCGGCCGGATCTACCGCGACATCATCGCTCGGGAGCGGCGCGGGGATTATCTCGGCGCGACGGTCCAGGTGATCCCGCACGTCACCAACGCCATCAAGGAATTCGCCCTCGCCGAGATCGAAAGCTGCGATTTCGTGATTTGCGAGATCGGCGGCACGGTGGGCGACATCGAAAGCCTTCCGTTCATCGAATCCATCCGCCAGCTGAGGAACGACCTCGGCCGCGAGAACACCGTCAGCGTCCACACCACTCTCGTCCCGTGGATCAAGGCGGCCGGCGAGCTCAAGACCAAGCCGACCCAGCACAGCGTTCGCGAGCTCTCGAGCCTCGGGGTCCAGCCCGACGTCCTCCTGTGCCGCACCGAAAGGGAGCTTCCCGACAGCGAGCGCGAGAAGATCGCGCTGTTCTGCAACGTCGCCAAGTCGGCGGTGATCCCGGCGCTCGACGCCCGCTCGATCTATGACGTGCCGCTTCAATATCACGCCGCCGGGCTCGACGACGAAGTGCTGCGCGCGTTCCGGATCACCGATGCGCCGGCGCCCGACCTCACCCGGTGGCAAGACATCATGGACCGCCTCGACAATTACGAAGGCGAGGTGACGATCGGGGTCGTAGGCAAATATGTCGGGCTTCCCGATGCATACAAGAGCCTCAACGAAGCCCTGGTCCACGGCGGAGTCGCCAACCGGGCGCGGGTTCATATCCGCTGGCTCGACGCCGAGATGTTCGAGCACCCCGATTCGAATTTCGCGGCCGAGCTCGAGCCGCTGCACGGAATTCTCGTCCCGGGCGGGTTCGGCGAGCGCGGCAGCGAGGGCAAGATCGCGGCGGTCAAATTCGCCCGCGAGCGCGAAATCCCGTTCTTCGGAATCTGCCTCGGCATGCAGATGGCATGCATCGAGGGCGTTCGGGCGGCCGGGATCCCCGAAGCCTCGAGCACCGAGTTCGGCCCGACCAGCGAGCCGGTGATCGGCCTCATCACCGAGTGGATGAGCCCCGAAGGATTGCAGGAGCGAGGCGCCGACAGCGACCTTGGCGGGACGATGCGGCTGGGCGCCTATGAGGCGGAGCTCGGCGGCAACAGCCGCGTCGCGAACATCTATGGCGCGACCCGGATCGTCGAGCGCCACCGGCACCGCTACGAGGTCAACACCCATTATGTGCCGACGCTGCAAAAGACCGGCCTGGTCTTCTCCGGAATGTCACCCGACGGAAGGCTTCCCGAGATCATCGAGCGGCCGGACCATCCCTGGTTCGTCGGAGTCCAGTTTCATCCCGAGCTCAAGAGCCGTCCGTTCGACCCGCATCCCTTGTTCGCCAGCTTCATCGAGGCCTCGCTCGGCAAGTCGAGGCTCGTCTAGCGAGGAACACGCCCGCGCCTGAACGGTTACGCGTTCGTTCCGACATCGAACGACAGGGGACGAGCCTATGCTTCTGACCATTGCCATCATCCTGCTGATCCTGTGGGCGCTGGGCTTTTTCGCCTTCCACCTGGCCGGCGGCCTCATCCATATCCTGCTGATCATCGGCATCATCGTCCTGATCTGGAATTTTGTGGCCGGCCGCAGGGTCTAGCTTAAGTTTCAGTGGTTGCCGGGCGGTCAGGCTCACCCTAAATCCGCCCAATGACGAACAGCATTTCCGCGCGCCTGGCGGTGCTGGGCTCCGGCCCGGCCGGCTACACGGCCGCGATTTACGCCGCGCGCGCCGGCCTCCAGCCGATCCTCATCCAGGGGATCGCTCCGGGCGGCCAGCTCACCACGACCACCGACGTCGAGAATTATCCCGGCTTCCGCGACGTCATCCAGGGGCCGTGGCTCATGGAAGAAATGCAGGCGCAGGCCGAGCATGTCGGCACCAAGGTCGTGTGGGACCATATCGCCTCGGTCGATTTCTCGCGCCGGCCGTTCGTCCTGACCGGCGACAGCGGCACGCAATATCAAGCCGACGCGGTTGTGATCGCGACCGGCGCCCAGGCCAAATATCTCGGCCTTCCCTCCGAAGAGCATATGAAGGGCAGGGGCGTGTCCGCCTGCGCGACCTGCGACGGCTTCTTCTACCGCGGCAAGAAAGTGGCGGTCATCGGCGGCGGCAACACCGCGGTCGAGGAAGCGCTTTACATGACCAACCACAGCCATGACGTCACGCTGATCCACCGCCGCGACAGCCTTCGCGCCGAGAAGATCCTGCAGGACCGGCTGTTCGCCAACGACAAGATCGACGTCGTCTGGGACAGCGAGGTCGTCGAATTCGTAGGCGGCGGAGATCCCGAAGCGCTTGTCGGCCTCGACCTCAAGAGCAGGCTCACCGGCGAGGTCTCCCGGCTCGAAGTCGAAGGCGCGTTCGTCGCCATCGGCCACAAGCCCGCGACCGAGCTGTTCGTGGGTCAGCTCGACCTCGACAGCGACGGCTACATCAAGGTCGCTGCGGGAACGACGAAGACCAACATCGAAGGCGTGTTCGCCTGCGGCGACGTGATGGACAAGATCTACCGCCAGGCCGTAACCGCCGCCGGGACCGGCTGCATGGCCGCGCTCGACGCGGAGAAGTACCTCGCCGCCCAGGAATATGAGGCATTGGCCGCCGAATAGCGGCAATCGCGCCCGTCAGAGAAAGGCGATTGCCAAGCCGACAGCGATAACAGCTGCGGTCAGGCCAACGCCCATCGCCGCGTTACGCCAGTTCCCGAATGTGCTTTCCATGGGCCCACCTCCATCGAACAGCCGGAAAATAGCACAGATTCATAGACAAAGCGAAACTGCGGACTTGCGGGCGCGCCGTGGTTAACGAAAGAGTAGCACCTTGGCCGTATGCCGCTCCCTGAAGAATAACGGGGAGCGGGCTCGGCAATGGCCACACAGGGCATCGAGGAAGTCACTGAACACGCCATCCGTGCCGTCGCACGCGATTGCGGATCGCTTTCGATCGAGTGCAGCGACGTTGCCGGCTATGTGTCCGGGGTCGCCACCCGAATTGGCGAAAATCTGAAGATGCTCGACCAGCTCGAGGACGTGACGACTCGGCTCCTCGCCGACCAGGGGCGGGTGTCCGATTCCACCGACGAAGCGCGGCTGCTTGCCGAACAGGCCAAGGTGAAGCTCGATTCCGGCCGCGAGGCGATCGAGGGCACGATCGGCGGCTTCAAGGGACTAACCGAGCTCGTCGTGCAGCTTGGCGAGCGGATGGCCGGCTTCGCTTCGGCGATGAACCAGGTCCAGACCGTCTCCTCGACAATCGAAGCGATCGCCCGCAAGACCAACATGCTCGCATTGAATGCGACCATCGAGGCGGCGCGTGCCGGTGACGCCGGCCGAAGCTTCGCCGTCGTCGCCGCGGAAGTGAAGAAGCTCGCCCACGACACTCGGGCGGCAACCAGCCAGATCGCTGCGACCATCGGCGAGCTGACCCGGGAAGCGGGCGCCGTCACCTCCGAAATCAAGACCGGAGTCGAGCGCAGCCGCGAGGCCCAGAAGGGCTTCGGCCAGATCAGCGACACCGTCCGCGAAGTCAGCGAGATCGTCTCGATGGTGGATCGCCAGACCGAAGGCATCGCCCATTCGACAAGCATGATCCAGACCAGCGTCGACCGGGTGAAGGCCGGGCTCACGGATTTCGCCGGCGATGCCCGCGACAACGGACAGGAGCTGGTGTCGGCCAAGGAGCGGCTGCAGCATCTCGAGCTCTTGTCCAACACGATGCTCGACACGCTCGCCAATTCGGGCGCCGAGATCGACGACACGCCGTTCATCCTCAAGGCCCAGGACGCGATGCGCGCGATCCAGGCCGAGGTCGAGCGCGGAATCGCCGCCGGCGAGATCGGCGAGAGCGACGTCTTCGATCGCAACTACAAGCTCGTCGAAGGCAGCAACCCGGCCCAGTACGAGACCGGTTTCTGCGACTTTGCCGACAAATATGTCCGCCCGATCCTCGACCGCTTCAAGGCGACCGACAGCCGGATCATCGGCTCGGCGATCACCGACGTGAACGGTTACCTTCCGACTCACCTGTCGGAGCGTTGCCAGGCCCCCGGCCCCGATCCGGTGTGGAACGACGAGCATTGCCGAAACAAGCGGATCTTCATGGACGAGACGACTCGCAATGCGATCAACTCGAACAAGCCGGCGATGCTCGCGACTTACCGGATGGAGCTTGGTGACAAATATATTCCGGTGAAGAATGTCTTCGTGCCGGTGTGGTTCAACGGTCGCCGCTGGGGCAATTTCGAGCTCGCCT
>Ga0207657_10001302_pt1 | contig 26488 bp, 22 predicted proteins | sample KBSC33metaG_FD_184316 | JGI IMG/M metagenome (GOLD analysis project Ga0207657, IMG submission 184316) | Corn rhizosphere microbial communities from Kellogg Biological Station, Michigan, USA - KBS C3-3 metaG (SPAdes) (version 2) | ecosystem: Host-associated > Plants > Roots > Rhizosphere > Soil ... | reverse complement strand
TTGTATGCAAAATAATCTTGCGATGGTGATGACAGGTTTGAGGCATTTCAAACATTAGAAACTTCCATCACCTAAAGGGTGTAATTAAGATCAAATGTTGAGCAAACTGTTGTAGTACAAGAGTGCGACGCAACGTAAGTTTAATAGTAGTAGTATAGCTTGGCTCATAAAAATAATTTCATTTAGAGCGATTGTTAGAACATACATGAAAAACGACAACACTTCCTTAGATACATCGGCTTCAAAAAAATCCGGCTCTTATTTAGCGCTTACTTTAACGAGTATTATCTGGGGCACTACGTGGGTTGCAAGCAGAATTGGTGTGCAGCATGTGCCGGGGTTGCAGATTTCGTATATCAGGCAATTTATTGCGGGCTCACTGCTGCTGATTTTCTTTTTTATACGTGGAGAAAAATTACCGACCTGGCAACAATTCAGATGGCTATTCGTGCTTTCGATTTTTACGTTTGTGTTGTCAAACGGTTTTAGCACGTGGAGTGTGAAATATGTTTCGAGCGGGCTTGCCGCGCTTATCAGTGCATTGTATCCTTTATGTGTCGTGATAATTGAAATGATATTCTTCAAAAGAAACAACAACACATCGCTTACATTTATTGGTTTGTTTATTGGTCTTGCAGGTGTTGCCATCGTGTTTTATGAAAATGCTTTTCACGAACAACCCGAAGGCTACAGTTACGGCGTAATACTTGGGGTAATTGCGATGATCGGCTGGAGCATAGGCACCATCTATATTGCACGCAATAAATATCAAATGAATCCTTATTATGCAATTGGCTGGCAAATGTTTTTTGGTTCATTTCTTATTTGCTTGCTCGCCCTTACGACAAACAACAATATTCCTTTCGTCGAAATACCTTCACAAACATGGATAGTCATTGCATATCTTGTTAGTTTCGGTTCTGTTGTTGCGTTTGTCGCGTTTATTTACACGGTAAAATATTTGTCGCCTGCCATTGCATCGTTGTATGCATACATTAATCCGCTTGTTGCAATGATCGTTGGTTCAATATTGCTCGACGAGCCTCTAACATTCAATTTAATTATTGGCGCACTCATCACTTTAGCAGGAGTGTACATTGTAAATTATAGTATCAAAATAAAAGAGAGATGAACTCGCATTGTCAGGATATAACAACATCAAACATGAAAGACTTATAAAACAAACACTGTTATTGTTCTTTTGTTAATTGTTGCAGATTGGTGAGCAGTTCACTTATCTTTTGCTTCATTCTTCTTAAGACAACGTAATTCTTGTGACGGCTTACTGCAGTTTGATATTTATGCTCTTCGACTTTAATTTGTATTCTTAGTTCATTTATTCGGGAAAGCGTGTTAAGATTTTTCATTTGATATATTTGGATTTTTATATGAATACATTGATTTATAAACGATACAAACTTTGTTGAAATTGTGTGTGTTTAAATATATTGCCTTATGAAAACGGGTCCGTCTTTTTTTATGCGTGTTATTTTTCGTTGGGTAAATAGGGCGTATAAATGTTCAAAAGACTCCTTCGGAGAATGATACAACAAAAGCAAACACAGTAGTAATCTGGTTATAAAAATTTCAAAAATAATTCCTTATGATCGATCCAGAACCTTTATGGTTAACAGCAAAGCTCGCATTGATCACTACAGTGATTTTATTGATCTTATCTGTTCCGTTTGCATACTGGCTTGCCTACACAAAAGCCAAAGGTAAAACAATCATTGAAGCAATTGTAAGCATGCCATTGGTGTTACCGCCTTCAGTGCTTGGATTTTATTTGCTTCTGGCGTTTGGTCCTTCACATTTTTTTGGAAAATTTCTTGAAAATTATTTTGATGTCCGGCTGGTATTTTCTTTTGCGGGCTTAGTTATTGCTTCAGTGATATATAGTTTACCATTCATGGTGCATCCTATTCAATCAGGATTTGCGGGTCTTTCACCATCATTAAGGGAAGCGTCTTACACATTGGGCAAAAGCAAATGGCAAACTGTTACACAAATTTTGCTACCGAATATGCGTCCGTCGTTATTGACTGGCATTGTGCTTACGTTTGCACATACCATTGGGGAATTTGGGATTGTGCTAATGATCGGTGGTAATATTCCCGGTGAAACAAAAGTTGCTTCCATCGCAATTTATGATGAAGTGGAAATGATGAACTACAATAATGCAAATGTGTATGCATCCATCCTCTTCATTATTACTTTCGTTATTTTGCTCACCGTCTATTTTTTAAATCAGCGCTTTTCGAGAAGTAGCTATATATGATGCATTGTAAACTGTATAAAACACTTCAAACATCGCAGGGACCGATAGAGCTTGACGTTTTTTTTGAAACGGAACAAGGAAAACTCGTTGCATTGTATGGCGCGTCGGGTGCAGGAAAAACAACGATCCTTCGTATGCTTGCCGGTCTGACTTCTCCGGAAAATGGTGAAATAATTTTTGAAAATGAGACCTGGCTTGATACAAAAAGAAAGTTCAATCTTCCTCCGCAAAAAAGAAAAGTTGGTTTTGTATTCCAGGAGTATGCACTTTTTCCTAACATGACAGTCAAAGAAAATTTATCTTATGCATTAGAAAAAGGCGAGTCAAAAATTATTGTGGAAGAGTTGATGCATGTAATGGATCTTGAGCAATTGCAAAACAGAAAGCCGGATACACTTTCCGGTGGGCAAAAACAAAGAGTGGCATTAGCAAGAGCTTTGGTTCGCAAACCCAAATTGTTGTTACTTGATGAACCGCTTTCCGCACTCGATACAGAAATGCGTTTGAAATTGCAGGACCACATTCTAAAGTTGCATAAAGAATTTAATCTTACAACTATTCTTGTGAGCCATGACTTTTCTGAAATACACAAAATGAGCGATACTATCATCATCCTTGAAAACGGAAAAATAAGAAGCACCGGAATTCCTTCTGAAGTGTTACTCAATCAACAAAACAGCAAAGACATAAATTTAACCGGTGATATTGTGCAACTCGAAAATGATTCAAATTCTTGCGTGGTGAGTATTTCTGTTGGAAATAATATTCTTAAAATAAATGTGGATGAAAAAGAGTTGAGAAAAATAAATATTGGTGATACTGTATTTATCTCTTTAAAAGCGCTGAATGCCGTGATAAAAAAAATATCGTGATGTATCTTATCTCTTCACTCTTTCCTATTGATCGCTCACCATTCACCTGAGTAAAATAATACCCATTTTTGGCTGCGCTGTTATATCAAAAAAATAAAACCTGTATTCATTCTGTCATCGCTGCATATACTCACAGGGTATAAGTTTTTTCAGCCTGAAAAAGTTGTTACGTTGAACGTTATAATTTATACATGTCTAAAATAAATGGAACTTCCTGGAAATAATCCAGGTCAAAATTCCATGAATGAAGATTTACATGACTTAAAACTTTCCACAGATGCTTGTTCTTAAACAATGTGAACATGTATCTTTTGTTAGAAGCAAAAATTGCGTAAAAAGTATTTCCTGCTGAATGATATTTTAAGAAGCCAAAGTGTAATGGTTTTTTGCCGTTGTTCTCATGATACCACACAATTTTTCTTGTTGTTTTTTTAGCAGGATCATCACTGCAAATAAGCTTTCCAACTGCCTGTCCAAGACTTGTGAAACCAAGATCCTGCTCTATCCAATCGCCCGTTTCTATATCAGTAAAAAACACATTCTCATATCCGTCTTCAAATATTACATGCACCATTTGATGAATGGGATTGTAAATCTCTTCTACTATAACCTTTGAAGTAGTTTCTTCGAATTTTAAATACGCCGCATGATTCATAAAAACAATTTTTTAAAGATCCACGATATCTTCTAAAAAACTTACTCAAAAAATAATGCCAAAAACTAAAAAAAAATGGAGCCAGAAGCCCCATTCATTCCGTAACATTCACCTTTAAATGTTACAAACCAATTGAAAATTTTTCTCCGGTATAAGTTTTTCAGGAAAAGCAAGATTATTTTTTTACCCTCAAAAATCATTGTTTGGATTCTTGGGAAATGTAATAAATATTTATTCCTGAGGATAAATCTCAACCATGCACTCCTGAAGGTTAACATTATAACGGAGCGGTATTGCCGGTTTACAACTGTTTATTTACATTTTGTGCTCAATAATTTTTTGTTTTTTAAACCGATTAATTGAATACATTTACAAAGTAAAAACTATGCCATTTTGGTTTTAGTCTTTCACTTTATGTTGTGGAACTAATTTCGCAGCATCCGTACCAAAAACACAGAGGCTAACAGTTTCTTCTCTTTATGCTAACAAAGGCTGACCCGAATACTGACCTGGCAAAAAAGATTCTTATCATTGATGATGAGGCAGATTTTTGTTTGCTGTTGCGATCCTATTTCACAAGAAGAAAATACGAAGTTTATTTTTCTTACTCTCTCACCCAGGGGCTCCAAATGCTTGATACTGTTCATCCTGATGTTGTTTTTCTCGACAACAATTTACCCGACGGCTCAGGTTGGGATGCGGCAGAAGAGATCAAAAGGAAATTCCCCGGCATAGAACTTAATCTTATAAGTGCATACAGGCACGATCCGCCCAATTGTAACATGTCAGGCATTCATGTTTGGGAAAAGCCGATGCAGTTAAACGAGTTGAGCAAGCACTTTGCATAATTCTATCTGCTTATTTTTCATTTTCATTTTTTGCTTACCAGCTTTAGTACGTGTGGCATCGTCTATTGTGTCACTCACTTGTACGTTCGGAACATTAATAAACAAATATCATGCAAAGCAAACAAGGATATGGCACGCAAAGATGAAAATGGTCTTGCGTCTTCGCTCCTTTGCGAATCATCGCGGGATTTTAAATGCTGAATAGAAATTTTACAATACAAGAGTGCGACGCAACCGGCGCTGCCAAAAGGTTTACTGCCCGGCACATAAAAAAATTCACGGAAAGAATTATATTCTTTGTTTTACCATGTGTATTTACTTGTTTCTTGGTATGAAGGTTGCATTAATTCAATTGCGCAACAAACACTAAAAAAATAGGCTATGAAGGCACAACAGGATTTTTTCGCCGATACAAAGCTGGCTGTAGAAAATTATGTGGAAAATAGAATATTATTGCTCAAACTTGAGGCGACGGAAAAAATATCAAAACTTGCAGGTGCCATGTTCTCAGGACTTTTGATTGCTGTAATGAGTTTCTTCATTATTCTTTTTATAAGTATGATGATCGCATGGTATTTTGGTCAACTGTTGAACAATGTATATCTCGGGTTTGGTATAATATCTGCTTTTTATATTGTGGTGCTGATTCTGCTTTTGATCTTTAGAAAAAAAGTATTGGAAAGAACAATTACAAACACGGTCATTAATATTTTCTTCGAAAAAACTGCACACGACCATGACAACGGCAATGGTGAAAAGTAAAAAAGATCTGTCTGGCATCAACAATTTGAAGGATTTGCAACGCGAAATTGCAAAAACAAAAATTGTTGTAAAACAAGACGAAGAGAGACTAAAGGGGCTTGCTAAAAAAATGCCTGAGGCCGCAATGTTTGCGGCAGCGAATGGTGCAGTGCATATTATAGCGACAAAAGGAGTTCCGGGCAACATTTTCAATCTTGTGCGAAACGGAATTGGATTGGTAATGAATTTTAGGAAACAGAAAAAAGGTTTACGAGGACTGGTAACAAAAGGAAAAGAAATGATACTATATACAGCGCTAAACCAACTTTTGAGAATATACCAGCAGAAACGAAACCGCAGGAGATTGACTTCAGAATTTAAAAGTTAGAATAGTGGCATTATAATTTTATTATCAGAGAAACAAACTTTAGCATTTTGAAGCCGATAGTACGCAAGACTTTAAAGATCATCGGATGGATCACGGTAAGTATCATATTTCTGCTGGTACTTGTATTTATTCTCATACAAATACCGGCAGTTCAAAACTTTGCGAAGAATAAAATCGTTGCTTATCTCGAAAATAAAATAAAAACAAAAGTATCCATCGGAACGTTAAGGATTGCTTTTCCAAAACAAATCGTTTTAAAAGATGTTTATTTTGAAGATCAGCATAAGGATACATTGCTTGCGGGAAAAGAATTGCGTGTGGATATTGCTTTATTAAAATTGTTGAGCAATGAAGTGAATGTCGATTATCTTGAACTGAACGGAATACGTACAAATATCTACAGAATAAAACCTGATACCGTTTTTAATTACGACTACATTGTAAAAGCTTTTGCAACTGAACAAAAAACTTCATCCAAGACGGATACGGCGAGTACTTTGAAATTTCATCTCAACAGAATTGTTTTAAAAGACATTCTTACAACTTTTAAAGATGATGAAACAGGTAATGATGTGTATTTCTATCTCGGCAATTTTGAAACACGCATAAAAACTTTTGATCCCGATCACCTGGTGTATGATGTTCCAACCATTGCTGTATCAAATATCAATGCGAGGATTTATCAATATAAACCGCTTATTCAAGCAAGTGCTGCAACGGCAACTGATACTTCTGCTGCTACTGCATACCCAACATTGCATCTCGATGCTTTAAATCTTTCTAATATAAATTTCAATTACAGGAATGATATTTCGGCTTTACTTGCCGATTTGCATATTGGGGAACTAATTACACATCCTCAAAACCTGAATCTACAATCATTATTAATTCAGTTGAAAGATGTGCAGTTGAAAAATACTTCTGCTAAAATCGTGTTAGGAAAAACTCAACAGGCAAAAGCAGTGAAAGATACGGTTGCGAATAAAACACAAGAACAATTATCCAATCCATGGAAGATCGAATTAGCTAAGGTTGATTTCAGTAATGACAACTTAATTTACGATGATAACAGCAAGCCAAAAGCCGCATCAGGAATGGATTTTAGTCACCTGAACATACGAGGCTTTGTGTTGAATGCCGATAGTTTAATCTTCACGCCAACAACGTATGCAGGTAATATCAATCAACTTGCATTTAATGAACAAAGTGGTTTTAATATAAGAAAGTTTCAAACAAAATTTATTTACAACGATAAAGAAGCAGCGCTGCAAGATCTTTTACTGCAAACAGATAATTCTGTGATCAGAGATAGAATGGTTCTTACATATCCGTCACAGGAAGCACTTACAAAAGATCCCGGAAGCATTTATGTAGATGCAAATCTTTCCAATACATACATTGCAGTGAAAGATATACTTGCGTTCATGCCGGGCTTTAAAAGAAATATGAAAGGGCATGAACAATCCATCATACATTTAAATACTTCTGCAAAAGGTTATGTAAGAGATCTTGCTATTCCGAATTTTGAAATGAGCGGCTTTGGAAGAACGTATGTAAAACTTTCCGGGAACATAAAAGGATTACCTGATACAAAGCACACATATTATAATATTAAGATCGCAAAAATTACATCTACTAAAAATGATGTTTTAAGTTTATTGCCTCCTAAAACACTTCCGTCATCAATGCGTCTTCCTGATGTGTTTGCACTAACAGGATTTTTTAACGGAAGCATGAATGGTTTCAACACACAACTTGCGTTAAGAACAAACAAAGGCAATGTTGATGTGAAAGGAAACATGAATGGAAACAATGAGTATGCTGGAACAGTTGCGCTACGAAATGTTGACGTGGGTTATTTGATGAAGCAGGACACCATGCTTGGCAGGATAACTATGAACGCAAAAGTAAGCGGTGCCGGTCTTGATATGAAGACAGCAACGGTTCATTATGATGTGACCGTTGATTCTGCAGTAGTGAAAGGATATCAGTATAATAATTTTGTTTTGAATGGAGATTTAAATAAAGGAATTGTTCATTCCACTGCAAACATCAACGATCAAAATATAAAATTGAATTTAGATGCAACTGCTGATATAAAGCCAAAATATCCTTCTGTTAAGTTGGATCTTTTAATTGATACGCTTAACATGAAAGCGTTGCATTTAATGACTGATACATTAAATGTGCATGGTCATTTTGCAGCAGATATGCAGGATACCAATCCTGATTCCTTGAACGGAACTGTCAACATAAACAATCTTATTGTAACAAGGGCAGGACAAGTTTTAAGTACTGATAGTTTATCACTCATTGCAACTGCAGCCGCACAACAAAAAAGCATCGTTATAAATTCTGATGCATTAAAAGCAAGTTTAACAGGACAGTTCAAACTCACTGAATTTGCACAAGCATTACAGAAGACGATCAATAGATATTATAATCTGCCGGGTTTTAAAGACACCACTATTGCTGCGCAAAATTGGGAGTTGAATGCAACGATCATTCCGACAGGTTTGTTGTTGCAGTTAATGCCATCTCTTGCTGGAAGCGATTCAACAATTATACACACAACTTTCAACAGTGCAGCAAATGATCTGAATCTCTCAGTAAAAAATCGGTTGCTTGTTTTCAACGGGCAAAATATTGATAGTCTTAATGTTTTTGCAAACACAAATAGTGAACGGCTTAATTATGGTGTTGCTGTAAACGCAATAAGAACACCTTCCATGCATATTCATCACACTTCACTCAATGGATTTGTTGCAAATAATCAACTTGATTTTAATCTGAATGCAAAAGATCAAAAAAATAAAACGCATTATGCACTTGCAGGATTGCTTAGTCAAATAACCAACGGAGTAAAGTTGAGCTTGAAACCCGACAGCGCTGTTCTTGATTACATGCATTGGGATGTAGGAAACAATAATTTTATTGAGTATGATTCTATCAAAGGAATTCTCGTAAATAATTTTTCATTAAGCAACGCCGGTCAATTACTCAGCATCAACAGCACGTCGCAAACGATGAATGCGCCTGTAAAAATTGACTTCAAAGATTTTCAAATAAGCACTATTACAAAAATTGCTAACCAGGATTCATTGTTGTTACAAGGTGTGATCAATGGGAATGCTGTGATAACTGATCCGATAAAAAATCCGGTCTTTACAAGCGATCTGCATATTGACAATGTTATTTATCAACAAGACACTATCGGCAATCTTGCCATACAGGTAAACAATCAACAAGCAAACGCTTTCGCTGCGAATGTTTCTCTGCTTGGAAATAATACTGATCTAAAATTGAACGGTATGTATTATACAGGCGAAGGCCGGATGGATCTGAAACTAAATATGAACCAGGTTAACCTTGCTATAGTAAAACCATTTGCTGCCGGGCAATTAAAAGATATTTCCGGTTATTTGAAAGGCAACGTAAACATTGGGGGAACTATAGCTCAACCTGCTGTTAATGGCGATATTCGTTTCGAAAATGCTTCTATTACTCCTACTATATCAGGAGAGACATTTAAATTACCCAATGACGCAATTGCTATTGATTCAAAAGGAATTCATTTCAATCAATTTACTTTACTTGATTCTGCAAATAATAAAGCGGTTATAACCGGCGATGTATTAACTACTGATTTTAAGAACTATAGTTTTAATGTTGATTTGAATGCGCAGAACTTCACATTAGTGAATACACCAAAAACAACGAATCAGCTTGTATATGGAAAATTGAACATTGATACACGCGTAAAGTTGCGCGGAGATATGAATGCACCCACCGCAGATGCTTATTTGCGCATCAATAAAGAAACAAATTTTGCAATGGTGCTTCCAAGCACAAACCCAGAAGTTGTAAGCCGCGAAGGTGTTGTAAAATTTGTTGATAAAGATCATCCCGGTGATACTTTAAAAGTAACAGACCAGGATACTGTGGGAGCAAGGCGTTCAGCTTTAAAAGGCATTGATGTTACAGCAACAATTGAAACAGACAGCAGCGCACAACTTACTTTGGTGATTGATGAAAGCAATGGTGATGCATTGACAGTAAAAGGTCGCGCTAATCTTGCTGCTGCCATTGATCCAAGCGGTAAAACAAGTTTAACCGGTAATTATGAATTAACGAGCGGCTCGTATCAAATATCAATGACTTTTTTAAAACGCAAGTTTGATTTGCAACGAGGCAGTACGATAACATGGACCGGCGATCCAATGTCTGCTAATATCAACATCACTGCAACATATCTTGCAAATGTTCCTTCAATAGACCTGGTTGAACAACAGTTAGGAAACACGGCACAGACAGAGATGAACAGATACAAACAAAAGCTGCCCTTCAATGTAAACCTGATAATGACCGGAGAGTTAATGAAACCAATTATCGCTTTTGATATTACACTACCGGAAGATGTGGCAAATCAATGGCCCGTAGTGGATGCAAGGTTACAACAGGTTCGCGCAGAAGAATCGGAGTTGAATAAACAGGTTTTTGCATTGTTGTTGCTCGGAAGATTTGTTGGTGAAAATCCTTTCCAAAGTTCTGCAGGTGGTGGCGGCACAGAAGCAATGGTTCGTCAAAGTGCAAGCAGGTTGTTGACTGATCAGATGAATCAATTAGCAGGAAATTTAATCAAGGGTGTTGATATCAATTTCAATCTTACTTCAGAAACGGATTATTCAACAGGGCAGGCTGCAAATCTTACGCAGTTGAATGTTGGTGTAAGCAAACGATTGATGAATGACAGACTAAAAGTGAATGTAGGAAGCAACTTCGAACTTGAGGGGCCACAAAACAGCAATCGCAATGCATCAAATATTGCAGGTGATGTTTCTATCGATTATCAAATTACAAGAGATGGCCGCTACATGATCCGCGGGTATCGTAAAAATCAGTACGAAGGAGTGATAGAAGGCCAGGTAATTGAAACCGGTGTAACGTTCATGCTCAGTTATGATTACAACAAATTAAGCGAATTGTTTATGAGCAGGAAGGAAAAGAAAGAGATTAAAAACACGCCACCGGTGCCTAGTTCCACAAACAACACTACTGCAAAATAATTTTTTTGTGTGACAAGCTATAGTAGTTGTGGCATCGCCGGTTGTGTCACTCACTTGTACGTTCGGAAGTTTTGTGAGCAAACATGAATCGCAAGTAGTAAATCGAAAGTTTGAAATTTATTTTGCGGCTTTGTATTGATGATTAGCGGATCAAAAGTTACAAGAGTGCGACGCAACGAAAGTGTCATAGTAATTCAAAAGCCCGGCTCATAAAAAAATAAAACATGAATGCTAACCGATTGATATTTTTTTTAGGAATAATTATTTTATTCGCATCATGCAGTGCGACAAAAAGTCTCAGTGATGATCAGCTTCTTTATCGCGGTGCTAAAATAAAAATTGAATCAAGCAATCAAAAATTATCCAAGAATGCTAAGAATGATTTCCAGGATGAACTCGAAGCATTGGCTCGGCCAAAACCAAATTCAAAAATTTTGGGCCTGCCTGTGAAACTGTGGATCTACAATGCTTTCAACCCTAAAAATAAAAGCAAAGGATTAGGTCATTGGATACAAACAAAATTTGGTGAACCTCCTGTTATTGCATCTTCTGCAGCATTGGAAAAGAATCGTGCGGTGTTTCAAAATCATTTAGAGAATATTGGTTTTTTTAAAGATACTGTTGTATTAGACACAGTTGTAAAGAACAGGCAACTTAATGCAACATATACGGCACATGTTGCTTATCGCTATGCAATTCGAAACGTAACATTTCCCAATGATTCAAGTGTGTTAAGCAGGAACATACAACTAGCGACAAAAAAATTTTCGTTGTTAAAACCAAAGCAACCTTACGATCTTGATAAAATAAAAAAAGAACGTGAACGAATTGATGCGCGTTTAAAAGAACATGGCTTTTTTTATTTCAGTCCTAATGATCTTATTGTAAATGTTGATTCCACAGTAGGTACTCACCAGGTTGACATGGATGTGCATGTTAAAGATTCAACGCCGATTGAAGCAAGACAAGTGTACAAAATAAAAGATGTGGTTGTGTATGCAGATTATGATATACAGGGCGACACCAATATTCAACATGCGAAAGTGACAAAGTTTGGCGGTTATAAAATTGTAGATCCTAATAACAAATTTCAACCAAAAATTTTCGGCAACACACTTGTGTTTAAACCGGGTGATGTTTATAACCGCACCGATCATAATCTTTCACTTAATCGCTTAACAACTTTAGGTGTTTACAAATTTGTAAAGGCAAGATTTGAGCCTGTTGATACAGTGCAGGGAAATTATCTGAATGCTTATTATTATTTAACGCCTACCATTTTTAAATCGATAAGATTCGAAGTAACTGAACTCTCAAGATCAAATAACACAACAGGAACAGAACTGCAAATAAGCTGGCGACACAGAAATTTTTTGAAGGGCGCAGAATTATTTACAGCTGCGGCTTACGGTGGTTTTGAAAAACAGATCTCAGGCGCTTACAGAACAAATATTTTACGCTACGGAGGTGATTTGAATTTATACGTGCCCCGTGTTATTGCTCCTTTCCATCTTCCTGTTCATGGAGGTTTTGTTCCCAAGACAAGATTCAGAACGGCGTATGAAGTTTATAACAGCAGCGCTGAATATACATTAACATCTATCATTGGAAGCGCCGGTTATCAATGGAAGAATACGATATATAATGAGCACCAGTTAACGTTAATAAATATTAATTCTGTGCAACCGGCACACATTACCGAGCAATATAAATCAGCGCTGGACACGAACGTTGTTTTGCGGCGTGCTATAGAAAAACAACTTATTATCGGTTCCATTTACAACTACAATTACAACACACGAAATGTTGTCAATTACAAACGCAACAATTATTATTTCAATGGTAATCTTGATCTCTCGGGAAATATTCTTGGTTTAGTAACAGGAGCCAACATGGCAAAAGGAAAACAAAAAGAGATTTTCGGAACTCCCTTTTCACAATACATCCGTGCAGAAATTGATTTAAGGCATTATTACAGCCTGAGAAGAAACCGATCATTTAACACGCGTTTTCTTGCAGGTATTGGTTATGCTTATGGTAATGATACTTTGATGCCTTTCGTAAAAGAATTTTTTGCAGGCGGAACTACTGATATAAGAGCTTTTCGATCAAGATCATTAGGACCAGGAAGTTACTATCAACTTGCAACTGATACTTCCAAAGGTTATTACATTGATCAGCCCGGGGATGTAAAGCTTGAATTAAATTTAGAGTATCGTGCAAAATTATTTTCTATTGTCAATTGGGCTGCGTTTGTTGATATGGGAAATGTATGGACTTTAAAAGAAGATAGTTCCAGACTCGGTTCAAAATTCTCAAGTAATTTTTTAAACCAAATCGCAGTGGGAGCGGGGCTTGGTTTACGTTTTGATATAAGCATTCTGGTGTTGCGGCTTGATGTTGCGTTTCCTATTCGTAAGCCGTGGATCACAAGCGGATCGAAGTGGGATTTCAGCGGCATAGGTTTTGGTGATGCAGTTTGGAATCTTGCGATCGGGTATCCATTCTAAAATTAAAAGTGTTGAAATAATTTTTTTGCGAGCTTTTAGCGCTTTGCTCATCGTTCGTTGTGTCACTCACTTGTACGTTCTGTTTTCATGGCAGCTATAGCGATCAAACTAAATACCCAAACAAAGTATCATCCTTATTCAACTCAGTGAAGTCAATATGATATAACTTCATTCTTGAAACGAGTTCTTCATAATCATGTTTTGATTGCAACTCGATTCCAACTAAAGCCGGACCGCTTTCTTTGTTTGTTTTTTGCATGTATTCAAAGCGAGTGATATCGTCTGTCGGACCAAGCACATTGTTTACAAATTCTTTCAATGCACCGGGACGCTGTGCAAAGCGAATAAGAAAATAATGTTTCAATCCTTCGTATTGAAGAGAGCGTTCTTTTATTTCAGGCATGCGATCAATATCGTTGTTGCTGCCGCTTACAATGCATACAACTGTTTTGCCTTTTATCTGTTCTGCATAATCATCAAGCACTGCAATAGATAAAGCTCCTGCGGGTTCTACTACAATTGCATCTTCATTGTATAATTTTAAAATGGTGGTACAAACTTTTCCTTCGGCAACAAGATGTAAGTCATCTAAAACTTCTTTGCAAATTTTATAAGTAATATCGCCTGTGCGTTTTACTGCGGCGCCATCAACAAAACGATCAATGTTTTCAAGTGTTACAGGATGACCAACTTCAAATGCTTTTAACATCGATGGTGCACCTTGCGGCTCTACGCCAATTATTTTTGTTTGAGGTGAAAATGTTTTAAAATAAGTTCCAACACCTGAAGCTAATCCTCCTCCACCGACGGGAACAAACAGATAATCACAGCCCCCTCTAACTCCCCCGGTGGGGGAGAATGATTCTTCTTTATTGAGTTGCTCTAAAATTTCAACACCAACTGTTCCTTGTCCTTCAATGATTCGATAATCTTCAAATGGTGGAATAAACGTCATTCCATTTTCTTTTGTAAATTTTTTTGCAGCAACTGCGCAATCATCAAATGTGTCGCCGATTAATTTTATTTCAATCTTGTCTTCACCAAACATTTTTGTCTGACTGATTTTTTGTTTTGATGTGATCACCGGCATAAATACCACACCTTTTACATGCAACTTTTTACAACTGAATGCAAAGCCCTGTGCATGATTGCCCGCGCTTGCGCATACAACACCGCATTGCAATTGTTCTTTTGGTAAAGAGCACATCATGTTATATGCACCACGCACTTTGTAAGAGCGAACAACTTGTAAGTCTTCGCGTTTCAGATAAATTTTTGCATTGTATCGCTTTGATAAATTTCTATTTAGTTGCAAAGGTGTTTTTGTAGCAACTTTTTTTAAACGTTGTTCCGCTTCCTGGAAATTGAGTTGTGATTTTATTTGTATGAGTTTGCTCATAGGTTCAATAATTTTTCAACCTTTCAATAGCGAGTTGATATTTTTCTAAAAGTCTTGGCGTTCTTTCAACAATCCATGCAAACAATGCATCATGAATAAGCGTTAATGTTACTTGCAAATTTTCCGGTTTACGTGATTCGTATGAAATCAGAAGTTCTGCGAGATTTGGCTCCAGGTTGAGAAAACGTTCCTGGTTATCATAAGCATCTGTGAGTATGCTATACGTTTGAATATCCAGATATTTAAAAACATCGTTTTGTTTTGCCTGTTGCCACGCCACTTCGTTCATATCTCTGAATAGCGCTCCATGTGGCATTAAAACACCTAAATGAATATTCCCACTGTCAAGAAATTGTTTCGCATAAGCAGGATTTCTTTTTGCAGAATCAATATTCCTGAAAACCTGCAGATGATATGTGTATTGTAATGCTGCATTTTCTTTATTGCTGATTAGTTCTTCACGCAACTGATGTAATATTTCTTTCGCTTCACTTTTTTCATGAAGACTATTAAAATATTCAGTGAGCACTAATGCAAGCAGAACGCTGAATACGATCAACAAACATTCTCCCAAATATTCTTTCCAGTTTCTTACAACACTTACTTCGGGAGGTTCTTTCTTCTCATTTATTGTTGCTGTTGTTACTTCATTCGTCGTTGTGGTTGCAGATGGACTTTCTTCATTTGTTGCAGCCGAGTGATTTTCTTCTTTTATTGGCTCATCCATGTGAAAGAATTTGATTCAATATAAAGAATTTATGTGCAATGTTCAACAACGAACAAAACGTTGAAGTGTGCGATGCCGAAACAAGTTCGGCACAGGCTCCACAGAAGTTTCATAGTACCAATACAGCTCGGCTCATAAAAGATATTTCAAAAAAAATGCGAAGCCTAAAACTTCGCATTCATAATTTATTTCTGATTTTCCGGTCTCAAACTTCTCACCGCTTTTCCTGCCTGCCACATTTCACTTTCACGCAATTCTTTCAATTCTCCATTCAACTTTTCACGATAATCAGGCTGACTATTGCTATCAATTGAACGTTGCGATTCTTTACCCGCTGCAACACTGCTGTATAATTCATTAAACACAGGCAACGTTGCATCACGGAATTTTTTCCACCAATCAAGCGCACCGCGTTGTGCAGTGGTTGAACAATTCGCATACATCCAATCCATGCCATTCTCGGCAACAAGCGGCATGAGCGATTGCGTGAGCTCTTCAACCGTTTCGTTGAATGCTTCAGAAGGTGAATGACCTCTTTCGCGCAACACCTGGTACTGCGCAGCAAACACACCTTGTATGCAACCCATCAACGTTCCGCGTTCACCGGTTAAATCACTGAACACTTCCTTTTTGAAATCTGTTTCAAACAAATAACCGCTGCCTACCGCAATGCCAAGCGCAATCACGCGCTCTTTAGCACGACCCGTTGCATCTTGAAAAATTGCGTAGCTGCTATTCAAACCGCGACCTTGCAAAAACATTCTGCGCAAAGAAGTTCCTGAACCTTTTGGCGCAACCAAAAACACATCAACATCTTTCGGCGGAATAATTCCTGTTTGCTCGTTAAAAGTTATTCCGAAGCCGTGCGAAAAATATAATGCTTTACCGGCAGTTAAATGTTTCTTTACCGTGGGCCACAATTCAATTTGCGCCGCATCGCTCAACAAGTAACAAATAATTGTTCCGCGCTGCAATGCTTCTTCAATTTCAAACAATGTTTTGCCAGGCACAAAACCATCTGCCACAGCCTTGTCCCACGTTTTAGAATTTTTGCGCTGCCCAACGATCACGTTAATCCCGTTGTCGCGCTGATTCAATGCCTGTCCCGGTCCCTGCACGCCATAACCAATCACTGCCACCGTTTCATTTTTTAAAATTTCCTGAGCTTTTGAAAGTGGAAATTCTTCGCGTGTTACCACGTTTTCTTCCACTCCGCCGAAATTTAATTTTGCCATTTTTATTTTGTGTTTTGTGTTTTAAGTTTCGCGTTTTGAATTTTTACTTTTTAATTTTTTTGTACTTAGCTTTTGATTCTTTACTCATCGCCTGTTGTGTCACTCACTTGTACGTTTTGAACTTTGTTCATCATTTGTCTGAACCATGATTTTATCCTTATTTGACTGATGAGCCTGATTGAATATTTTTCAGGAGAATCAGATTAATCAGGTCAAGATCGTGGTTCAGACATTTTCTCATTAAAAATAATCTTGTTGTTAAACGGATCATTCACCGTAAAAGCCAATGCTTCATAAAAAGTTTCTTCAATGCCCGGTCTGTTGTATTTATATTTTTTATCGATCAGTTCTTTATGATATTCTCTCACACCTTCGCACCAGATGAATACATGCGTGTTGGGTGAACCATCGCCATGATGTTCGCTCAAATGCAATGTGATTCCATCTTTTTCTATCTCCATATACACGGGTGTGTTCTCTTCAAAGTGATGTTCCCACACTATTTTGAATCCAAGCCAATCGATATAAAATTCAGTTGCTTTGTTATAATCGAAAATGCGCAGAACAGGTATTACTTTTTGAACAGTCATAAGACCTCACCCTTTTGTCCCTCTCCTAAAGAGAGAGGGAGACAAAGCTTTTTAACGTTAATGAAATTTTGTAATTAAGCATTTCGGTTTTCCTCTTCATTCAACTTTTGAATTTGGCTATCCAATATTTTTTTTATCAGATCTACTCTTTGTTGCTGAATCTCTTTTCTTGAACTCACAACTCTGTCAACAATTTTTTCATCAGCAGTCTTTGGCGAACCTGCATTAAAAGGTGGAGCAGGATTATATTCGATCATCAATTGCACTTCTTTTGCAACATCTTCATTAAATAGATTTGCAACGACATACAAACCAAAATCAATTCCTGCTGTAACGCCACCGCCGGTTATACGATTTCGATCAATCACTACTCGTTCTTCAACAACATCAACATTGAACAACTTCAAAAGATTGAGCGATAACCAGTGCGTCGTTGCTTTATAACCGTCCAACAAACCTGCTGCAGCAAGTATCAACGAACCCGTGCAAACTGATGTAACGTATTTTGCATTAACCGCTTGCTTCTGCAAAAAGCTTATCAGATTTTTATTTTGCATCCCATCAAAAATTCCTCTTCCACCCGGTACAAATAAAACATCAACTTGTGGTGCTGTTTCAAATGTTGTATCGGGTGTTAAGAGCAAACCATTATCGCTTTTGACAGGTTGTAAACTTTCCGCTATTAAAAGAACTTTTGTATCAGGCAATCTTCCAAATACTTCATAAGGACCTGTAAGATCCAGTTGCGTTAAGTTTGGAAATATTACCATTCCTATTGTCATATTACATTGTAAATACTTCTTGCTGTTTATCGAGAAATTCGTTTTCTATAACATCTTCGCCCGGCTCTGCATGTTCAAATTCTTTTAATCTTTCATGGAAATCATGAGAGCCTTTGATAATGCCAACTCTTCCGCTTCTTACAAATTCAATCAATCCGTAAGGCTCGAGTGCTTTTATCAATCCATCAGTTTCTTCACGATGTCCTGTTGTTTCAAACACTGTATAATCTTTACGAATTGCTACTGCCCTTGCTCCGTATTTTCTAAGTAATCTTTCCACTTTCACTTTCTCAGTGATCTCATCTGTCGGTACTTTGTACAAAGCAAGTTCCTGCCAAACTATTTCTTCTTCTGTGTTGTAGTATGCTTTCAATACTTCAACCTGCTTTTCAATTTGGCGACAAAGTTTTCTCACTACATCTTCTGTTTCATTGATCAAAATGGTAAAACGATGTACACTATCCACTTCAGAAGGTGAAGTGTTCAAACTTTCTATGTTGATTTTACGACGAGAAAATATAATCGCAATTCTATTAAGTAAACCAATCTGGTTTTCTGTATAAACTGTTATGGTAAATTCTTTTTTTTGCATGACTTCGATTTTGTTGTCATTTAATTTGTTGATAAGAATTGTTGTCGTACAAGTGTGCGACGCAACAAAAGCTTAATTCATATTCTTTGTTCGGTTCAAAATTATTTTCATCTAAATCCATTAAATCCCATAAATCATGATTCAGACTATTTCAACCTAATCTCCGCTACACTGCATCCCTGCGGCACCATCGGAAACACATTATTCTCTTTTCCTACCATTACTTCAAGCAGGTAAGAACCTTTGTGCTCAAGCATTTCCTTCAATGCTGCTTTCAAATCTTTTCTATCACTCACAGATTTTCCTTCAATGCCATAACCTTTTGCAATGGTTACAAAATCCGGGCTTTGAATATCTACAAACGAATATCTTCTTGAATTAAAAAGTTCCTGCCACTGACGCACCATTCCAAGAAAGTTGTTGTTAAGAATAAGAATTTTTACATCGGCACCAAATTGCATAATTGTACCAAGCTCTTGCAACGTCATTTGAAAACCACCATCACCAATGATCGCAACAACGGTTCTGTCAGGTGCTCCGTACTTTGCACCAATCGCTGCAGGCAACGCAAAACCCATTGTGCCGAGACCGCCACTTGTAACATTGCTTTTTGATTTCACAAATGTTGCATAACGACATGCCACCATCTGGTGCTGACCAACATCTGTTACAATCACAGCATCACCTTTTGTTAATTCATTAAGTGCATCAATCACTTCAGCCATGCTCATTTGTTCTGCCGTTGGATGCATTTCATCACGAATCACTAATTCCTCTTCTTGTTTTGTATACTCTCTAAATTTTTGCAACCATTCTTTGTGTTCTTTCTTTTCAATCAACTCCGTGAGCATCGGTAATGTTTCTTTACAATCGCCCCAAACTGGAACAGTTGCTTTTACATTCTTATCAATTTCGGCAGGATCAATATCAAGATGGATCACCTTCGCCTGCTTCGCATATTTATCTAAACGACCTGTAACACGATCATCGAAACGCATACCAACAGCGATCAACACATCACAGTCATTCGTCAAAACATTTGGTCCATAATTGCCATGCATACCAAGCATTCCAACATTTAATGGATGATCTGTTGGCAATGCACTTAAACCAAGAATCGTCCATGCAGCAGGCAATTCGCCTTTTTCAATAAATGCTTTGAATTCATTTTCTGCTCTGCCAAGAATCACACCCTGACCAAAAATCACAAATGGTTTTTGCGCTTCATTAATGAGTTTCGCAGCTTCTTCAACATACTCTTTCCGTACGATTGGTTTCGGACGATAACTGCGAATATGATTGCAGGGTTCATAACCATTGTAATCAAATTTTTGTATCTGCGCGTTCTTCGTGATATCGATTACAACAGGTCCGGGACGACCGCTTCTTGCAACATAAAATGCTTTCGCCAACACAGAAGGAATTTCAGTTGCATCTGTTATTTGATAATTCCATTTTGTAATGGGTGTTGTAATGTTTATCACGTCTGTTTCCTGGAATGCATCGGTGCCAAGCAAATGCGCAAACACTTGTCCCGTGATGCAAACAACAGGAGTGCTGTCGATTTGCGCATCAGCTAAACCAGTCACCAAATTTGTTGCACCCGGTCCGCTTGTTGCAAACACTACACCGACTTTGCCCGATGTTCTCGCATATCCCTGCGCCGCGTGTATCGCGCCTTGTTCGTGGCGCACCAATATGTGTTCAAGTTCGTTTTCGTAATCAAACAATGCATCATATATCGGCATTATCGCGCCGCCCGGATAACCAAAAATTGTTTTTACATCTTCGGCTATAAGCGCTTCCAATACTGCTTGTGAGCCGGATATATTTGTGTTCGTTTTATCCGCCCACTCAACTTTTTCCTTTTTTATTTCAAGAGTTTCCATAAAAAATATTTTTTATTATGTGCCCAACTTTCGTCTAAGCATTGGGCTTTACTTGCGTCGCACTCTTGTACGACTTATTCTTTATTCAACAATTATGATACAACTTAATTTCTTCGGTAGATTCCCAACAAGTCAGTAGAGCCTACATTTGAGAATCCAACTTGCCGCAGCATCGTAACCAATTGACCGCGGTGATAAGTTCCGTGATTGACGACATGCGCAAACAGTTGATAATACGGCATTGAATAAGCATCGCCGTTCAATCTTTTGAAATCAAGTTTTGTTTGTAAACAGCTCTCATCAAAATTGTCTATGAATGTTTTCAACGCTTCATCATTTTTTTTCCATAAAGCAATATGGTCATCTTTAGTTCCTTTGAATGCATTCTGCAACCAAACAAAATTTGGATTCTTTTTAAATCTTTCGATCCATGCATTCTCTGCACTTATCACATGCAATACTGTTTGCTGAATGCTATTAAAGCTGCTGACGACTTCCTGGTTCCATTGTTCATCATTAATTTGATCAAGCCAGTTGCAAACAATATTGTTCGCCCACAAATTATATTCAGCTAACTCCTGGAAATATTTTTTTGTCATAGCTATGCCCCCATCCCCTAAAGGGGAGTATTATTATTTCAATTTATTAAACCCTATTCTTTCTCTTTCTTCCCACTTTCGTTGAGACACTTTTTCATCCAACAAGTTTTCAATTGCATCATATATCTGGTTCAATTGAGCATCATGATTTCCTACCTGATCTTTGAGTTCTCTTAGCTGTTCTTTTAAATCGTTTTGCATTAATAAAATTTTTCTTATCTCCACAAAAGCTCTCATGATTGCGATGTTCATATTGATGGCTTTATCGCTATTTAAAACACCACTTAACATTGCAACGCCTTGTTCAGTGAAAGCGTATGGCAGATATTTGCTGTGCTGTCCTCTGCCTGTCTTTAAGGTTGCAATTTGTGACCTTAAAGGATTATTTGTTTCTAAGGTTTCAATTTGAAACCTTAAAGAATCATACTCTTCTTTGGTGAGCTGAAACATGAAATCGGGTGGAAAACGTTTAATATTTCGCCTTACAGCAAGATTTAACGACTTGGTTTCAATTTCATACAAGTCTGCTAAATCGCGGTCGAGCATTACCCGCTCTCCTCTGATTTCATAAATCCTGTTTTGTATGCTTCGAATTATTTGCATGCCTGATATTGTAAGTTGTTGCTTCATGTACTTTAGTATAAGTGTGCGACGCAAGGGACGATGCCATAAAAACAAAAGTTTGGTTCATAACTTTCCTCATAATCCTTGCATCCAAACCCCCGTTCAGACTTCATCCGTTACACATCCCTCCGCCGCTGTCTTTACAAACTTTGCATATTTATATAGAACACCACTTGTTGCTTTTAACGACGGCTTCCTCCACGCTGCTCTTCTTTTTGCAATTTCTTCATCACTCACTTTAAGCGTGAGGGTATTTTTTACTGCATCAATTTCAATGATGTCATCATCTTCAACAAGCGCGATCAAGCCACCTTCGTAAGCTTCGGGAGTGATGTGACCAACAACAAAACCATGTGTGCCGCCACTGAATCTTCCATCGGTGATCAATGCAACAGATTTGCCCAAACCCGCGCCAATAATAGCTCCTGTCGGTTTCAACATTTCCGGCATACCGGGTGCACCTTTCGGTCCGATATTGCGTATCACCACAACATCACCAGCATGAACTCTTCCGCTTTGCAAACCTTCAATCAAATGTTTTTCTCCTTCAAATACTCTTGCAGTTCCTTCGAAACGTTCACCTTCTTTACCACTGATCTTTGCAACGCTTCCGCCTTCAGCAAGATTGCCATACAATATTTGTAAATGCCCCGTTGCTTTCAACGGCTTTTCAAGAGGCATAACAATTTTTTGTTTTTCAAAATCAAGATCAGGTGCATCTTTCAAATTTTCTGCAACAGTTTTTCCTGTGACTGTTAAGCAATCTCCATGCAGCAAACCTTTACTCAACAAATATTTCATTACCGCAGGAACACCACCATGTTCGTGCAAGTCTTCCATCAAATATTTCCCACTTGGTTTAAAATCTGCAAGAACAGGAATTTTATCGCTAATCTTTTGAAAGTCGTCTTGTGTTAATTCAACACCGACACTCTTTGCCATAGCAATCAAATGCAACACAGCATTTGTGCTTCCACCCAACACCATGATAACTGTAATAGCATTTTCAAATGCTTTGCGTGTCATGATATCCCGTGGCTTAATATCTTTTTCAAGCAACAATTTTATTGCTGCACCAACTGCTGCACATTCTTTTTGTTTCTCTTCACTCAACGCAGGATTCGATGATGAGTTTGGTAAACTCATTCCCAATGCTTCGATTGCACTTGCCATTGTGTTTGCAGTGTACATACCACCGCATGCACCCGCACCCGGACAAGCATGTTGAACAATGCCTTTAAAATCTGCTTCACTTAAATTACCTGCAATCTTTTGTCCAAGCGCTTCAAATGCACTCACAATATTTAAATCTTCGCCTTTATAATGACCGGGCGCAATCGTTCCTCCATACAACATAATAGAAGGGCGATTTAATCTTCCCATCGCCATCACAGAGCCGGGCATATTTTTATCACAACCCGGAATGCAGATCAACGCATCATAATATTGTGCACCGGCATTTGTTTCAATGCTGTCTGCAATCAGATCGCGGCTCACCAAACTGTAACGCATTCCATCGGTTCCCATGCTGATGCCATCGCTCACACCAATCGTGTAGAAACGCAATCCCAGCAAGCCTTCCACGCTGTCAACACTTTTCTTCACGCTCGTTGCAAGATCGTTCAAATGCATGTTGCACGGGTTGCCATCCCATCCCATGCTCGCAATGCCCACTTGCGCTTTGCCAAAATCTTCTTCTTTAAAACCAATCGCATAATACATTGCCTGGGCGCCCGGCTGCGTTACGTCTTGCGTTAATGTCTTCGAATATTTGTTCAATTCTCCCATCTGTTGTGATTATATTTTTTATGTTGTCGTCTTTATATCTTTAATCAACTTCTGTTGTGTCACTCACTTGTACGTTCTGAACTTTATTCAGCAACCTCACCCTCCTTCTCCCTCTCCTTGAAGAGAGGGAGCGGTGCTTCATCTCTTTATTAAAGCTCATATCTTCCACATGAGCATTATATTTTCATTCATCAGTAGCTTCACTTTCAAACAATCGCTTCGTGCAACTTTGTGTCTTTGTGCCTTTGTGGTTCAAATACTTTTTCTGTTACTCTGTCTTTATATGTCAACTGAATTTTTTTGCTCAATGTATCATTCCAGTTCTTTGTAAACTTTGCATCATCCAAACTTTCCCAGCCAATCACTTCTCCCGCAGTGCCGCAGAAGAATGCTGCATCTGCGCCTTTTACTTCTTCTGTTGTAAATAATTTTTGTTCGACAGGAATATTTAGTTCATCACATATTTCAAGAACTGTTGCTCTTGTAATGCCCGGAAGAATATTGCCTAACGGTGGTGTAAACAATTTTCCGTTTTTTTCATAAAACATATTTGCGCCCGTTCCTTCTGCAACAAATCCATTCATGTCGGTTAACAACGCTTCATCATATCCTTTTGATTTTGCTTCCTGGCTTGCAAGAATTGAATTTACATAGTGACCACTTGCTTTTGCTTCTATCTTAAATCCTTTTGGATTGGGTCTTTGAAATGATGAAGTCATTATTCTTAACAACTTCTCACCAAAGAACGGAGCCATTTCCCACACTTCGATTACAATAAATGAAGTTTCATTTTTTACAAAGCTCATGTTGGCAGGTGCATAAACAACAGGTCTTATGTATGCGTCCTGCAAATTGTTTTTATGCAATAATTCATAAGTTATTTCGATCAACTCTTCTGTTGTCCATGTGTAAGGCATGTTCATGGCAAGAGCAGAATTTTTTAAACGGTCATAATGTTCAATAGGTTTGAAAATCTTTGTTTCGCCATTCACTGTTTTGTATGAACGTATCCCTTCAAATACTGCATAGCCATAATGCAAAGACTGGCTGTAGAAATCCATCTTTGCTTCGGTAGCTTTTATATATTCTCCATTCAAGTAGAGAATGGTGTTTTCGTTAAAATAGTTTGCCATCTTTTTTTCTTATTGCTGAGTAAAATTCTTCAGTACAAGAGTGCGACGCAACGGAAGCATCATGCTTGTACTAAAGTTGGGCTCATAAAAATTCCATTTTATAAATTATATAAGCACTTATATAATTGTTGACTTGCGCAACTCAATATTTTTCTGGTTTACTTCGCCGGTGATTTTGTTGTTAACGTAATCTGCAACTAAATCGCCGATGGTGGAAGTAAAATAAAAATTGATGCTGTCAATATCTTTTGTTACGAATTTATTTTGCATTGTCCAGTCAACCGCTTTTCTCACAAGGCTTGCTTCTTCGTGCATCTTGAGATAATCGAGCATCATCGCGGTAGAAAGAATGGAGCCGAGCGGATTTGCGATGTCTTTGCCGGCAGCCTGCGGATACGAACCGTGAATGGGCTCGAACAAAGCAGTGCCCGTGCCGATCGACGCAGATGGCAACATGCCGAGCGAACCGGCCAACACACTTGCTTCATCGCTGATGATATCGCCAAACATATTTTCTGTGAGCACCACATCAAACTGTTTCGGATAAAGAATAATCTGCATTGCGGCATTGTCGACAAACATATAATCAACTGCAACTTCAGGATATTGCGTCGCGATTTCCTGCACAACTTTTCTCCAGAGACGTGAAGTTTCAAGCACATTCGCTTTGTCAACCAGCGTGAGTTTTTTTCTGCGCTGCATTGCGTATTGAAACGCAAGATGCGCGATGCGTTCTATTTCAGCCTTTGTATAAACACATTCATCAATCGCTTGTGTTTTCTCTTCGTTCATCTCTTTTTTACCGAAATAAATTCCGCCGGTGAGCTCGCGGAAGATGATGAAATCGATGTCTTCCAATTGCTTTTGCTTCAGCGGTGACAAATGTTGCAACGCCGTATAAGTTGTGATGGGACGAATGTTTGCATAGAGCTGCAATGATTTGCGCAATTTGAGCAAACCCTGTTCCGGTCTCACTTTCGCTGTTGGATCGTTGTCGTATTTCGGATGACCAATTGCGCCAAATAAAACTGCATCGCTGTTTAAGCAAGCGGTGATCGTTTCATCAGGCAAAGGATTTCCTGTTTTATCAATTGCATCCGCACCCATCAAACAATAAGTGTAATGAAACTCGTGGTGAAACTGTGCTGCAATGGCATCAAGCACTTTCAAAGATTGTTTGGTTACTTCAGGTCCGATGCCATCTCCGAATATTACTGCAATATTTTTTGTCATTGTCGTTGCTGTTAATAGAATTATTTTAAAAATTTATACTGCTACTGAAATTGATTTCCCGATCGAATATATTTTTTGTTCTCCTTTATTCAACTCTAACACTTTATCTATGCATTGAGGAATCTCTTGATCGTAATGGCTGATATAGATAAGTGTTTTGTTGAGATGTTCGCATAGTGTATCGATCAACTCAACAAACTGTGTTGTTTGACGATCATCCAAACCCTGGCAAGGTTCATCTAAAAGAAGCAATGGAGGATCTTTTACCAAAGCCCTTAACAGCAAAGTCAATCGTTGCTCACTCGTTGAAATTGTTGAAACCGGCTTGTGTTGCACATGAGAAAGTTGTAAAAGATCCAACCATTGTTCAGTCAGCTGACGTTGTTGATGTGTAAGTTTTTTATATAAACCTATTGTATCAAAAAATCCTGAGGCAACTGCATCGAGAACTGTTATGCTTGTATCAAAATACCATTGCAATTCAGGAGAAACATAGCCGATCTTTTGTTTGATGTCCCAAATGCTTTCACCACTTCCTC
>Ga0207657_10001299_pt1 | contig 26510 bp, 24 predicted proteins | sample KBSC33metaG_FD_184316 | JGI IMG/M metagenome (GOLD analysis project Ga0207657, IMG submission 184316) | Corn rhizosphere microbial communities from Kellogg Biological Station, Michigan, USA - KBS C3-3 metaG (SPAdes) (version 2) | ecosystem: Host-associated > Plants > Roots > Rhizosphere > Soil ... | reverse complement strand
TGGGGCCCGAGCAGGTATTGCTCAACGTAGATATCCAATTCAGAAGCGGGCTCACGGTGCAAGAACTCGAATCGAGTATCGATCGCCTGGAGGAACGCATCCGCAAGGAGGATCCCAAAATCCAGCGCATCTTCATTGAAGCGGAAGGTTTGCGAGGAGAGAGCAGACCGGCGCGGCGAGCAGCTTAGCAGCAAAGCGGGTCACAGAGCCTTCCGCGACCCGCGTCAGTGGCCTTCTTCTTCCAGGAACTTTTCCGCTTCCAGTGCCGCCATGCAACCTGAGCCGGCGGCTGTGATGGCTTGCCGATAGCGGCGGTCCTGCACATCACCGCAAGCGTAAACACCTGGTACGCGAGTGAAAACGTTGTTGGTGGTCTTCAGGTAGCCGTCCTGATCCATATCGAGTTGGCCTTCAAACATCTTCGCATTGGGTATGTGGCCGATCCCAAGAAACATCGCGCTTGTGGGGAAATCCCATTGCTCACCACTTTTCAGGTTACGTAGACGCAACCCAGTCACTTCCTTCTTTGTGACGTCCAGGACATCGTCTACAACGGTGTCGGTAAGGAAGTGTATTTTCTCGTTCTTCTGTGCGCGTTCCAGCATGATTTTGGAGGCGCGAAAATCGGAGCGGCGATGAATCAATGTGACTTTGCTTGCGAATCGGGTGAGAAATGTTGCTTCTTCCATTGCCGAGTCGCCGCCTCCGATGACAGCAATCTCTTTGCCGGAGAAAAAAAAGCCATCGCAAGTCGCGCACGACGAAACACCATGTCCGATTAAGGCCTGCTCACTCGGCAAACCAAGCCAGCGTGCTGACGCTCCACTGGAGATGATCAGAGTACGAGTGCGAATCACGTCTTTTCCCATGGTCAGAGTGAATGGCCGGGTGCTGAGGTCGGCTTTGGCCACATGACCCATGTGGTATTCGGCGCCAAAGCGCATAGCCTGTTTTCGCATGTTCTCTATCAGCTCAGGGCCCTGAATGCCTTCCGGGAAGCCAGGGAAATTCTCCACCAGGGTGGTCAGCGAAAGTTGCCCGCCGGGTTCATGGCCTTCGATAACAAGCGGGCTCAGCTTAGCGCGGGCGGTGTAAAGAGCAGCAGTGTGTCCAGCGCAGCCCGACCCGATAATGACGACGTTGCGAATGGATTGATCCATAGTTGTAGAAACTTAGATTGCAGATCCTGGATTTGGTTTCAACGCGGCCTCGGACCCACACGACGGCACATTGTAACCGCGCGTCATTTCTTATCGCTCGGAGCAGCCTGCGGTTTCGCTCGCTGCTTGCCTGTGGAGGGCTTTGCTGGCCTGCTTTTCAACTTACCCGATGTCACAACTTTGGCCAATTCCTCTGGCACGGTACGACGCGCAGCGAGCACATCGCGGTAGTGACCGAGAACCGATGACGCATCCCGGAAGAGAGGCTCAAAAGCGGTCTGATCCGGCGGTGGACTGCCCGCAGTTCCAGCGCAGCGGGCCAGGACAACTGAGGTTTTCCCAAAGCGTTCCAGCCGGATGCGTCCTACCGGAGTGTTGGATCCCAGCATAGCCGCGGGGCTTGCCACCGCCGAGGCACTGTCTTCGATTGAAAGCTGAACCAGATCTTTGGGATCACGCACATGCAGCGTGAGAGTCTCAATCATCTCATTGGCATCTGCGCTGAATGAATATTGCACATTGCTGAAGGTGGTTGTCGGAGAGAACTCCCGCCGGATGCGCACCCAGGCGGCAGTCAGTGGTTGCTGAGCAGTGCTGCCTGGCGGCCCCGCCTGTAGAAGCGCAGCCTTGTCGGAAAGACTTGATCTTCCCCGCGCAATCTCGAAGTCGGGGACGAATTGGGGCTGCTTCGGAACCTTGCTGAGAGCCGACGCGATCTCTTTCTGCTCGTCGCCGCTCGGAGAGCATACGTTCAGCACGTTGACTTTGACCGGCGGCGACCCCGGTTGTGCCTGTTGCGCGAAGGCAAACAGCGACGGCAGCGCAAGTACTGAGACTACAAAGATTTTCGGGAGCACGGCGGCATTTTATCAGGCTCCAAGATTTAGCCCTCTGGCGTTGGCCAGTCGCCCTTCCCGGGGCCTTGCCCGCCAATTCCTCGTAGAATGAAAAGATGGCGAACTTAACCCTGGTTTACGGCATGCGATTGCTTCCGGCCGACGAAGTTGTCGAGGTCGGAGAAGCTCCTGTGAAACTGAAGAATGGGCGAGATGCACACGTGACCATGCATATCCTGGAAGGCAGCAAAGAAGAAATAGAAAAGCAACTGCGCACCAGCCTGGAAGCGTTTTTCGACTTTTACCCGGAGATCTAAAGATCTGTTTCTTCTAACGTGCTCTGGAGTGCATCACTGAACTGTGAATAAGCAAGAGGAGGCTTTCACAATTCGTGCGGCTGCGCCGGGCGATGGTGAAGCCATCGTTGAATGCCTTGCTTTGGCGTTCGCTCCTTACCAGCAAGCGTACACTCGTGATGCGTTCCTGGACACGGTGCTAACAGCTAAAACCGTTCTCGAACGCATGTCACAGATGTCGATCTTTGTTGCGACCAATGAGTCAGGCAAAGTGGTGGGAACAATCGCGTGCAAGGTGATGGAAAATGGCAGAGGACACCTGCGCGGCATGGCAGTGAGACCCGAATTCCAAGGATCGGGTCTAAGTGGACGCCTGCTGAACACGGCGGAAGAGGAACTCCGCCGTTCAGGGTGCAAACGTATTACCCTTAACACCACCGAACCGCTCAAGAGGGCAACTCGTTTCTATCAAAAGTACGGGTTCCAACCCACGGGAAAAATCGGAAGTTTCTTCGGCATGTCGTTGTTTGAGTACAGCAAGTCCATTTGAGAAACGTTCGCTCTTCTTTCTCGAGCTGCGAGCTTAATCTCACCAATCGTCACCCACCTGCGCCGCTTCCTGGATCTCAAGACGCCCTGTTGCTGGGCGGATATAATCAGGTGTCGCGACATGCGTGCCCGTCCTTCCATTCTGCTTCACGCTAAGCTCATGCAACTCGGCTGGCCTCCACGGACGCGAGTTGGGCGGATTGCATTCTTTGTTCTCGCCCTGGATATATTCTTATTCATTCTGGAGAAGCTGTTCGTATTCTTCCGAGTCTCTTCCGGAACTACTCTGGGCGGCTGGGTCACCTTTCTCACGTTTATCTGCGGCCTCCTCTTCTCCTGGCTGCTTATTCAATGGTTACGTGAAAAGATGTTGTGGCGTCTTCGCAATCGTCTGATTGTCACTTACATATTTATAGGAGTAATCCCACTCATTCTGCTCGTAACCCTGTCGGCCACTGCCTTCTATCTATTTGCCGGGCAGTTTGCCACTTTCATCGTTACCACGGGTCTCAAGTCCGATTTGGGCGCCTTACAGGCGGCGAACTCAGCCATTGCCCACGATGTAGCTGGCGGCATGAGCGGTGAGACCGGCGCAAGCATCCCTCTGGAAGGTTTGCGCCAAAGGGATCCAAACTGGAAGGACCGACAGGTTTCTGCCTATCTCGACGGAAAGTTGGTTTTGAACAGTTCCCCGTACAATCTACCGGCTCCGGTATTGGCCAGTTTCCTGAAAAACTCTTTTGAAGACATCGTGCGAGACCGCGACCAGCTCTATTTGCGAGTTGTGCAGAGAATTGACCTCCGCGGGAAGAAGTTGACTGTCATTTCCAGCGAACCCCTTGACCAACATCTGCTCGAGCACCTGGCTTTGGGCCTGGGTGAAATAACTTTGTACCCACGCGGCCTCACTCTCCAGAAGCTCGATCAGGGACAGAGTTCAAAGGGCACACGCGACGCGGAGAATGATTCTGCGCCCCGAGCCAAGAAATCGGATGGCGAGTATGTCCTCGACACCGGCAAGGAACCGTTAACGGGCATCACAGCGGGAACTGTTCCCAGCCCCACCCGAACTGGCGATCGACTGGTCTCCTTCGCCACGACTGTCTCTGTAGTTAACTGGGATACCGGCAACTCAAACAGCCCCGCTGCAGTGAGTGTGCAGACGCGCCTCTCCAAGCTATACGAACGGCTCTTTGCAGCCCTCGGTGAGTTTGCCCCGGCAATTGAGTTTCTCTTGCTGTTCATGTTGATCGCCTTCGCTCTCATTGAATTGATCGCTCTCATCATCGGCGTTGGATTGACACGAACCATAACTCGATCCGTAGCCAGTCTCTACCAGGCAACCCAGCGGGTGAACCGCGGTGATCTTTCGCACCGAATAGCGGTCAAGTCCAAAGATCAGCTTGCCGCTCTCGAAACTTCATTCAACTCCATGACCGAGTCTCTGGAGAAACTGCTGGCAGAGCAGAAGGAAAAACAGCGTCTGGAAAACGAGTTAGTCATCGCCCAGGAAGTGCAAGCGCAGTTGTTTCCCAGGGAGATATCGCAACTGGAGTCGCTGGAAGTTCACGGTTTCTGCCGTCCTGCACGCACAGTCAGCGGCGACTACTACGACTTTTTGAGGCTGAACTCTCACAAGTTAACCCTGGCCGTCGGTGATATTAGTGGCAAGGGCATTTCGGCAGCACTGCTGATGGCAACCATCCACTCCGCGGTGCGTGCCTACACACTGGAAACCGTACCTTCCGCCAATGTACCGATGGCGCTACAGGCTGGGGCAGGCTCAGGCCTGATGGTCGCTTCGACTTTGCAGGGCTTGGACGTGTCCCCCAGTGGAATGCTGTCGCTGCTTAATCATCAGCTATACGAAAGTACGCCGTCCGAGAAGTACGCCACCCTCTTCCTTGGTGTTTACGATGGGATCTCGCGAACCATCAGCTATAGCAACGGCGGGCATTTGCCTCCAATCATCATCGGACGGGACGGCTCCCTTCGCCGGCTGGAAGCGGGCGGTATGGTGGTCGGGCTTTTCGACAATCTGACCTTTGAAGAAGGCACAGCGCAAATGAAGCCGGGCGATATTTTCCTCGCATACAGCGACGGCGTTACGGAACCTGAAAATGATTTTGGCGAGTTCGGCGAGCCAAGGTTGATTGATCTCGTGCGGGAGAACCAGGATATGTCGCTGGTGCGTATCAGTGAACTGGTGACCGCGGCCGTCGATGACTGGATTGGCGACCACGAGCAGCCAGATGACATAACGTTGGTTTTGGCTCGCGCGCGATAAGAATTTGGCAGCTCCTTTCCTTCGAGCACGCTTAGGATTATTGCCTGCTTCATCGTATTGCAGTACTGAATGGTCCACAATAAGCTTCCCGCGTTTTCATACCAACTTCGTTTGTGTGACCTAACTCACACCTGCTCGTGCGCAGAGTCACTGTCATTCCCAGGACTGACGGCTGTAATCAGTCCTAGGCGGCCGATCCAAGCGGCAGCCGCGAAACTCCAACGGTTCGCTAAGGAAAACACAATGGCTGAAAACGATCACGTCCTGCAATGCCCAGTCTGCCAGGGCCACGGAGAACTCAAGCGCTCCGAAATTCTCAAACTCCTGTCGGACCCCGATTTCAAAAAACACCTGGATGTCTATCTCGCCGAACTGCGTCATCCTACGGAGGATTGCGAAGAAGATACCGCTCACCTGGTGAGCGTCGAAAGCAAATCCCGCGAGTTCGGAACGGAAGTGCACCGGTGGAATCCGCAGCTTCCCATCTGGCAGCGTAGTCCGAAGGAATAGTGTTCCCGCTCCGATACGAAGTCTGGACTTCTAAAGCGGCACAGAGTTTTGCAGCTTAGTTTTTTTGAAGTTTCTATAGGAGGAAAACACATGAGTGCTGGCATTCTTACCCCGCCCACAACGGGCGACTACATCGAACAGGTCATGAACACCGTTAAGGCGAAAAATCCTGCGGAGCCTGAGTTTCACCAGGCGGTGCAGGAGGTTTTCGAATCGCTTCGCCTTGTACTGCAGAGACACTCCGAATACCGCGATGCGCGCATCCTTCAGCGCATGGTTGAGCCGGAGCGCGTGATTATGTTCCGCGTCCCCTGGTTCGACGATCAGGGGCAAATACAGGTCAACCGCGGATTTCGCATCGAGATGAATAGCGCCATCGGGCCCTACAAAGGCGGCCTGCGCTTCCATCCCTCCGTCAATCTGGGCATTTTGAAGTTCCTCGCGTTCGAACAGGTGCTGAAGAATTCTTTAACCACTCTCCCCATGGGCGGCGGCAAAGGTGGCTCGGATTTCGACCCCAAGGGCAAAAGTGACAACGAAGTCATGCGGTTTTGTCAGAGTTTTATGACCGAACTCTTCCGCCATATCGGTCCTGATACGGATGTGCCCGCCGGCGATATAGGAGTAGGCGGCCGCGAGATCGGCTTCCTCTTCGGCCAATACAAGCGCCTGAAGAATGAATTCACTGGTGTATTAACCGGTAAGGGATTGAACTGGGGTGGATCGCTCATTCGTCCAGAAGCGACCGGCTATGGTTGCGTCTATTTTGCCTCCGAAATGTTGAAGAGCCGCAAGGACTCGCTGGAAGGCAAGCTGTGCCTGGTTTCCGGCAGCGGCAATGTGTCGCAATACACGGTCGAAAAGCTGCTCGACCTCGGCGCGAAGCCGGTCACTTTGTCAGATTCCAATGGCGTTATTTTCGATCCGGATGGAATTGATCGCGACAAACTGGCGTGGGTCATGGATCTGAAGAATGTCCGGCGTGGGCGCATTCGTGACTATGCCGACAAGTTCAAGAAAGCCATATTCATGCCCACCGACCTGAAGCTCGAGCACAACCCGCTCTGGAACATCAAAGCGGACTGCGCCTTCCCGAGCGCGACCCAGAACGAGATCACCGCGAAAGACGCGGCTAATCTCATTAAGAACGGCATCAAGGTCGTTTCCGAGGGTGCGAACATGCCAAGCACTCTGGAAGCAACCCGCCTGTTCCTGGAAGCGGGCGTGCTCTATGGCCCAGCCAAGGCTGCCAATGCGGGCGGCGTGGCGACCTCGGGTCTGGAGATGTCGCAGAACAGCGCTCGTCTAAGCTGGACCCGAGAGGAAGTCGATGATCGCCTGCACAAGATCATGATTTCCATTCATAAGGCCTGCTTCGAGACAGCGGCAGCTTACGGGACACCAGGAAATCTGGTGAACGGCGCCAACATCGCCGGTTTCGTGAAAGTCGCTAATTCCATGCTGGACCAGGGACTCGTCTAGATCCGGTGACGTTACGACGGGGTGGATTCGTCCACCCCGTTTTCTCGCGCAAAATGACCGCTTTTTGGCCCATTCGCCGCTTTGTGACTGCCGTTTCGTCGCGATGTGATGTGCGTCATAGATGCTTGTGCACTGCCCTGAAAGAATAAACGCTGAAGAATCGGTTCGAGGAGCAACGTGTTCAAGATCGTTCATGCGGAGTTCATTGCCCCCGGTATCAAGCGGTTCGTGATTGAAGCTCCACGGATCGCGCGAAAGCAGCAGCCCGGACAATTCCTCATCGTTCGTATCTACGAAGAAGGCGAGCGCATTCCGCTCACGATTGAGAGATCTGACCCTAAACTGGGCACCGTCAATATTGTTGTGCAGTCGCTTGGTAAAACGACACATCTTCTGAACACGCTGCAGACCGGCGACAGCATCCTCGATGTAGTCGGCCCCTTGGGAAAGCCGTCACAGATCGAGAACTTCGGTACCGTCGTCGTCATGGGCGGCGGCGTTGGAACCGCGATGGCCTATCCCACCGCAGCCGCGCTGAAACGCGCCGGTAATCGCGTGATATCCATTGTCGGAGCCCGCAACAAAGATCTGGTGATCCTCGAGAATGAGATGCGCGCCATCAGCGACGCTCTGATGATCACCACCGACGACGGAAGCTACTGCGAAAAAGGTTTCGTCACCGACAAGCTCCGCCAACTGATCGAGTCCGGCACGCCCATCGATCTCGTGCTCGCGGTTGGCCCCATTCCCATGATGAAGGCTGTCGCTGAGGTCACCCGCGCCGCCAACATCCGAACCGTCGTAAGTCTCAACCCAATCATGATCGATGGAACTGGCATGTGCGGCGGCTGTCGGGTACTAGTCGGGGGCAAGAGCAAGTTTGCCTGCGTGGATGGTCCCGAGTTCGAAGCGCACGAAGTGAATTTCGAAGTCCTCGTCCAGCGCAATGCCATGTATCGTGACGCGGAACGACGATCCCTTGAGGAATATCGGCACGCGGAAACGGTCAGCCAACAACTGGCAAGACCGCTGATAGCTGCGTCCGTACGGAAAGGAGTCGGCAAATGACTCCTCCAGTCCACAAGTCCTCCAATCCGTTGGCCAATCGAGATCGCATCAAACTCCCTCGGCAACACATGCCGGAGCAGCCAGCCGAGACCAGATCAAAACAGTTCACCGAAGTGAATACTGGCTACTCCACCGAACTCGCCCGCCAGGAGGCTTTGCGCTGCCTGGAATGTGCCAAGCCCACCTGTACCGACCATTGTCCGGTGGGAGTGAAGGTGCGCGAGTTCGTGCAACTTATTGTGGATGGTGACTTCCTCGCGGCCGCGGCAAAAATCCGGGAAGACAACGTGCTCCCGGCGGTAACAGGACGCGTTTGTCCGCAGGAAGATCACTGCGAAGGAAGCTGCTTGCTCTGTAAGAAAGGCGAGTCGCTTGGAATCGGCTATCTCGAGCGCTTCGTAGCCGACTACGAGCAGCAGCATATGGATCGCAGTCAGATCCGCAAGGCGCCGCCGACAGGCAAGAAGGTCGCCATCGTGGGCAGTGGGCCCTCAGGCCTCACAGCCGCGGGTGATCTGGTTCAAAAGGGCCACCAGGTTCACGTTTTTGAGGCGCTGCACGAAGTTGGTGGAGTGCTGGTCTACGGCATCCCGGAATTCCGCCTGCCTAAGAAGATCATTCGTCAACAAGTCGAATACATGCGGGCCATGGGCGTGGAATTTGAAACTGACGTCGTGGTTGGCCGAACTGTGACCATCGACGAACTCATGGACGAAGAAGGCTACGAGGCAATTTTCGTTGCTACCGGTGCCGGACTGCCACAGTTTATGAACATACCCGGCGAGCACCTGAACGGGGTCTACTCCGCCAACGAATTCCTCACGCGCATCAACCTGATGCATTCCTACGAATTCCCGCGATATGACGAGCCCATGCTCGATTTGTATGGAAAAGAAGTCGCGGTAATCGGCGGCGGCAACACTGCTCTGGACGCCATCAGGTCCTCCGTTCGACTCGGCGCGAAGAAAGCTTATGTGCTCTACCGCCGCAGTGAAACGGAGATGCCGGCCCGTATCGAAGAGGTGAAACACGCGAAACAGGAGGGCATCGATTTCCGGGTTCTGACCGCCCCAGTTGAATTCTTGTCCGATGGCAATGGGTGGTTGCGCGCGGCCCATTGTCTGCGAATGGAGCTTGGAGAACCCGATTCCTCAGGTCGACGACGGCCAGTGCCAGTTCAGGGCTCTGACTTCGAAATCCCATTGTCCGTTGCTGTCATCGCGATCGGCACCAGCGCAAATCCCGTGATCCAGAGCACTACGCCAGGATTGGAAACCAACAAGCGCGGATACATTCAAGCAAGCGAAACCTCGCAGCGAACCTCGCGTAAGGGAGTTTTTGCCGGAGGTGACATTGTTACCGGCAGCGCAACCGTCATCCTCGCGATGGGGGCGGGCCGGCGAGCGGCGAAGTCAATTGATGAATATCTGACCACCGGAGTCTGGTGAGAATCGAGGCCCAGAATGACGCATAAGTATTCTTTTCGCACTTTCGATCCTCTGCTGCACGACGCGCCGCAAGTGTGTGGGCTTTGCCGCGAGAACCGCCCGGTGTTTCAGTTCGAATCTTATCGAGATGACATTGGGCAGGAAGCTCAAGAGACCTCAGGGTATTGCTGCGCGCGCTGTGCAATCGAATCGCTCTTGCGCCTGGAGACGGAAGAACGCGCCAGATGGGAGCAAGAGGAAGCGGCGTTGCAGACATAGCGGACCTGTGTCGGGATCGTGTCCAGAACGCAGGCTCTGATGGAAGTTCGAACAGTTCTGGTTCAGTAGTTCGTGGAACTACCAGCCAGTCGCGGCGGGTGCATGCTCAAACCAGGGCCACCCGCCGTTCCCTTTAACGGCTCCAGCCAAAACATCTCAGCGATCGTGTGCGCTCTGCTCTTTGGATACTTCCGGGTTTTGACTATGAACTGGCTCTGAGTCGGTTGCCGTCGTCGTATCCGTTACAAATCGGTTGGGCTGCGGTCGATACCCATTACGTGTGCGTACGTGATACTTCTTCAGGTGATTGCCGACCAGTCTCACGTTGATCGAACGCCATCCCCGGTTTGGATTTGCCTGCGGGTAGTAACTCAAGTAGTAGAGATGCGCGAGGTCGTCTCGAATCGAAGCAAACGCCTTCTTCTCGTCACGCCAGGATTTCGCAAAATAAGCTTTCCCGCCAGTCGCGCTCGTCATGCGATCGAACACCGCAGTCGAGACCGGTTCCAACTTAGCCTGCTGCGTGCTGATCATGTAAATGGAGACACCGGCCGACTGCGCCAACTCGGCAACATCTTCTGGCGGCACCACGCTGGAGTTATCGGGACCGTTGGAGAAAACCACCACAACCCTGCGCCCCGTGTACTGCGCAGCGTCTTTCAAAGTAAGCAACAGGGTGTTGTACAAAGCGGCTTCATCACCTGCCACGGTCGTGCGTACCGCACGCAGCACCTTGGTGCGATCCGAAGTCAGAGGAGCGCCGCGAGAAAGGTCGCGACTGTAGGAATAGAAAGCGATGCGATTCGCGCTCTCCAGGGAACGAACGAAGTCGGCAATCGCATCTTGTGCGAACACGAATCCCCGATACATGTAGTTGCTGGTGTCGAACAGGATGAAAACATTGGCACCGGCGACCAGCGAGCCTAAGCTTTGCGGACCCTCAGGGCCATTGTTGGCGGGAGCGTTCGCCGCCGGTTCTTCCGGCTTCTTGTTGGCATCGGCGGGATCCACCAACCTGCGAACTGATTCCGCACCTTCGCCAAATGTTGCCACTTTTTGTGTTATGCCGTCTTCGCTGATTGCGAAATCCTGCGGCCGCAGGCCGGTGATGTAGTTTCCCTTATCATCAGTGACAGCCACGTTCAACTGCACTAAATTCACCACAACGCGAATGTGCGGATCCGCCTCCTGGGCGGAGATCCGAGATCCCGATTGCGCCAACACAAACAAGATTAAAAGAACAGAAGCGATAAACCTTCGGATCATGGCTACCTACTCCCCGGGATATTGTAGGGTTTTTGCACGGAGCGGTCCGCGTCAGTGGCGGCTTCCACTGGCGTCTTTGGATCGAGCGGTGCAATGGCGACTTTCCCGTGCTTAAAATCATCTCCGGTTTCCCGCAGAGCGCGAAGAAGTGCCGGCCAATCCTCGAAATTGGTCGCGAATATCTTCTCCACCATCCGGCGCGTCAGTTCCGGGACAAGACGGTTGAGAGCCTCTGGTGGGTAGCCGGTTTCATCAGCCAGGCGCGCCCAGTACAAGTTGCCGGAGTCCCAAGACTCAGCAAGCAGGCGGCTCGAGTACCCGGCGAAAGGTGGAAGAGGCGGGACATTCAGCAATTCGCGGGCATAGGTCTGCGCTAGCGTTGGGTGCGGCACGCCGAAATCGCGAGATAACCGGTCCCAACCGATCTCGTCCGGATACTGCTGAGTAAGTTTTTGCAGCTCTTGACTGGCTGCGCCCGCCGAATGGCTGTCGTCGGGGAACTTTCGGCGAAATTCGGCTGCAAGATAGAAAGTATCCGCTGGCGAGATTAGCGGCAGTTCTTGCGCCACATGTCCATCCACTAATGCCTTCTCCACCTCACCGAGTTCCTGCGGCTGCATACGATCGGCAAGCACCGACATCACTTTGCGCCTTAACTCCTCGTTGTTCGCAGACGCGCTCAGAAGTTCTTCTCCCGATCGCTGGTAGAGAGTGATGGCGTGAAGTTCGTTCCGACTTACACCCCACCAGCGCGGAAGCACGGCACTGGTCACCAAGCCGGGCACAAACTCTCTCCAGATGAGAGCCTGCACGTTTTCAGGAGCAATAAAATCCTGCTCCAGTTCTGCGAGAACGAATGGCAGGTCAGCTATTGAGCCCACAAGATGAGCTCCACCACCAGCTGGCGATCCTTCGCCGAAAAGCTGCGGCGCTTGCCACACGCCTTTGATTCCAGACACAGTTTCGCCGGCGAAGTCGTGGGATCGCACGAACAACGGATTGTTGTGGAGAGCCTGCGCTCCGGGTGGTTCGTAGTAGGCGTAGTTCATCCCGACCAGTATGTCTCGCAGGAAAGACGCAAGTTGTCCGCGCGCTTCTTCCACTTGGTTGCGCGACGCAGAAGACTTCAGCACTCGAGCCACGTCGGTCTGCATCTGCAACTCGGTGTGCCGGTTGTTGTAGACGCCCGCTGCCCACTTTGTCCTCTCGCCTCGAGTGAAGATCGGCTGCGGCATTTCGAACTCCCGCAATTCACCCGCGAGAGAGACCAGCGAGTCGTCCACCGGTTTTCCTTCCGCCTTCTGCTTCAGAGCTTCGCCCACCGCCAGAATCGTGTCCAGAGATACTAACCGCTGTGCATCGAGAATCGAACGAATGCGGTTAGCAAGGTCTTCATGCATCCGCTTGCCATCAGCAAGGCTCTGCCGTGGCCCTGCGATTAGCTCGATAAGTTCATCCTGTGAAACATGCTGTTTCCCCGTCGCCGCCCGAAACAGCTCTCCTACAGAGCTGACTCCGGCGTCAAAAACTTGGCCGGAGGAACGAACTTTCTCGAATGGTCTTAAGACTCCTTGCCACGACACATTCAGCTGAGCAGGAGGCAGCTCACCTTGACGGGCCAAAATTTGCCACAGACCAACACTCGCTTGGAATGTCCCTAACGCATTGCCCCGCACAGTGCTGTTCGAGATCGCGTCGATCCCCGCTGCGGTATCAATAAACATCGTGATCGAAGCATCGCTCAGTTCCGGGAACTCAGAGAAGGTGCGGTACTGATGACTGAATTCGTCGAATCGATGAGCGAGCAAACGTACCGTGTCAGGACTCAGCCTATGGTTCGGATCTCGCCGGCTGTCGATCTCGCTGAGAGCGAGATAAATCTGAAGTGGTCCAAATTCCGTGTTGGCCCGGGAAACCGCAAACAACGTCTGAACAAATTGATCAGGCGTCGTTATATGAGTAGCTCGCTTTCCCATCTCGCGGACTAATTTGGAATCAGTCTTCTGACGAAAAATGTCTCTCCAGACCTCCAGATTACCCGGGACATGAGGTTGTCCATCAGCATCCAGGTGCAGGCGCGTGACGAGCAGCAAAAGTTCCGGCGCTGGCCGGTACGAGCCGCTGGTGGCGTCCACGGACGCATCTCGCGCCCGCAATGCTTCGTAGAATCGCCGCATCCGTTGAGGTTCGGTGAAATATGCCTGCTGACTGCTGTTTACTCGTGACAGCACGTCGAAGTATGCGGCCAGCCAACCTCGATCTTTTGACAGCAATTTCTCGACGAAATCGCCCGGCGACTGTGGACTCGCTCCCACAATATCTTGCCAGGCAGGGGCCGCGCTGGTGCCTCCCGGCACCAGAACGTGCCCGGAGCGGATGCAAATGTGACCACCGTAAAAATTGAGCGCAGCCGATAGAGGAACTAACTTGCGAAGTCCTACGGAACGGTGAAGTTCGGCTCTTGTTTCCGGATCAAGGCGTGAAAACGACCAGTACAACCGGGCCACGGCCGGATCCCTCAAAAGCGTATCGAGTAAATCCCTGCCTCCTTGCTTGTCGTTTTGCTTGCTGGCGCGCGTCCAATCTTTCTCGGTCAGAAGTGCTGGGACATGCGTTGGAGTGAACTGATATTCGAAAGGCTTTCCCCCCTGCAGTGCTAGCTCCAGATCAGGAAGCGGAAAACCGGAATCGATAGTAAGGAAAGCTCTTTCCGGATCGGCCGTTTCGAGGTAGGTGTTGCTCTTTCCACAATCAGGGCGCGCACGATAGCCCAGAATCCGCAGCAGCGATCCGGCATTTTCGCAATTCGATACCCGAATCATGCCGTTGGGTAAGCCCAATTGCACGAGTTCCCTCGCCTGTTGTACGTAACGGCTGAGCAGGATCAGGAATTCGGTAGGCCGCCCTCCCACCTCAAAACCCTGAGCCGAGACGTTATGCGCGAGTAAGGGAAGCACTTCTTCCGGAGAAGCTTTCTGACTGATACCGGCCATCCGCAGAAAGGAACGCAATGGACCGGGAATGACGGCTTCAGCGGCCGGGGAATTCGAGTCTTTGCCCGGAGAAGATCCGGGGTTATCGTCACCCGAAGCTTTGGCGAAGCCCGACGACGCACCGAACGCTGATGCCGACCAAACCACGAGAACCAACAACGTGGCCACCAACAATGCAGGAAGACGACGAGGGAATTTCACGGCTGGGTCCCCTTGGGGCGGCTGAGACTTCGCATCCCTGATTCGCCGGAGACAAGATCAAGTAGATATTTGTGTCTTAGGACAGCGGCCCAGTCGGAAAATATCCTGGGACACCTTCAGGCACAATCGGCGGCGAGTTCAGGTGCTGTGCCTCCCCGATACCACCCTAATTTAATGTCGGCCAAAATAAATCATCTGGGCCCTTTATCCAAGCCCTTTTTCGTGCCAACCCGAATCTACCGACTTCTCACCCCATAGAAAGTAGCAGCGTAGCGCCGGCGAGTAACCGGATTGCGCTTTGAAGCATTTCCTTATTGTTCCCCATGTAGCCTTGCCGGTTGCCGTCCTACCCCGTTGTTGCACGGGAGATTTGGCCATCTTGCCTTCTGAATTGAGGTTCTAAAGTCACGGCTGGGCCACAGACAATCGTCCCAAGGCGTCCCAGCGGACAAGGTGCGCACGCAGCCACTCCGTGTTCATCGTGCCTGGGAACGCGAAAGGCTGAGTACGCACTGAGAGGCTGAGTGGAACCCGAACGGTTGCCCGCGGTCGCTCTGAGTAGGCCGCAATCTTTTGCCGTGCCGGTGGAATAGAGGAGGACAGATGCGCTGAGCGCCAACCCTCGCAAGGCTCATCCCCGCGAGCACATAAACGACGCCTCGGCTAGGGGCGCCAGGTTGTGATTCAGTCTCAACCATCGCAGCGCACGCTACCCTATTCGGCGGTGCTGAGCTCACTGTGCAGCTTGAGGAAATTACGATATCGCGCGGGAAATTTCAGAGGTCTCCGAGGCAGAATTAATTGCTTCAACCTTGGCGGGCTCACGCTTCTTCTCTGTACCAACCTTCCCCAACTGCATGTTCACAGCCTGCTCGAGCTGAGCCATCAGTGACTTCATGGTCTCGTCGCCTGTATCGAGAATGCTGCGCAGTTCGGTGCTGACAGTCGTGGCGCGCTGGTACGCCTCTCGCGCCTTGGTGAGAGTCGGGATGTGTTCGAGGAACTCGGTAGCGTGCTTCGAGAACTCGTCCACGGACTCGCGATACGCTGCCATGGCCCCTGGTACGCGCTCTGCAGTGACACTACTATCCTTCTTCCACATCTGGTTCTCCTTGTTCTGGGTTTCGCTCATCGCGGGTTACCTACGCATTATCAACTGGAGCTTCCCCGAGGTCAACGCCATTTGCCGCTCTGGACGCCGCTTTCAGCGGTTTTTTGTCAGTCACTCTTTTGGCGGAGTGAGGGCTTCGAGGTCCTCGGGCGTCTTGGGCCAGTCCTCCCGCAACAATCGTGACAGAGATCTGTCGGCGAGCAACTTTCCTCCCGTCTGACACGTGGGACAATAATTCGTTTCGTTCGCTGCATAGCGGATGCGCTGAATCTTTGTGCCGCAGCGAACACACGGTTCCTTGTACCGGCCGTGCACTGCCATCCCAGGACGAAAAGCAGTTACACCTTCCGGAAAACTGAGGCCCGTTTGCTTTCTCAATAGTTCAGTCCAGCGCTCCAGGTTGGCTCTTGCCGCATAGTACAGGCGTTCGATTTCGTCAGGTTTGAGCTTCTGCGTTAGAGCAAGCGGGGAAAGTTGCGCCTCAAACAGAATCTCGTCCGAATAAGCGTTCCCGATTCCACTGAATAGACGGGGATCAGTGAGAGCCCGCTTCAAAGTATGATTCGCTGATTGCAAAACACGTGCAAATTCGGCACGGCTGCTGTCGAAGATTTCAATGCCTCCTGGATCCAGACTTTGCAACCCACTCTCGCCTTGAACAACGTGAAGCGATGCACGCTTCTGAGAACCCGCTTCCGTCCAGAGCAAAGTCCCTTGGTCGAATTCAAAAGCAGCTAGTCCTCGCGGCTTCGATACTTTTGCTTTGCCCTTGCGCCAATGCAGGCGGCCAGCAATCATCAAGTGCAATACCAGCCAGAGATCGTCCTCCAATCCGATGCAAATGCGCTTGCCGATCCTGCGCAGTCGGGTAACTCGTTTGCCCTCGGTGCTGCTAAGCGGAGGCACTGCCGTGCGCAACAGAAAGGGCGAGACAATTAAGACGCGTTCGAGAGTCCGGTCCAGGATGCGTTTCTCGAGCGCCTCGATGTACACCACGATGTCGGGCAGTTCCGGCACGCTGGTTAATCTACCTCATTGCAATTGTATTCAGACTCGCCGCCTCGAGAGCCACTGCCATACGCAGGAAACATTTTTCATGTAAATTCAAAAGGTTAAGTTAACGGAACGCAACTTTGTCTTCACCTCAGAACCCATTCGAACAGCTTTCCAGCATTGACTCGGGGCAGCCTGAGGTCAATCTCCCGATCGAACCTGAAAAGGCGCCGCGAATAGAAGACCCTCCTTTCTCGGGATGGGACGTCCTCGTGCTGGTCGGTTTGACCGTAGGCGCCATTGCCACTCTGGGCGCGCTGGTTGTCGTCTTCGCTCATTTTGTTCTCTATCCGAAGATTGCCATCGGCGATTTGGCCCAGAGCACCGGTCTGGCAATCGTGACCCAATTTCTGACTTACTTGGTCGTTCTCCTCGCCATGGTCAAACTAGTCGAAATGCGCGCCGGAAGCTTCTGGCAACCCATTCGCTGGAATTGGCCCAGAGCCTGGGCCGGTTTTGTCGCGGGAGGTTCCATCCTGTACTTTGCCCTGATCGGCTTTGCTCAACTTCTGCCGATCCCTAAGCACTTGCCCATCGATCGTTTTTTTGACACACCGCGCCAGGCGATGTTGATGTCGATCTTTGCCGTCACCATGGCGCCCCTCATGGAGGAACTCTTCTTCCGCGGTTTCCTGTATCCAGTTCTGACGCGCCGAATCGGGATGGTGGCCAGCATCCTGCTCACTTCTGTGGCGTTCGGTTTTCTGCATGGAGCTCAGCTTAAGTATTCCTGGGCCGTTCTGGTTATTTTCCTGGTAGGAGTTGTATTGACCACGGTACGAGCTCTGACCAAATCTGTGGCAGCCAGCTTCCTTGTGCATGTGGGATACAACGGTACGCTCTCGATACTGTTGTTCGTTGCGACCAGCGGATTTCGCCATCTGGAGCGCTTGAACCAGTAAGAGAAGCCAGCTTGCCCATATCGCATCACCCCTCAGAACAGACGCGCTCGCTCCCGTGTTATCGTAGATTTTCATGCCAAACGCCCGCCAGGAACTAGTTCGTCTGCTGGCGCAGAAGTCTTTTCGGCTGGGCGAGTTCAAGCTCTCCTCCGGCGGGACCAGCGACTACTATGTTGACTGCCGGACTTCAACCCTTGATGCCTTGGGATCGCGACTCACGGGGGAAGTCTTCCTGGAAGAGATCCGAGCGCGCGGCTGGAGGCCTCAAGCCGTGGGCGGTCTCACGATGGGAGCCGACCCGATCGTCGTCGCCGTCGCGGTGGTGAGCGGTGAAATAAGTGGATTTCTGATTCGCAAGAGTGGGAAAGAGCACGGCACCGGGCAGCGTATTGAGGGCTTTCGGGAGAAAGGCGCGCGCGTTGTCATCGTCGACGATGTCTGCACGACGGGAGCTTCGACTATCCAGGCCATCGAGGCTGCGCGCGAGTTCGGATTTGAAGTAGTGGGCGTTATGTGCCTGGTGGAGCGGGAAGAAGCCAAAGGACGGCCCAACGTGCAGGAGGCGGCGGGCATCGCGCCCTTCGTTTCCATCTTTCGGGCGAACGATGTGCGGCAGGAACATGTGCGGTTGAATCCGGATGCGGTCCCTGTCGGCACGTCGGGTATATCCGGAGGGTGCGAGTTGTGTGGTCAGCCGGCTGTAACCAATGTCCCCAGATCGCGCTGCGCCGCGCACCAAGTGTAAGCAGAGTTTCGAGTTCGGGATCCAGGTTCCGATTTAGCTACAGTTTCGCCGTATACGTCCGGTTTGTTGTCCCGAGCACGGCGAAGTATCTATCTTGAATACGAGTCCACCAACGAGCAAGGACTAGCGACAACGACCAAATGATTCACACACTTGAATGGACCGACGCGGGTGTTCGCTTCATAGATCAGACAAAGCTGCCTAGTGAAGAAGTCTACGTCACGTGCAAGACGCACGAGCAGGTAGCGGATGTCATTCGCAACATGGTCGTACGTGGAGCCCCCGCCATCGGCGTAGCCGCCGCGATGGGGCTGGCGCTCGCCGTGAAGAACTCGAAAGCAGACACCGTTGGCGCTCTGAAGAAAGATTTCGATGAAGCTTGTGAGCTTATCGGGAAAACTCGCCCTACAGCCGTGAACCTGTTCTGGGCCATTCGTCGCATGCAAGAAAAGTTGGAGCGGGCACGCATCCAGCCCATCGGGCACATCAAACAGACTCTGATAGAGGAAGCCAAGCGCATCCACGCGGAAGACATCGCCGCGAACCAAGCCATGGGACGCCATGGCGCAACATTAATGCCGTCCAGCGGTGGAGTACTGACGCACTGCAATGCAGGCGCTCTCGCGACTGCAGGGTACGGAACAGCGCTCGGCGTGATTCGGGCCGCGGTTGAGCAGGGCAAGAAGATTCATGTCTATGCCGACGAGACCCGCCCCTTCCTTCAGGGGTCGCGCCTGACGGCATGGGAACTGATGAAGGATGGAATCCCGACCACCGTCATATCCGACAACATGGCAGGCGCCATGATGAAACAAGGAAAAATTGGCGCAATCGTCGTGGGGGCGGACCGCATCGCAGCCAATGGCGATGTTGCCAACAAAATTGGCACCTACACGGTGGCTGTGCTCGCTAAAGAAAATGGGATTCCTTTCTACGTTGCGGCGCCTTTCTCAACCATTGATCTGGACACGCCCGACGGAAGCAAGATTCCCATCGAACAGCGCAATCCCCGCGAGGTTAGCCATATTGCAGGCAAGCAGATGGTTCCGGACGGAGTTGAAATTGAGAATCCCGCCTTTGACGTAACTCCGGCGAAGTACGTAGGTGCCATTATCACTGAGCGTGGCATCGCAAAAGCGCCTTACACAGAGTCCCTCTCCCGATTAGCGGATGCCGCCTCAGTCGGCGCCGAGACTTAGAAGGTGCTCACCGCTGCGGTCTTAATTTCTAACCTGCGCTAGGCCGCAAGCATCCAAGGCTGATTGCTGATTGCATGAATCGAATTGTCGAATCCCAACTCAGCTTCGAAAGCGGCGGCAAGGCGATTCGGCTTGATTGTTACGCGCCCGAGAACGACGGCCAGCGCTTTCCGGCAATAATCGGATTGCACGGCTCTGGTGGAGGATATCCGCTGGTAATGGTGCCGGGACGTGTGCTCGCCGCACAAGGTTTTGCCGTCTATGTGCTGCACTATTTCAATCGCACGGATACAAGTTGGGTATCCGACCGTGCCACCATCCTGCGTCATGGTCCTGCATGGGTGAAGACCGTGTGGGACTCGGTCTCTTTCGTTGGCGAGCAACCGCACGTCGATCCAGAGCGCATCGCACTGCTTGGGTTCTCGCTGGGAGCCTATCTCTCACTGGCAAGCGCTTCCATTGATCCGCGCATAAAAGCCGTGGTGGATTTCTTCGGCGGATTCCCTAAAGAAATGAAGCTGTTCATGCGACGCTTCTGCCCCGTCCTGATCCTGCATGGCGAAGCTGATGATACGGTTCCGGTTTCCGAAGCCCACTACATTGCGCAGCTAGCCGAGAAGAAGAACGTTCCTTACGAGTTGCAGATCTACCCGGGCGCGGGACATGGCTTCACGCCGGAGATCATGGCCGATGCTAGCCAGCGCACGCTGAACTTTTTGCGGAAGTACCTCAAGCAAGCTGCAATTTGATAACTTCTTAGTCGGGCAATCCGCTTGAATGCAGAATCTATCCGCGCGCTGTTCGACGACGTCAAAGAAGGCAAGGTCACGCCCGACGAAGCCGTCCAACGTATGCGGCACATGCCCTTCGAAGATCTTGGTTTCGCCAAGATCGATCACCATCGGGCACTGCGAAACGGCATGCCGGAAGTTATCTTCGGACAGGGCAAGACTCCCGAACACGTCGCCGGAATCTTTCAACGCCTGGCTGAGCATGGCAACAATGTCCTCGCCACCAGGACATCGGAAGAACAATTCGCGGCCGTGCAGAATCTCGTTCCTGCCGCCGAGTACCGCGTGCAAGCCCGTGTAATCCTTCTGCAGCGCGATAAGCATCAGTACGGCAAAGGACGTATTACAGTCGTCTCAGCCGGAACCTCTGACATCCCCGTAGCCGAAGAAGCCCTGGTCACCGCAGAACTTATGGGCAACGAAGTTGAACACATCTACGATGTCGGGGTTGCCGGCATTCACCGCTTGCTCGCGCACCGCGAACTGCTCACAAAATCCCGCGTCGTAATTGTGTGCGCTGGCATGGAAGGTGCGTTGCCCAGCGTGGTCGGCGGCTTGGTGGGCGTGCCCGTCATCGCAGTTCCTACCAGCGTCGGTTATGGCGCGGCATTTCAGGGACTGGCTGCTCTTCTCGGCATGATGAACTCCTGCGCTTCCAACGTCACCGTAGTGAATATCGACAATGGGTTCGGTGCTGGCTACGTCGCATCCCTCATCAATCGGCTGTAGATCTCGTATTCGAGCCGTGTACTAATGGCGCCACTGCGGGGCCGCAGCGGAATTCCGGCACCAAGCGTGAACGCGCCGATCTCATCCTAAAAAACGCGAAAAAAAGGCACGGCTTTCGCCGTGCCAAAAGGGAGAGTGGTTTAACGCTCACCCGGCGTGGACCAGCCTGGTTTGACTTAGTCCACGGTCAGGTGATTCTCGACGCGGAAAGCGCCGAAAACTTGGTTGGCGCGCATGCCCGCAATCTGTTTGTCCATCGCGCTGTCTACTGCTCCGTACAATCCGACCGTGCCGTTGTCGACCACGATCCGGATGGGAGCCGACGGATCCATCGCGTACTTGCCAAGTACCGGGTCGCGGTACAGGGCGCGCACGGCGTTCAGCCGGATGTCGTCATCAAACAGCGACACTGGTGAAACCTTGACCTCGTCGATGACGTCCTTGACCCCTGGCATGCGTTGCACGATTGCCAGAGCCGAGTCTCGCCCGACCTCGTTCATTGTTTCGCCGCCGACGGTCACAACACCATCGTTCACTCCCAGAGTGAGATAGTTAAATGCGTTGTCGAAGTAACCGACTCGGTCATAGCGCAACTTTTTCGCCAGCTTTTCTTGCAGCTGCGCGTCGCTGACAACCGGTCCCTGAACTTCGATCAGATTGCGTACACCCGCAACGTGATCATCCTTGTGAATCTTCTTGGCCGCATCCAGCTTGTCCTGAAAGAGCCCCACCGTGCCACGCAGCGTGACAATGCCGTCTTCAACGCTCGCCTGCAAATTCTGGAACTGCTTCTTGCTTGAGAGCTGTTGCGTCACTTTCTCTTGAATACTGCTGTCATACCGGCCCGAACTGACGCCCTGCGCTGCCATTAACGCGCTAAGCAGGGTCACCGTCGCCAGCGAGCCAATCACCTTCCGAACCAACTTGCTCATAAATCCTCCACGAACCAAATCGGCTTAACTAACCGGTTGGTTAATTCATGTACCTAATAGATGCCACCGCCCTATGGAAGGATGCTACTCAGGAATCGCGCATCAGGAACGTAGTCGCTGGACTGTGCCTTCCCTGTAACATCTTTTACTTTCATGCCCTTAGCTGACCGGTGTATCGTGCATCTGCCGCGCGGAGCTTACAACAGCAATTGCGCAGAGACGCACATTGCTGAGAGCCTTACTGCAGCCTGACTAGGTAGCGAACACAACACATGAGACGCGAATTTCCTGACATTCCACTGGTCGGTGTAGGTGCCGTTATCATCGAGAACGACCGCGTCCTTTTGGTCAAGCGCGGACATCCGCCTCTGCTCGGCGAGTGGTCCATACCCGGAGGCGTGCTTGAAGTCGGCGAGATGCTGCGGGACGCTGCCGTGCGCGAAGCGCGCGAAGAGACCGGATTGGCTGTCGAAACCGGCGAACTCCTGGGCGTCTTTGATCGTGTTCTGCGCGAAGGAGAACGCATCCGCTACCACTACGTCCTGATTGACTTCCTATGCCGGCGCATTTCAGGCGAGCCCTGCTGCGGCACCGATGCAGACGAGGTGCGCTGGTTCGGCCTTGAAGAGCTGGAACCGCTGAAGCTCGCGCCCGACACCTTCGAAGTAATTCGAAGGGGCTTTTCCGCCGTAAACAGATAAGTAGCACCGACAACACTTGATGGACAGACAGTTGAGCAGGGACTTCTTGCGCTGCCTAAGAACGAACACAGCGCTTGTTGGGACGGCGGATCTTTCTGGCGAGCGCAAAATAGGCCGCGGCGGCGCTAGCGGGTTCATCAATATGCAGTAGGAATAGGTTTTTCAAGAACCGTGGTGTGACGATTCCCTCTAAGTACGCCTGATAAACATCGGTGCCCAGCATGTAACCGAGCTGGCGCGTGCACCACTCCAGCTTCTCTCCGGTGTACTGAACCCCCGACAGGATTGGGTCCGGGATTTCCGCATAGCGCTGCGGGTTCAGCTCATAACCGCGATGCAGCGCGAGGAAATCGACCATCTCGATAAACTCAGGAAAAGCAAAGTTCGTGGAGTGTTCCACGTCCTCGCGCGTGTGGTCATACAACTCGTAAAGCTCAGATTCTCGCACAGCTGGTCGTGCGGGATAGAGCACGCGGGATCCTAAGTAGGCCAGAGCGTGTTCCAGGGCAAGGGTGTAGAAAGCATCTTCTCCGCTCTTCGCTTGAGTTGCGCGTTTCCGCAGCGGCAAACCCCGGCAGGCATGATGCAGGAAGCGGGTAGCTTCTTCAGCCGCGTGCATCATGTGGAATTCGCGAATGAACATTGTGTTGACGTCGGGAACGTAAACCGCGCCGCGTTCGTCTACCCGCTTCAGAAGCTGCTTTCTCTCCTCTTCAGGCACCGCCTTGCGTGCCAGCAGACGCCGCAGCATGCTCTCTGAGGTCCGACACTGCACTTCTGGCAATGAATCGACCAGGAACTTAGGCTGGGTGCTGTTGTGCGACGAGTAGAGTTGCATACCCAAAAAGCGCAGCAGACCATTGATCAGGTTGTAGACCGTCGGTGTGAGGTCCGGACAACCCATGCCTTCGCGGCTCCAGCGCTCGAGGCATAGGCGGTAGCTCTCGTACTTTTCAAGTGGGGTGGAATTGAAAACACATAGGACATCTTCATCCACCTGCACGGCTTCGACCCGGTCGTAAGATTCGCCCGCTGCAATCCAGTAGAGTGCATCCACATTCTGCAACACCGTTACTATCCGCTCGGCCGACAACCTGTTACGCAGCAACCGAGGCAGGTGATTGGGAGCAAAATGCGACTCGCCAAAGACGATAACAATCCTCGCTTCAGGATGCTTCTGACGGATCTCACTGACCTTCGCCGCAGCGTGGCGATCTCGCGCGCCAATCTTACGGAGGTCTTCCCTGGGCAGGCAATCGAGTCCATAGGTGGCATGTGCATTCGCGCGGGCACTCTGCAGCAGACCGTAAAAAGGATCCCAGTCATAGCCCCAGTCAAGGTCAAAGCGAATGCGATCCCGGAGTTCCTCTTCATCAATATCGCCGGCAACCCACTCATCTAAAATGTGCTGGTCGCGGGCAAACACCGTTTCCACGCCAACCACGAGAGGTCGATCGCTCGTGGCCGAGAGTTGCTGCAGCAGTTGAGCAGTGAAGTGCTGAGAGCCAGGCAAGGCGTGGTAGTCGGCGACGAGTATCACATCGGCCGCGTTCAGCTGGTTCTGGACGTCTGTAGCTTTTATGACCGATCTGTAAGAACGGAAGGCTTCGCTGAAATCCAGCAGGTACCGGCGGCGGCTATTCGGATCGTTCGCGCGAATCTCGCGCTCAACTCCTGCCAATGCATGGAGTTGCGCTGCGCTGCGTCGCGATCGCAAGCTGGCTGTGGTAGCCATGGTCGTTTCTTTTCGATGCCAACCGGAAACCTACTCGTCTGCTTCTACGGTTTCGTACTTCCTACTCTCCTTGACTTGCCTGAGCCGCGGTCCCTATGCTCAGGGTTCCGAGCAGCGCTGCGGCTGCACTATGGCTAACCGACCTTTGCCACCTGCCCGACACCGAGCCGGTAACATCCCCGAAGCGAGGGGCGTTAACCTTACCCTCGCAACCACCGGCGCCAGTGGTTCCCTCTTTCTGAGAGAACTACTGCTCTTGCTCGAAGGTGACGATCGAGTTCAGACCGTCAACTTCATCGCTTCGGAGAGCAGCCTTCGCGTCTTGGCCGAAGAACTCAATGTGCAAGGCCGCGCCAGGCTCCTCCCGCAACTTCTGGGCTGCCAGCCGCAAAAAATCCAGCAGCAATCCAATAGCGATATCGGCGCCAATGTGGCCAGCGGCTCCTATCCCACGGACGCCATGATCGTCATCCCATGCAGCGTTGGCACCTTGGCCCGCATTGCAAACGGAATCGCCTCCCGCCTCATCGAACGAGCCGCCGACGTCTGCCTGAAAGAGAAACGTGCCCTCGTCCTCTGTGTTCGCGAAACTCCTCTCAATAAAATTCACATCCGCAACATGTACCGGGCTGCGGACGCTGGGGCCACCATCTTTCCCCTCATTCCCACGTTCTACAATCACCCCTCCAGCCAGGAGGAGATGGCCCGCCAGTTCGCCTGCAGAGTCTTGGCCCACATCGGCTTGCCGCAGCCAGATGCCTATAGCTGGAAGGGCTGAAATCTCTTCAACTTACAAGCAGGGGAGACTCTTAGTGTAGGAAGCGGAAGACGAGGGGCCTAGATTTCCGAGGACCATGACCCGAAGAAACGGCACCCGAATCTGGGGCCCTTCAAAATCGGCTCGCGGCTAGCTCCACCGCAGTGTCACGATGGGCTTTATAACTTTAGAATCAACTACTTAGACTGTCGTGCAGCATAAATATTGACTTGGGCGATACGACCCCTCCGCCCAGGTTGAACCTGAGTACGTTTTCTATTAGATTCTGCTTACACCGGAAAGGAGGTGGTCTGATGACGCAAAGTTCTGAAAGTGGTAGTTGTAGACCAATAGGTGAGGTGGCTGAGGCTTAGGGCAGGTTGCTCTATTCCCTCGCACGACTACGGTGAGTTTGGGAACACCCCGCCTGGCGTAAGTTGCGCCAGGACCCGGAGTTAGCCGCTGAGGTCACACAAAGAGTGACCGCCTCAGGCCAATCCCAACAGTCAACCGGCGACCCGCAAGCTCCCACAAGAGTTTGCGGGTCGATCTATTTTGGGCTGCCTTTTCGGTCTGGGAATCACGTCTAGTTATCGGCAGGATTGGATCTGCTGAGAATAAGTTGTGACAACGCGAATGGATTGGGCGCTGCGACCTGACCACTTCACGCGGACATGGTTTTCAGTTGGGGGCTGATGATGAGTGTGGCTTCTGTGCAGCGTTGGACCTCATCCGCAGTCAGACCCGGAGCGATCTCTTCGAGAACGAGTCCTGCGCTCGACACGCGAATGTACGCCATCTCCGTCACAATCGTGTCCACCACCTTGAGTCCCGTAAGCGGCAACGTGCACTTTTTCAGAATCTTGGGCTGACCTTCGCGAGTGCTGTGCTCCATTGCGATAACCACCCGCCGGGCTCCCGCCACTAAGTCCATTGCGCCGCCCATTCCCTTCACCATCTTGCCGGGAATCATCCAGTTGGCAATGTTCCCTTCCTCATCGACCTCCATGGCGCCGAGCACACTCAGATCGACGTGCCCGCCGCGGATCATCCCAAATGAATCGGCACTCGAAAAATAAGCGGTGCCGGGCAGTTCGCTGACAGTTTCCTTCCCGGCATTGATCAGATCGGCATCTTCCTGACCTTCGCGCGGATACGGCCCAATCCCGAGCATGCCGTTCTCACTTTGCAGGATGACATCCATGCCTGGAGGCACGTGGTTGGCGACCAGTGTCGGCATCCCGATGCCGAGGTTCACGTAAAAGCCGTCTCGCAACTCCTGTGCAATCCGCTTCACGATGCGTTCGCGCTTCTCAACATCTTTCGGAATTTTCGAGGAAGTGGCCAATTTGTTTTCCCTTCTTAGATATCAGGCGTCGGGTCGGCAATGCCCACGTAGAAACAAGCGGCCTCGCCGCCCGCCAGCAATGCCCACGTAGGGACGGGCGCCCTCGCCCGTCCAGCCGAGCGTAGCTCGCCAATTGGAGAATTTTTCCATATC
>Ga0207657_10001298_pt1 | contig 26543 bp, 23 predicted proteins | sample KBSC33metaG_FD_184316 | JGI IMG/M metagenome (GOLD analysis project Ga0207657, IMG submission 184316) | Corn rhizosphere microbial communities from Kellogg Biological Station, Michigan, USA - KBS C3-3 metaG (SPAdes) (version 2) | ecosystem: Host-associated > Plants > Roots > Rhizosphere > Soil ... | reverse complement strand
CCCGGATCGAGTCGACGTCGAGCGGGTCGACATAGGTCGCGTCGGCGCCGGCGAGCTCCTCCATCGGCGAGCCCGCGCTCGTCACGATCGCGCAGCCACACGCGAGCGCCTCCGCCACGGGGATGCCGAAGCCCTCGTAGAGCGACGCGTAGACCAGCGCGCGCGCGCCGCGATAGAGCGCGGCGAGCTCCTCGTCCGTGACGTCGCCGAGCCAGGTCACGTTCGCCGGCGGATCGACGTCGCCCCAGCCGCGGCTACCGACAACCCGCAGCTCGCCGTCGACGGCGCGCGCGATCCGCTCCAGGTTCTTGCGCGGCTCGAGCGTCCCGACGGCGAGGACGTAGTCGCCCTCTGCCCGCGGCCCCGCGGGCGCGAAGACGGGCTCGACCGCGTTCGGCACGACGCGGATCTTCGCGGGATCCGCGTCGAGCAGCGATACGAGCTCGCCCTTCGTGAACTCGGAGACTGCGATCAGCCGGTGCGCGGCGCGCACGACCCGCGGCACCGCGAACTGCGAGTACGTCGCGGTCCAGCGGTTGAACCACTCGGGATGGCGCAGCACGGCAAGGTCGTGCACGGTCACGACAAGCGGCTGCGCGGCGCGAAACGGGCCGCGGAAGGTCGGGCAGTGCAGGATGTCGGCGTCGGCGCGCAGGCGCGGGTACCAGACGACGTCGGCTGCGAGCGTGCGCAGCCTGGACGTCGCCGGGTACGAGATCTCCTCGACGTCCAGGCGCTCGCGCAGCGCCCGGACGTAGCGCGCTGTGCCCGCGCGTGTCTGGCGCAGGGGCGTCGTATCGAGCGCTACGCGAATCGCTCGTACCCTTCGAGGAAGATCTCCCCCACGCGCCGCCAGCTGAAGCGGCTCGCGTGGGCGAGGCCCGCGACGCGGAGCTCCTCGCGGCGGGCGAGCGTCTCGCGGATCGCAGCCGCGATCGCCTGCGGGCTCTCGGGATCCGCCCGCACGGCGGCCGTCCCGGCCGCGTCGTCCATCGAGGCGTGCGACGACGCGACCACGGGCGCGCCCGACGCCATCGCCTCCACGATCGGCATGCCGAACCCCTCGAACCGGGAGGGGTAGACGACCGCAGCGGCGCCCCGGTAGAGACGTGCGAGCTCGTCGTCGTCGACGCGGCCGAGCCGCACGACGCCCGGCCGATCGAGCTGCGGCTGCTCGCCCCAGCCCGCGCCGCCGACGACAGCGAGCGTCAGGCCGGTGTCGCCCAGCAGCCCGAACGCCTCGACGAGCGTGCCGAGGTTCTTGCGCGGCTCGAGCGTCGCGACGGTGAGCAGGTACGGCGAGCCGAGGTCGGCGCGCTCCCCCTCGGGCGTGAACTCGGCGCCGACGCCCGGGTGCGCGACGAGCACGCGCTCGCGGGGAAAGTCAAGCGTGCGGGCGAAGTCGTCGGCGGTGAACGACGAGTTCGCAAAGACGACGTCGCACGTCAGCGACGCGTTGCGGTACTTGCGCCCGTGCATCGCCTGGGTGCGCTTGGTCGTCCACTCGGGGTGGTGCAGCGGCACGAGGTCGTGGATCGTCGTCGCGCGCACGCCTCGCTTCTGCGGCGGGTACATCCAGTCGGTGAAGTGCAACGCGTCGAACCGGCCGATGAAGCGCTCGGCCGGCGGGTAGCCGAGCATCGACCACGCGGTGCGCCAGCCGTGCGCGCCGGGCAGCGAGACGAGCTTCAACTCGACGTCGACGCCGGCGAGCGCGTCGGGGATGACGCGCTTGCCGGCGGGCGAGGTGGGTGCGAACGCGACGATCTCGTGACCCTGCGGGCGCGCGACCTCGGCGAGCCCGGTCAGCGAGCCGCGGATGTAGTTGTTGACGCCGGTCCGTTCGTGCGAGAGCGGCGACACGTCGAAGGCGATCCTCATTTCGACGAGTAGTCGAACGAGTAGTAGTGGGCGCCGAGCCGGCGCTGGTCGTTCCCGCCCGGCACGCGTACCTCTGCCGCGGTGAAGCGCACCGTGCACGTCCTGCGCCCGTCGGGGCGCAGCGGCACCCGCAGCGTCGGCTGCTCGGCCGGCGGGATGCTGATCGTCCCGACCGTCCTGCCGCGCTCGGTCGCGGTCACCGTCTGGTTCGCGTCGAAGAGCGCCTCGTCGGTGCCGACGTGCACCGAGAGCGTTCCGCCGTCGCAGTGGACGCGCCGGTACACGACCGTCCGACCGCCCCACGTGTCCGGGTAGACGCCGAGGACGCGCGTGAGGATCACGAACGGCCCGTCGACGCGGTACAGGGTGAGGCCGACCTTGGCGTCACGCGCGAGCGGCGTTCCCGCGATGTCGACGTACGAGACGGCGTAGCGGACCTGCGGCGGCTTCCCGAATGCATCGACGAGCATCCCGTTCGGCTGGTCGAACACCGGCGTCTCGGGCAGGCCGCCGTCCGCCGGGTCGGGGCCGTCGAGGGTGTACACGGTGCGCACGCTGCGGTTGAAGAACTCGTTGTTCCAGAGCGGACGCGTCTCGCCCGCGTAGTGCCAGAGGAAGGCGACGTCGGCGTCGCGGCCGACGGCACGGTCGATCCAGTCCAGGTGCGGCGCGCGGATGCCTGCGAAGAGCGCTCCGGCCGAGGCCCGGTGGATGCCGTGGCGGCCGTTCTCGACCACCGCCGAGCTGAGGCCGAAGTAGACGAGCAGCAACACAGGGAAGACGAGCGCGTAGCGGCGCGGCACGAGCACGAATCCCGCGGCCACGACGAGGCCGGCCGCGAGCGCGACGAGCCGCAGCGGGCCGAACCGGATGCCCTGGTCCTGCAGCCACCACCAGGGCAGCAGGCCGAGCGTGTCGGAGACGGCCGACGTGTTGACGAAGCGGGCGAACGGCACCGCAACCGGCAGCACTCCTGCCGCCGCGGCCGCGGCGAGGCGCGCCCACCGGGCGGAGGGGACGACGTCCTTCGCAAAGAGGCCGAGCGTCGCGATCACCGCGAGCGGTGCGATGTAGAAGTCGTTCCGCTCCTCGATCCGGAACGACTGGCGCGACGCGAAGACGGCTACCTCTGCGACGAGGAGCACCGTGACCGGGAGCGTCGCCGCGGAGAACGCGCGCGCGCCGGGCGCGAGGCCGCGTGGGGCGAGCCACATCGCACCGAGCGCCGCGAGCCCGACGACGCCCACGTACAGGTCGAGCTCGGCGATGTGCCAGAGGAGGTAGCGGCCGACGTCCGAGACGGTGTAGCCGCCGCCCGTGGCCGCGCGGTAGGCCCCGAGCAGCGAGAGCGGCGAGCGTCCACGCGCAACCGTTGCGGCGAGCGCGAGGACGACGGCGCCGGCAGTGAGCCCGTACAGCACCGTGAAGCGCCGCAGGCGTCGCCGAAGGTCGCCCTCGATCAGGCCGTGCAGCACCGGAGCGGCGACGACCGCGCCGAAGAGCGCGACCGCCTGCGCGCGCGTCGCAAAGCAGAGCACGCAGGCGGCGAGCAGCAGCAGCTGACGCACCGCGGTCGGCCGCTCGAGCGTCAACACGAGCAGGAGCACCGCGAGCACGAAGAGCGGGTAGAACGCGTTCTCCGTCATCAGCGTGCCCGTGTAGAGCATCGAGGGAATGAGCACGCTGAGCGCGGCGGCAGCGAGCGAGAGCCCGGGCGTGAGCAGCCGCCGGGCCAGGAAGTACACCGGCACCGCCGTCAGCGACATCACGACGGCGTTGATCAGCTTCGCCGCGTGGTAGGCCGCGGGGACGGAGTCGAAGAGCCGGAACGCCGGTGCGATCAGCACCGGATACACGAATCCGTAGCCCGTGCTCGGCACGTTGCGGACGAGCAGCTCGCCGCTCGACGCAACCGACTTCGCGAGCTCGGAGTAGATGAGCTCGTCGACCATGATCCACGGCGCCGCGGTCCGCCCGGCGAGCGCCGCACGCAGCGCGACGGAGCCGACGACGATGCAGACGAGCCAGACCCACGCGGGCGTGCCCGCGAGGCGCCTGCGCGCCGCCGTCACGTGACGATCCCCGACTCGCGCGCCGCGCGTGCGAGCGCGGCGACGTCGTCGATACCCACCTCCGCCGCAGCTTCCGCGATCCGCCAGAGCACCGCGTCGTCGACCGCATCGGACCCCGCGGCCGACTCGAGCGCGGCGGCATACGCATCCGCCACCGCCGGCAACGCGTGCTCACGCTCCACGTAGGCGCGGGCGGCGGCACCGAGTGCCGGTCCGTGCTGGGCCGCGAGCTCGAGCGCGGCGGCGAGCGTCTGCACCTCGTACTCGTCGACCGGCACCTTCAGCACCGCGTCGTCCGGGAGCTCGCCGAACCAGCCGATGTCGGAGACGACGAGCGCCTTGCCGAGCGAGAGCGCCCGGATCACCGAGCCCGACGTCTCGCCCATGGTCGGATAGCGGAGATTGACGAGCACGTCGCATGCGGCCATCAGCGACCACATCCGCTCCTCCGGGACGTAGTCGAGACGCTGCACGCCGTCCGTGAGGCCGAGGCGCTCGAGCCGCCGCTCGACGTCGAAGCGCTCCCCGGCCGCCCCGACGAGCAGCAGCCGGGCCCCGGGACGGGACCCCCGGAAGGCGGCGAACGCCTCGAGGAGCTCCGGGATCCGCTTGTTCATGTTCAGGTAGCCGAAGCAGCCGACGAGCGGGTCGCCCGAGACGTCGCCCGCCGGCGCGATCTCGGCCGCCGGCCAGGCCGGGTGCGGGATCTGCCAGATGCGGCCCGCGTAGCCGGCCGCCCTCGCCCGCCCGCCGACGTAGGCGGAGTGGACGACGAGGCCGTGCGCACGGTCGAGCACCGTGCCGGCGAGCGGGAAGCGCTCGGGCTGGGTCTCCCAGAGGAGCGGCAGCAGGTTGTCGAGCACCCCGAGGCCGAGCAGCCGGCCGGCGACGCCGAGCTCGCGCTCCATCGCGTCGAGATATGCGCGGCCGTCGCCGCGACCGATCGTGATGCCCGCGATCAGGTGGTGCAGCACGTACTCGTGCAGCACGACCACGCCCGGCCGCTTGCGCAGCGCGTCGACGATCCAGCCGTGTGCGTCGGGGTCGTTGCCGACGTGGTAGAGGGCAACATCCGCGGCGGGGGCGCGCTTCCCCGGCTCGGCGACGACGACCTCGACCCGCTCGCGCAGCGCGGGCAGGAGGAGCGCCGAGTAGTCGGCGATGCCGGACCGCGACGGAGGCAGCGGCGAGTAGTAGGCGACTTTCACGAGAGGAGCGCGTCCACGCAGGCGTCCCACGTGACGCGCTCGGCGATCGCGAGACCCGCGCGCCCCCACGCCTTCGCCTCGTCGACGTGCGCGACGAGATACGCGCAGGCGCGGGCGATCTCGACCGCCTCCGGCGCGACGACGATGCCGGTCTCGCGATCGTGCACGACCTCGAGCGGCCCGCCGGCGTCGACGGTCGTCACGACCGGCTTCGCCGCGAGGAACGCCTCGTACGGGACCATGCCGAAGTCCTCGTCGAGCGGCGCGTAGTACACCGCGAGGCAGCGCGCGTAGAGGTCGGCGAGCGCGGCGTCGCCGACACGCCCCGCGAACTCGACGCGCCCGTTCATCCCGGCCGCAAGGCCTTCGAGCCGCTCGCGGTCGGGCCCCTCGCCCGTGATCACGACGCGCAGGCCGGGCTCGCGCTTCACCGCCGCGATCAGCAGGTCGATGCGCTTCGCGCGGTCGAGCCGGTTGACCGAGAGGATGAACCCCTCGGGCTCCTCGCTCCGGTAGTCGAGCGTCTGCGGTGGATGCGGCAGCACCTCGGCGGCGATCCCATTGAACCGCTCGAGGCGATCCGCGACGTTGCGCGATGTCGCGAAGACACGCTGCGCCTCGCCGAGCGCGACGCCGTCCAGGCGCTCGACCGCGCGGCGGGTCGCACGGTCCGCCGGCGACTCCGAGAACTGGCCGAGCTCGGTGCGGTCGTAGTCGTAGGCCTGCCGGAACTGGTGCAGCACCCACGCGACCTTGTGCGGATGGCGCACGCAGTACGCGGGGAACTTCGTCGCGATCACGCGGTCGATCGGGCGTCCGTCCGACTCGGCGAGGTCGACGAGCCGCCAGAGGAACGCCTGGTCGAGCACGCGGCTGCCGGGGTACCACTTGAACGGGATCGTCACGAGCTCGGCCTCGTGGCCGCGGGTGCGGAGCGCCGCGACGAGGTCGTCGGCCATCAGCTCCGCCCCGCCCCGCACGAACGGGACCTGCGGGGCGCACACGGCCACTCTCATCTCGATTCGAGCCGCTGGATGCGCTCGTCGAGGTCGTCGATCAGCTTCAGCACCGCGTCGTTGAACGCACGCTGGTCGGCGAACGCCGGCTCGACATACCAGCGCATCAGGCGGCGCAGGATCCCCTTCAGCGGCCCGCCCTTGCCCACGATCGGCCGCTCGGCCGAGATCGGCCACAGCCGCTCCGCCTGGTCGCGCACCGAGAGGCGCACCTGCGCGGGCGTCACGTCGGAGCCGCGAGGCCCGGCGGCGCGGATCTCCTCCTTCAGCCGGGCGAAGAGCGCGCTGACGTCTGACTCGTCTGACATTCGTCGGAGTGTAAAGAGGGCTGATTACGGCGCTGTTAGCGGAGCCGCGACCGCGCGCGAGCTTCCGAGGACGGCGGCCCCGCCGCAGGCGAGCAGGAGCCCGAGGACGTACGCGGTGACGTGCGGCGGCCTGCCGTGCGTCAGGAGCGGCGCGAGCGCCGCCGGGAGGGCCATCTCGAGGCCGAAGGCGACCGGGATCGCGCGCGTGGCGCGCCACGCCTGGAGCGAGGTCATCTCGCTGAGCAGGGCGCCGTAGCTCGCGACGAGGACGCCTGCGCCCCAGGCGAGCGCGAGGAGGAGGCGACGGTCCGCGAGGGCGTCGTCGAGCAGCGACGTCCCGAGCCCGACCCAGGCCCAGCCGAGCCCGGCCGCGACACTCGTCGCGAGCCCGCCTCTTCCGCCGGCCGCGCGCAGGAGAAAGGGAGCCGGCCCCACGACGACGAGCGCGGCCGCGACGAGCCACGTCCCGGTGGCCGTGAAGGCCCCGGTCGCTGCCGGCGCGGCGAAGCCGAGGATCGCGACGCCGACCGAGATCGCGGCGACGCCGCCGACCTCGCGGGAGCCGATCCGCTCATGGAGCACGAGCACGCCGAGGACGAGCAGGACGACGAGGCCGAAGCCGAGTGCCGGCTGCACGAGCGCGACCGATCCGAAGGAGAGGGCGACCGCCTGCAGCGGCCAGGCGAGGATCCCCGCGACCGCCCCGGCCAGCCAGAGCGGGCGGCGGACGAGCCGCGCGAGGAGCGACGCGCGCAGCCGCTCGCTCGTCGGGGCGCGGCGAGCCTCGAGCGCCTGCAGCGACGTCGAGAGTGCGTAGAGCGACGCGGCAACGGCGGCGAGGCAGACGGCGATGAACGCGACCACGGGGTGAGACTACGATCGACCGGTGAGCGACGCAGGAGACCTCCTCGAGCTGCTGCACGGCGCGGCCGGCCGCTGGCAGTCCGTGCAGACGACGGTGCGGAGCTGGCGCGACCTCGAGGTCGCCGAGCGGGCGCACCGCCGCTGGCAGGAGGAGATGCGGCACACCGGCCGGTCGGTCAGCGTGATGTACGGCTTCGCCGGCGACGGCGAACGGCCGCGCGAGCTCGAGCACACCGCACGCCTGTGGGTCGCGAAGCCGGACGGCTGGCGCGAGGAGTCGGAGGACCACGTGGTCGTCGGCCGCGGCGGCCGCTGGTGGTCGTGGTCGCCGTACAACGGCTTCGTGTCGAACGAGGCCGATCCCGAGGTCGGGCACGGCGACCCGGTCCGGAACCACGCCGTGCACCTCGACCCGGCGGGGCTGATCCCGCTCCTCTCGTTCGAGGAGATCGCCCACGCGGGCGAGGTGGTCCGCGTGCGGGCGCGGCCGCGTGCCGGTGAGCACTTCGGGCCGGGGCTCCCGCCGGGGGCCGACTCGCACCTCCTGCTCGTCGATGCCGGCCGCGGCGTCGTCCTCCGGTGCGAGAGCTCGCTCGAGGGAGCGCTCTTCGGCGTGAGCGAGCTCGTCGAGCCCGCCTGGGACGTCGAGATCCCGGACGAGCGGTTCGTGCTCGAGCCGCCTCCCGGCGAGGTGGCTCGCTCGCCGCGCGAGCTGCACCCGGAGGTGACGCTGGAGGAGGCCGCCGCACGCGCGCCGTTCGCCGTCTTCGCCGTCACTGAGCTCCCCGAGGGCGAGTGGCGGCTCCGCATCCACTACAACGAGGCGGTTCGCGACCGGCCCGCCGAGGTGCACCTCCTCTACCACCGCGCCGACGGCCGCGGCTCGCTCGTGCTGGCAGAGCGCGCCGCAGGGACCGCGAGCAGGCTGGGTCACGGCGAGCGGCAGGCCCGGTTCGAGGTGGAGCGCGACGGCACGAGCATCAGCTTCTCCTCCGAGACGCTCGACGAGCCGCGGCTCGCCGAGCTCGCCGGGCGGCTCGAGCGCGTGTGATCGGCATCTCGCTCCTCACGCTCGTCCCGGGCCGCCTCGGCGGCAGCGAAACGTACGTGCGCGGGCTGCTGCAGGCACTCGGCCGGGTCGGGGAGCTCGACTACCGCGTGCTGCTGCCGCCCGTCGCGCCCGACGCGGCCGAGGGCCTCCCCGCCGTGACGGCAACCGAGTACCGCCGCGCGGAGACGGTGCCGCAGCGGCTCGCGGCGATGACGCTCGCCGCCGCGCGGCCGGGGCCGCTCCGCGCGCACTTCCGCGGCGCCGACGTCGTGCACTACCCGTTGACGCTGCGCCTGCCGGCGACGGCACCGAGCGTCGTGACGCTGCACGACGTGCAGCACCTCGACCTGCCCGCGATGTTCCCGCGCGGCGAGCTGCTCTTTCGCAGGCTCGCCTGGCACCGCTCGGTGCGAGGTGCGGACCGCGTGATCGTGATCAGCGAGTTCGTGCGCGAGCGGGCGGTCGCGCGGCTCGGGCTCGATCCCGCCCGCCTGCGGGTCGTCCCGCTCGGCCTCGACCATGCCCTCCTCCGCCCGGGCGCGGGCGAGCGCGAGCCGTTCCTGCTCTATCCGGCGCGCCGCTGGCCGCACAAGAACCACGAGCGCCTCTTCGCCGCGTTCGCTCTCGTGCGCCGCGCGCGGCCGGAGCTGCGACTCGTACTGACCGGCGGCGGCGGGGCCGGCGGGCTGCCCGAGGGCGTCGAGTCGCGCGGGCACGTCGCGTTCACCGAGGTGGTCGAGTTGATGCAACGTGCGGCGGCGCTCGTCTTCCCCTCGCTCTACGAGGGCTTCGGCCTACCGCCGCTCGAGGCGATGGCCTGCGGCTGTCCCGTCGCGTCGTCGAACGCGGCGGCGCTGCCGGGCACGGTCGGCGGCGCGGCACGCCTCTTCGACCCGCACGACCCGCGCTCGATCGCCGACGCGGTGCTCGACGTCCTCGCCGATCCCGAGCCGTGGGCCGCGCGGGGCCTCGCGCGGGCGGCGGCGTTCTCCTGGGACGCGACGGCGCGCGCGACGGACGCGGTCTACCGCGAGCTTCTCTGACCCATCCGCCCCGCCCGCGCGTCGCGCCAGCCTGCGAGCACCGCGCGCATCGCCTGCAGACGAGATGGGTGCGAGAGCGCAAGCGCGAGGTGCGCACCGACGATCACCGCGCGGCGCGGTAGTCGAGCGCCGGGTGCGTGACGCTCGGCGACCACGATCGTGTTGCGCGTGTCGTAGTAGAGGTTCGTCGTCGACGCGCTGCCGCCCGTCGAGGTGGACCCCTTGTGGCGCACACGCGCGTCCGGCACGACCACGACCGCGAACCCCGCGCCGCGGATGCGCAGCGACCACTCGACGTCTTCGACGTACATGAAGAGCGACTCGTCGAACACGCCGGCGCGCTCGACCGCCGCGCGCGAGACCGCGAGTGCGGCACCGTCGGCGCGACCGACGTCACGCACGCCGTCCGGAACGGTCGTCGAGACGCGCCCGCTGTAGCCGAACCGAGCGTTGAACGACGCGCCCGCGTACTGCACCGACGTCCCGTCCATGTCGAGGATCGTGCAGGCGAGCAGGCCTGCATCCGGCCGGGCCTCGACCGCGCGCGCGAGCGCGTCGGCGAGCCCGGGCTCCGCGATCGCGTCGCTGTTCAGCAGCAGCACCCAGTCGGCGCCGCGCTCGAGCGCACGTGCGATCCCTGCGTTGCTTCCGCCTGCGAAGCCGAGATTGGCGCCGGTGCGCAGCAGCTCGACGGCGGGAAACCGTTCCTCGACGAGACGGTCGGAGCCGTCGGTCGAGGCGTTGTCGACGCAGATCGTCTCGATCCCCTCGAGCGAGGCGAGCGCCGCAAGCGTGTCGTCCCCACCGTTCCAGTTCAGGACGACCGCGGTGAGCTTCACGCCGGTGCGTTCACGTCTTGACGAAGTGCGCGATCGAGCCCGCGCCCGGCTGCCGCTCCCAGGCTGTGCCGGTCTCAGTCAGGCCGATCTCCGTCATGAGGCGCACGACGCCGGGGTAGACGTTCCCGTAGCCGCCGGTGTCGACCGCGTCGTGGAAGAGCAGCTGCCCGCCGGGGCGGACGAACGCGCTCCAGCGCTCGAAGTCGGCCTTCGCCCCGTCGTAGGAGTGGTCGCCGTCGATGAAGAGGAGCTCGAGCGGGGCCGGCGGCGGCTCGACGGTGCGCGAGTCCGCGACGACGAGGTGCACCTTGGCCGCGAGCCCGAATCGCTCGAGAGCGGTGCGCAGCTCGTCGTCGAGCTGCGCTCCCGGCATGTCGGGGCGAAGCGCCACGTGGAAGTCGTACGACCAGAGCTCGGCGCCGTCGGGGAGCGCCGCCGCGAAGATCAGCGTGCTGCCACCCTTGAAGCGGCCGATCTCCGCGACCGGGCCGGTCTGCACGTCGCGGGCGAGCCGGTAGAGGAGCGCCGCCTCGTCGAGCTGCAGCGACGCGACGCCGTGGTTCAACTGGTTCGAGGAGAACATGAACGCGAGGTCCTCGAACCCGCGCAGCTGCTGCGGCCAGCGCTCGACGTTCGTGAAGCGCATCGAGGCCGGGTCCGGCAGGACGGCGGCGTGGATCAGGTTCTTTCCGGCGGAGGTGCGCCCGAGGCGGCGGACGATGTCTTTCACGCTGGGCACGCCGCGGAACGCTACTCCAACGTGTGCACGTACGCCCACGCGTGGCGCAGCCCGGCCGGGCGCCAGAGCGCGAGCACGGCCGCGTAGACGACGACACCGACGGCGGCGGCGGCGATCGGCCCGACGACGAGGCGCGGGAGGACGAAGGCAAGCGCCGCGAGGCCGCCGCAGACGAGCGCAGCGACCGCGAGCCCGCGCACGACCGGCACCACCGCACCGAGTGCGTGGAGCAGCACGACCAGGATCGCCGCCGTCGTGACGCCGAGCCCGCCGGCGATCCCGCCGAGCCCGAACGCGGCGCGTGCACCCCACTCCAGGAGGACCTGCAGGCCGAGCGCCGCCGCCGCGAGCAGCGGCAGCCAGCGCGCGCGACCACGCACGAAGACGAGCGGGTAGGTGACGGTCAATGCGACCGACGCGACCATCCACGGCGCGAGGTACCCGACCAGGCGGCCGAGCTCGGCGCCCGTCCCGCCGCCGTAGCCTGCGCCGAGCACACCGTGCACGATGCGCTCGCCGGCAAGCGCGAAGACGCCGGCCGCCGCCGCGATCGGCACGAGCGAGAGCCACGAGATCGAGACGACATGGTGCGCGACGCGCTCCGCCGACGAGCCCTCGCGCGCGAACGGCACGGTGGCGACGAGCGCGACCGAGGCGGCGGTGACGGCGACGAGGAACGCGGCGATCAGGTACGCGTAGGAGAACGTCGTCGACCGTCCGGCGCCGAGGCCGGACGCGTACCGCAGCCCGACCAGAAAGAGACCCTGGAGCGCGACCGGCAGCATCACGCCCTCGCCGAGCTCGAGCAGGCGGCCGAAGACGCGGCCGTCGGGCGCCCCGACGGCGCCGCGCGTCAGCACCGGGACGAGCGGGATCGCGAGCGAGAGCCCGCCGTTCAGGGCGAGCCCCCACCCGAGCGCGACGATGCCGTGCCCGAGGAGCGCGAGCGTCACGACGACGCCCGCAATGGAGCCCGCTGCGAAGCCGAACGCCGCCCATTCGTAGTCGTCGAGCGCCGCCAGCGCGCTCGCGACGAGGCCGCCGTAGATCTGCGCGACCGCAGAGGGAACGACCCACGGCAGCAGCTCGGCCGCGTAGTCGCGGGCCTGCGGGCTCGAGGTCAGGAGCGACGCGATCCCGTGCGGCCAGGCGAGCGCCGCCGCGACGACGACCGCGAGCGGCACCCCGAGCCCGGCGGACCACGCTCCGACCTCGTGCGCGAGCCGCCCGGCGGACTCGGCGGCCACGAACCGCGGCAGGACGATCACGCGCAATGAGCCGGCCACCAGCACGAGCGCCAGGTACGGCCCGTAGGCCGCGAAGAACCCATCGGTCTTAACCCCATGCCCAAACTTGCGCGAGAGAATGACCCCGAGCACCGCCGCCGATCCACTCACCGCCGCGGTCGAGATCCCCGTCAGAAGGCCGCTGCGCACAGCTCCACGACCGCGTGAACGATTACCCTCCATCCGTGCCCGGCGACGATACAGCCACCTGGTCAGAGGCAGAGCTCGACGCGCTGCGCGCCGACTTCGGCGACGCGTACCGCGGCAGGACGGTGCTCGTCACCGGTGCGGACGGATTCATGGGTTCGCACCTCACCGAGGCGCTCGTCCACCTCGACGCAAACGTGATCGCCTTCGTCCGCGCCACGTCGTCGGGCGCGCTGAACAACATCGGCCACGTGCGCCGGCGACTGCGGGTCGTCTTCGCCGACCTCACCGACAAGACGTCGATCGACTACCTGATGCGCGACCTCGCGCAGGCGCCCGACAAGCCCTACCTCTTCCATCTCGGCGCGCAGGCGCACGTCGGCGAGTCGTGGCACCGCCCGTACGAGACCGTGATGGCGAACACGATCGGGACGCTGAACCTGCTCCAGTCGGTCGTCGACCACGGCGTCGAGCTCGAGAAGTTCGACACCGCCGGCACCTCGGAGGAGTACGGCAACGTCCACGAGGCGGTGTCGCACCAGCACGACTTCGACGAGCTCGGCGGCTTGATCCTGCACGAGCGCTCGCCGATCAACCCGAAGTCGATCTACGCCACCGCAAAGGTCGCCGCCGACTTCTTCACGATGAACTACCACGACGCCTACGGCGTGCCCGGTGTCGTCACGCGCATGTTCAACAACTACGGGCCGCGCCAGAACCCGCGCTACGTCACCGGGACGATCATCACGCAGGCGCTCACGCGACCCGAGGTGGAGCTGGGCGCGCTCGAGCCGCTCCGCGACTTCTGCTTCACGACCGACGGCGTCCGCGGGCACCTGACCGTCGCCGCCGCCGGCATCCCCGGCGACCTCTACGTCTACGGGCAGGGCGAGAACATCTCGATGGCCGACTGGTGCGACCTGATCCTCACGACGGGCGCCGAGCACGGCTTCTGGCCCGGCGACCGCCACGTCGTCACGAACGAGAAGCGCCTACGTCCGGGCGTCACCGACGTGATGGCGCTTCGCGTCGGCTACGACAAGCTGCACCGCGAGACGGGCTGGGAGCCGAGGGTGTCGTGGGGCGAAGGCGTCCTGCGCACGATCCGCTGGTTCGCGGAGAACCGCGAGCGCTGGATCGGCCGGGTCGACTGGCTCGCACCGTCGACCTCGCCCGGGCAGCACGTATGACCCCTCGCCGCGCGTGACCTCGGTCGGCGCGGCGCCGGCGCCGGTCCCCTCCGAAGCACCCGCGGACGGGATCAGGGCAGCGGGAGGCCGCGCGCTCGCGCAGGTCGGCGTCGTCTTCCTCCTCGTCGCTTGCACGATCACGTACTTCGGGCAGTTGCACCGGAAGCAGTCGGGCGACGTGTACGGGACGATCTACACGGCGGTAGCACTCGTCCAGGAGCGGACGATCTGGCTCGACCATTACGTGCCGTTCATCGAGCAGCGCTCCGGCGAGCACCCGTACATGCTGAGCGTGCGCCCGAACGGCCACGTGATCACCTCCACGCCGACCGCGTCGAGCGTGCTCGCGGTGCCGGTCGTCGCGGCCTTCACCGCCGCAGGTGCGAGAGGCCGGGACTGGCACGCGTGGATGGAGGCGTCGATGCTCACCGCGGCGCTGACGACGGCGGCCTCCGTTGCGGTCCTGTTCGTGCTCCTGACGCGGCTGACCACACGACCACGAGCGGCGCTCATCGCCGCAACCTACGCCTGGGGCACGCTCGCCTGGGGCGTCAGCGGCCAGGCGCTCTGGCAGCACGGCGGCGCCGCGCTCGCACTCGCGGTCGCACTGCTCTCGTTCCGTGACCGGCGGTTCTTCCTGGCGGGCGTCGCGATCACCGCGATGGCCGCATTTCGCCTGACGACGCCGGTGATGGCGCTCTTCCTGCTGCCGCTCGTCGGGCGGCGCCCGTCCGACTGGCTGCGCTTCGTCGCCGGCGCCGCGCCGCTGCCGCTGGCGCTCGCGACCTACAACACGGTCGCCTTCGGCGCGCCGTGGAAGCAGGGCTACGGGAGCAGCCACGTCACGTCGGCCTTGAGCGTCGACGGCGGCCGCCTGCTCGACGGCATCGGCGGCCTGCTGGTCTCGCCGGGCCGCGGGCTCCTCCTCTACTCGCCCGTGCTCCTCTTCGCGATCGCCGGCGCCGTGCTCGGGTGGAGGCGCGCGCTCTATCGTTGGTGCGCCGTCGCGTTCGCCGCCTACGTCGTCGTCGTCGCGAACGTCGACCAGTGGTACGGCGGCGAGAGCTTCGGGGCGCGCAAGCTCGCTGATGCGCTGCCGCTCGCGGCGGTGCTCCTCGTCCCCGCGGTCGACGCGATCGTGCGACGGCGTTGGCTCTGGGTCTACCTCGCCCTGCTCGCGTGGTCCGTCTTCGTCGAGGCGCTCGCCGCCGCGGCGTGGCCCGATTCGTGGTTCGGGACGCACGATCTCACCGTCAACTCGACGTGGTGGCATCCGTTCGACAACGAGACCGTCGCCGCGCTCGGCGCCGGCGGGACGGGCGGCAAGCTCGTCCTGACGGCGTTGATCTTCGTGCTCGCGCTCGGCGCCGCGACCGCGGCGACCAGGCTCAGTACGTGGTCGCGAGCACGCCTGCGTAGCTGATCAGGTAGAGGGCCGCCCAGGCGGCGAGCGCGAACCGCCACGCCGGTGCCCGCCGCCACAGACGCTCCCCGTAGGCGACGCCGAGGATCGCGGCGACCGGCGCGAGAAAGGCGAGATAGCTTGCCTTGATCGGATCCCCGCCTGCCTGCGGGTAGTGCACGAGCGTGGCGACGAACGCAGACCACGCCGCGAGCGCGAGGAGCGCGAAGGTCACGAGCACGGCGTCGCCGGGCTCCTGCGTCCCTCGCCGCAGGCAGCGTGCGAGCGCCGGCAGCGCGAGCAGCGCGAGCGCCGCGAGGACGAGGGCGTCGGCGCCGAGCCCGAGCACCGACTGCGTCGAGGCAACCACGCGGTCGGCGCTGCTCGGTGCCGCCCAGAAGCCACGGTCGACGCCGTACCAGTCGCTCCAGAGGTCGGCGTGGAACTTCGGCAGGAGCTCGTTCGCGAACGCGTCACGGTACGGGTGGACGACGAGATCGTGCACCGGGAGGGACACGAAGAACGAGCGGGGCTGCCCGTCCGGGAGCATGTAGCCGGGCCGGTCGAGGTTCGACTGGATCGGGTTGCCGAACCGCGATGCCTGGTAGCCCCACCAGGGGCCGGCGACGACCAGCAGCGCGACGGCGGCCGCGACGAGGAAGCGGAGTGCTCCGCGCCGGCCGAGGAGGAGCGCCGCGAGCCCGAGCGCGACGGCGACGATCGCCGCCGTCTGCCGGGTCAGGGCCGCGACGCCCACGAGTGCGCCGACCGCGGCCCCGTGACGGATCGCCCACCCGGCGGCCGCGCCGCGCAGGAAGACGAGCAGACCGAGCCCGACGACGAGCGCGAACGGGAGCTCCGGATGGAAGACGATGCCTTCGCGCAGGACGACGGGGATCACCGCGACCGCACCGGCCGCGAGCAACGGCAGCAGACGGCGCCCCGGCCGCAGCTCACACGCGAGCGCCCACGTGACGACCACGAGCCCGCAGGCGGAGAGGATCGAGATCAGCTGCCCCGACGCCCACGGCACATGTCGCGCGCGCGCAAGAGCGGCGACGACCCCGACGGCCAACAGGACGGCGGCAAGGGCGACGGCGGCCGACCGTGTGCGAGGCGAGGCCGAGCGAGAGGCGAGCACAGCACCGGCCGCGGCGAGGAGCGCAAGCCAGCCGAGCCGGCGGAGCGGTGCGGGCAGGAACGGCAGCACTGCGCCGTGCCCGACCGGCAGGCGGCGGGCGGCGCGCTGGAGATACACGGCGGCGAGCTGGTACGCCGGCGGGGACGAGTACTCGTAGTTCACGCGCTTCGGCGGCAGATGTCCGGTGCGGTCGAAGTACGCCGCGTAGCGCATGTGCTCCGCTGCGTCCGGCCCGGCGGCGGGACCGACCGCGATCGCGCCCCACCAGCCGGCCACCGCGACCGCCGCGACGACGAGGCCGAGTGCGGCGATATGCCTCGGCACCGGCTGCACGGACGCAGACGCTACAGCGCCGCGACGGCTACCCTCCTGCCGTGCGCGTTCTCGTCACCGGCGGCGCGGGCTTCGTCGGCTCCCATCTGGTGGAGCGGCTGCAGGAGCGCGGCGAGGAGCCGTTCGTCGCCCGCAGCCGCGACTACGACCTGACGACCTGGGACGGCGCCGAGCGCCTGTTCGCCGATGCGCAGCCGGAGCTCGTCTTCCACCTCGCGGCCGAGGTCGGCGGGATCGGCGCGAACCGGGCGAACCCCGGGCGGTACTGGTACGCGAACCTGATGATGGGCGCGCACGTCCTCGAGCTCTCGCGTCGCCACGCCGTCGGGAAGGTCGTCGTCACCGGCACGGTCTGCTCGTACCCGAAGTTCGCGCCCGTTCCGTTCTCCGAGGACGATCTCTGGGCCGGGTACCCGGAGGAGACGAACGCGCCGTACGGGGTCGCCAAGAAGACCGTGCTCGTCGGCGCGCAGGCCTACCGCGAGCAGTACGGGTTGCGCACCGCGTTCCTGCTGCCGGCAAACCTCTACGGGCCGCGCGACAACTTCGACCTCGAGACCTCACACGTCATCCCGGCGCTGATCCGGAAGATGCTCGCCGGCGACGAGCAGGTCGTGCTCTGGGGCGACGGGTCCCCGAGCCGCGAGTTCCTCTACGTCGACGACCTGGTCGAGGGGCTCCTGCTCGCGGCCGACCGGTACGACGGCGCCGATCCGGTCAATCTCGGCACCGGCGTCGAGACGACGATCCGCGAACTGGCCGAGACGGTCGCGGACGTGACCGGCTTCGAGGGCCGCATCGTCTGGGACAGCTCGATGCCGAACGGCCAGCCGCGCCGGCAGCTCGACGCCACGCGGGCACGCGAGCTCTTCGGCTTCGAGGCACGGACGCACCTCCGCGACGGGCTCGCGCGCACGGTCGACTGGTACCGCTCAGCCGCTCTCGCGACGCCGCGTTAGCCGTTCCTCGAGCAGCGCGAGCCGCTGCGCGAGGATCACGTTCTGGTCCGAGAGCCGCGAGATCACCGTCGAGTAGTGCAGGAGGACGAGGATCACGAACAGGAGGCCGACCGCGAAGAGCACGGCGGGCGGATACCCGCGCACGCCGAGCCAGCCGGCGATCGTGTTGAGGCCGCCGCGCCAGGCGGAGAGGATCACGAGCACGACGCCCGTCAAGAGCCAGAGAAGCGCGTAGCGCTCCCGCAGGCGGCGCGAGCGGATCAGCTCGAAGACGACGAGCACGAGGACAAGCGACGCGGCGGTCGCGGCGAGCGAGACCTTCAGCGGCGTCTGGGCCGCGAGGATCATGCGCGCCCCGCCGGGACGATGCTGCGCCGGAAGAGCCCGACGAAGAGCGCGACGAGCACCTTCGCCATGTAGTAGATCGAGTGGATCGCGGTGATCGACGAACGTCCGTGCTCGCGCTCTCGCATCGTCACCGGAACCTCGCAGAGACGCAGCCGGTGCTTGATCGTCATCACCATGCCCTCGACCTCCGGGTAGTCGTGCGGATAGTCGGCGGCGAAGAGCTCGAGGGCGGTGCGGTTGAGCGCCTGGAAGCCCGAGGTCGTGTCGGTCACGCGCTGACGTGCGATCGCCGACACGATCAGGGCGAGCAGCCTGATCCCGATGCGCCGCGTCGCCGACGACCGGTAGCCCTCGCCGCCCGCGAACCGAGAGCCGACTGCGATGTCGGCGTCGCCCGCGAGCACCGGTGCAAGCACCTTCGGCAGCTCGGACGGGTCGTGCTGGCCGTCGCCGTCGCAGCGCACGACGAGCTCGTACCCGTTCTCGTACGCGTAGCGGAAGCCGGTCTGCACAGCGCCGCCGATTCCGAGGTTGAACGGCAGCTTGACCACGTGCGCACCGTGCGCAGCGGCGACCTCGGCCGTCCGGTCGGCCGAGCCGTCGGAGACCACGACCACGTCGAGCCCTGCGTCGAAGGCGCGCAGCTCGTCGATCACGCGGCCGACGTTCCGCTCCTCGTTGTAGGCGGGGACGATCGCGATGCGCTTCCGCCCGTCAGCCGACACGTGCTTCCTCCCGCAGCCCGATCAGCTCGAGCAGGCGCCGTGCACGATGGCGGTAGGTGTGCTCGTCGAGCACCCGCTCGCGGGCGCGGCGGCCCATCTCCTCGGCCTGCGCGGGATCTGCGAGCAGCGCGCGGTACGCGTCGATCGCCTGCGCGGCGTCCTCGACGACGAGGAGCTCCGAGCCCGGCTCGAACCAGCGCTCGATGCCGTTGTACGGGTTCGAGACGATCGCGGCTCCCGCCGACGCGAGCTCGAACGGCCGGCACGACGACGACGCGTACACGGTCGCGTGCGAGCGACGCGTGATGCAGAGGTTGATCCGCGCGGCCGAGATGGCGCGCGCGAACGCGTTGAACGGGACGTCGCCGACGAGGCGCGCCGAGCCGACGTCGCCCTGGAAGTCGCGCCCGCCGAGCCCGAAGTCGACGTCGGCGAGCACACGGGACGGCTCGCCGACCATCGCCTGCATCCACTCACGCCGGAACTTGTCGCCGTAGCCGTAGAAGAAGACGTCCGTCTCCTTCTCGACCGCGTGCGGCGCGAAGAAATCGGGGTCGGCGCCCCAGAAGATCGTCTCGGCGCGCCGCGCCCCCAGGTCGCGCAGCCGCTCGACGCCTCCCTCGGAGTTCGAGATCAGGAGGTCGTACTCGGAGGGATCCGCCTGGTGGTACCAGTTGAAGCCCGTGTCCATGCCGCCGAACTCCGGCAGGCTCATCGGCACGTCGCCGTCGTAGAAGACGATCGGCAGGTCGTAGCGCTCGCGCAGGTAGGTCGGGATCCCGCGGAGGTGCGCCATCGGCACGGTGAAGACGACGAGCGCGTCGGGCCGCTCGCGCGCGATCAGCCGGTCGAGGTGCTTGCGCCAGCGCGGCGTCACCCAGCGCCACACCGCCTCGCGGGTCATCCGCTCGCCGAAGCCGTCCTCGGGATTGTCCTCCGCGCGGCGCAGGTAGTCGTCGCCCTTGAGGCGCGCCACCACGTCGCGTGCCCGCGCGAACGACTCGCCCTCGAGGTAGGTCGGGTTCGGCGCGGTGCGCCACCAGGGAGACTCGACCGGACGCCCGCGGTACGGCGTCACGACGAGGTCGGCGCCCTCCTCGTACAGCCCCTTCCAGAGCTGCCACCAGGCGGGCGTGCAGCCGTAGCGGAAGTCGAGGTCGACGGCGGAGGCGGCGAGCAGGAGCTTCACGCTCCGCAGTCTCTCAGAGCCGGGTTACGGCGCCGTAAAGCAGAGGGTGCTCTCAGTAGGCCCCGCGCTGGGAGAACACGGCCAGCGGGGTCTTGAAGAGGATCGTCACGTCGAGCCAGATCGACCAGTTCTCGAGGTAGTAGAAGTCGAGCCGCACGAGGTCGTCGAAGGTGAGGTCCGAGCGGCCGGCCACCTGCCAGAGCCCTGTCATGCCGGGGAGGATGTTGTACCGACGGCGGTGCCAGTGCTCGAGCCGGTCGAAGTCGCGCACGGGAAGCGGCCGCGGGCCGACCAGGGACATCTCGCCGCGCAGCACGTTGAGCACGTTCGGGATCTCGTCGATCGAGAGCCTGCGCAGGAGGCGGCCGACAGGCGTGACGCGCGGATCGTCGCGGATCTTGAACAGTGGGCCGCTTGCCTCGTTCGCGTGCTCGAGCTCGACCTTCCGGACGTCGGCGTCGCGCACCATCGTCCGGAACTTGTGCATTGCGAACGGCTGCTCGCCGAGCCCGATGCGCCGGTCCGAGTAGAGCACCGGACCGCGCGAGCTGAGCTTGATCGCGAGGGCGATCAGCAGCCAGAGCGGCAGTCCGCCGATCGCGATCAGCGCGCCGACCAGCACGTCGAAGGTGCGCTTCGTCGCCCAGTCGGTGCCGGCGAAGATCGGCGGGCGGAGCTCGAAGAGCGGGATGCCCTGGCCCGGCACGTACTCGCCGCGCTCGAGCAGGAGCTCGGTCGTCCGCGGGGCGACGCGCACCTTGACGCCGCGTCGGTGCGCGGCCTCGACGATCTCGAGCAGTCGCGGCTCGTCGAGCCCGGCGTCGGCGACGATCAGCTCGTCGAGCTGCGGTCCGGCGAGCACCGCCTCGACCTCCGGCCCGGGGTCGACCTCGCCGGCGAACTCGTAGGCGATGCCGCCGCGGCTCGTGCCGAGCGTCTCGCGCAGATGCCTGCGCGCCGCCTGGTCTCCGACGAGGACCGCGCGGCGGCGCACACCGACGGCGCGGAGCACCGTTCCGGTGACGACTTCGTAGCTCGCGCGGAAGAGGCTGATCAACGCGGCGACGATCACCGCGCCGACGACGTAGAGGCCGAACGTCGTGAAGTGCTGCCCGGTGCCGATCGCGAACGCGAGTGCGAGCGCGGAGACGAGGAACACACTGGGGACGACACGCCCGGCGCCCTCGCGCAGCTCGCGCGGGGCGTAGAGCCCCGCGCGCCAGAACACGAGGACGAGCAGCAGGATCAGGAACGCGAGCCAGTCGGTCTCGTGGTTCCAGAGGAGCCCCCAGAGCACCGGCTTCGGGTCGAAGACGAGCGAGCGCACGGCGAGCGCCGCGTAGAGGCCGATCACCAGGCCGCCGATGTCGATCGTGGCGAGGACGGCGATGCTGACGAGCCGGCGGGCGAACGACCTGAACGGGGACGCCGAGAGGAAGTACGGCCGAGCTGCGCGGGCGTCGTCGGCCGGGCGGCGTTTGTCGCTCACCGCGCGATCGTAGCGTCGGCCCAGGCGATCTCCTCGGCATTCGCAGCGCGGTGCGCGAGCTCCTCCGCCGAGAGCGGGTGCCGCAGGAGGCCGAGCAGGCGCAGGAGCGCGGCGATCGCGGGCGCACGCCGTCGGTCGGCGAGCTCCCAGTCGTGGAAGTGGACGTGCACGAGCCCCGGGAGCCGGAGCAGACCGCGGCCGAGCATGCCGAGCGAGTGCGTCGCGGGCAGCTCGAGCAGGACCGCGCCGCTCGGCAGCCGGACGCGGCGGGGCCCCTCGAGCTGGAGGCGGGGCGCATCCGGCGCGAGATAGCCCTGGCGAAACGTCGTCGACGAGCAGTCGACGTAGCCGAACGAGGCGAGCGTCTCTGCGACCGGCTCGTCGAGGTACCAGCCGCCGCCGCAGAAGAAGCGCGGCTCGAGCCCGCGCGCGCGCAGCCACTCCGCCTCGCCGCGCACGATCGCGGCCGGGTCGGCATCGCCCGTGGGACGCGCCTGCGTCGGGCCGCCCCAGTGCGTGTGGTGGCCGAGCGGTGCGAGCGCCGCCGCGCGGCGGGCGCGGACGAGCCAGCGTTCCTCGTCCTCGCCCGCAGCCTCGTGCGGCGGCCGGAGGAGCGGCGTGATCGTGAAACCGCCGGGGCGTCGCTCGAGCAGCCGCTCGAAGGCCGACCAGACCCGGTCGTCGAGCGGTCGCTCCACGTGGCAGGAGACGACCGCGTAGCGTTCAAGCCCCTTCACGATGCGCATCTTGTCAGCACGCACCTCGACGGTCCTCGTCGTCGCCGCCGCGGTCGTCCCACGCCTGGTCGTGCTCGTCGTCGAGCGCGGCGCGATCCTGGCGGCGTTCACGGAGAAGAGCGACGACTTCGCGCAGACCTTCGTCCGCAGCGGCACCTACGGCTTCGTGCCCGGCGTGCCCTCGGCCTACACGCAGCCCCTCTACGGCTGGTTCCTGATCCCGCTCTACTGGATCCTCGGCAGGCACTGGCCGGTCGTCGGCCTCGCGCAGATCGCCGTCGCGGCGTGCACGGCAGTGCTGGTGCTGGAGATCGGGCGGAGGTTCCTGAACCCGCGTGCGGCACTCATCGCGGCGCTGGTCTCCACGCTCAATCCGTACCTGATCTGGCACGACGTGCACGTCAACCGGGAGATCATCGACCAGCTCGTCGCGGCCGCGCTCTTTCTGCTCGTGCTGCTCGCCGCGCGCCGCGGCACGCTGGCCCTGACCGCGGCTGCCGGGGCGACGGCGGGCGTGGCGATCCTCGGCAACTCCCGCCTCACGGCGCTCCCGCTCGTGCTCGCCGCGTACATCGCCTGGCACCAGCGCGACCGGATCGTGCCGCTCGTCGTCGTCCTGCTCGCCGCGACGGCGGTCGTCGTCGCGCCGTGGGTCGTTCGCAACCGCGTGCAGGTCGGCTGCTTCGCGATCACGACCGACGCGCACGCACTGTGGAAGGCGAACAACGAGAACACGTACTCGACGCTCGCGGCGGGCAAGTGGCTCGACGATGTGCCGGGGCTCGCCGGAGCTCCTCGGCTGACGCCCGAGTTCGAACGCGACATCTACGCGCAGTCGGGGCGGATCGTGCACGTGGACGAGTGCGCCCAGATGCGGCTGTACGAACACGCGACCTTCAAGTTCTGGAAGAAGCACCCGGGAGAGAAGGCGAAGCTGATGGTGCAGGCGACCCGGATGCTCTGGCAGCCGCAGCAGACCCGCACGGAAGGCGGGCCTCCATCGAGCACTCTGCGGGCATGGTCGGAGGCGGTCTGGGCACTGCCGGTCTACGCGTTCGCGCTCGCGGGCCTCTTCCTGGTCGCGCGCTCGTTCGCCGCGCTCGCACTGCTCTTCCTCGCGTACAACACCGCGGCGGCGTGGCTCTTCGCGGGCGCGACGCGCTACCGGATCTCGTTCGACTTCATACTCGCGCTGCTCGCCGCGGCCGCGCTCGACCGCCTGCTCAGCAGGTTGCGATACACGCGCTCGACGCCGTCGACCGCGGCGCCGACGGTGAATTGATCCAGGGCGCGGGCCCGCGCGGCGCCGCCGTAGGACCGGACGAGCTGCGGCTCACGTGCGAGGGCGACGATCGCGCGCGTGAGCGCCTCCACGTCCCCGCTCGCGACGACGGTTCCGGTCTCGCCGTCCGCCACGATCTCGGGCAGCCCGCCGACGTCGCTCGCGATCACGGCGCGGCCGCGCTCCGCCGCTTCGAGCGCGACCATGCCGAACCCCTCGCCGCGGGAGGGCACGACGACGACCGCGTTCCGTTCGTAGACCTCGGTCGCCGGGGCGACCCGGCCGAGGAAGGTGACGCCCGCGGGCGCCGTCGCGCGCAGCTCGGCATCGAGGGATCCCGCGCCCGCGATCTCGAGCGTCAGCTCGGGGACCTCCTCCCGCGCCGCGGCGAACGCCTGCAGCAACAGGTCGAAGCCCTTGATCGGGATCAGGCGCCCGACCGCGGCGAGCTTCGTCGGCTCGGGCGGCGGCGGCGGCTCGGGTCCCGCTTCGATGCCGTAGTGGACGACGGTGAACGCGCCGGCGGGGAAGCCCTCGGTCGTCGTCAGGTAGTCCGCCAGGCCGGCCGAGATGGCGATCTGGGCGTGCGTGAAGCGCGCTGCCGCGCGGTCGGCCACCGCGACTGCGCGGTTCGCGCGGAACTCGTTGAAGCCGTGCTTCGTGCTGACGCGCAGCGGCACACGTGCGAGCGCTGCCGCCGGCAGACCGAGGACGTCGGCGTGGACGAGATGCGTGTGCACGATCTGCGGCCGCCGCAGCGCGAGCCGCACCGCGACCGAGGGGTCGAGGTCGAAGCGCATCCGCCATGCCTCCGTCGGCACGCCGCCGGTACGCATCGCCTCGACGAACTCGCGCGCACCGGGTTCGCCCTCGTGCAGCACGACCATGCGTGCGTCCCAGCCGCGCTCGCGAAGCCCCGGCAGGAGCGAGAGCAGATGTGCCTCCGAACCGGAGATCCCGGAGACCTTCTGCACGTGGAGCACCCGGACCGGCGTCGAGCCGCGAGGTTGCGTCATGCGCGGTCGCTCCCCGCGTGAGCCGAAGACGTGCCGGCGCCCAACCGATCCTGCGAATCCGCGCCGGTGAGCGAAGAAGCCAGAGCCCGGCCCGTGCGCGAGCATCCCGCCCGCCTTGCCGGTATGCGACCCGGGTCGGTGCCAGGCACCGGCCCGCGGGCATCCCACCCGTCTACCGAGCGTGCCTGCCGAAAGCGGCGGCCGCAAGGCCTGTGCGCGGGTTGGCACAGGCTTGTGACAGTGCCCGCCGTGTCGGTGCCTGGCACCGGCCGGGGCACGGAGCGCGCTCGCCCGGCGCGGTTGGCCGGGCTCAGGGACATGCCGCCTCGATCACGCGGTCGGCCCAGTGCTCGACCGAGTGGTCGCGCTCGACTCGTGCTCTCAGCTCGCGGCCGATCCTCGCCCGGCCCTCCGGGCCCGCGGCGAGCAGACCCCGGATGCGCTCCGCGAGCGCTGCCGCGTCGTCCTGCGGGAACCGGAGCGGCGGGTCGAGGCCCGCGACGAGGCCGTCGAAGCCCGGGTTCGAGACGAGCACCGGCAGACACGACGCCGCCGCCTCGAAGACGACCTTGTCGAGCGCGCCGCTCCGCATGTTGTTGACGAGTGCGCCTGCCCGCGCGTACACGCCCGCGATCTCGCTCCGCGGCACCGCGTCGGCGACGTGCGGCAGCCGGGCGCGGTAGGCACGCTCCTCGTCGGTCAGCGACGGCCCCCGCAGCTCGAGCTCGACCGGCGCGTCGCCGAGCAGCGCGACCGCCTCGACGATCGTCTCGAGCCCCTTGGCCGGCGAGGTGCGGCCGAGCGCGAGCAGCCGCAGCGGACCGGCGGACTGCTCGACGCACGGGATCGCATCGACGTCGATGCCGTGCCCGATCGGCGTCACCTTCGGCGACTCGAACGGAAACGACCGGCGGTCGACCGTGAGCACACGCGTCGACACGCGCTCGGCGGCCCTCAGCAGCCGCGACGTGCGCCAGTGCGTGAACCAGAGAAGAAGCGGCACGCGCAACGGCCGCACGAGCGGCGCCGCCAGCACGGCGTAGATCGGCGACATGTGCGCGAGCACCGCGACCGGCCGGGCGCGCAGCTCCGGCGCGAGCGCGGCGGCGAGGCGCAGCCCGCGCAGCGCCTGATTCGGCGCGGCGACCGACCTGACGCGCACGTTCGCCGGCAGGTCCGCCGCGCGCGAGGCGAGCGTCAACACGACGAGCTCGTCGACACGAGCCGCCAGCGCGCGCAGCATCGGCACCGTCGCGCCGAGCGCCGGGTCGTCGGGATCGACCCGCTGCGTGATGACGACGAGCCTCATCCCTCGACGAGCTCCTTCGTCCGCGCTGCGAACTCGTCCGGTGCGACGAGCCAGCGCTCACCCGCGGCGCGCGCGTTCGCCGCAAGCCGCTCGAGCTCGACCGGGTCGTCGAGCACGGCGAGCGCACGCGCGATCCCCGCCGGCGTCGGATCGAACAACACTCCGTCGATACCGTCGGTGACGAGGTCCGGAATGCCCCCGACGTTCGAGCCGAGCACCGGCCGGCCGCGCAGCTGCGCCTCGATCACCACACGCCCCATCCCCTCGGACCGCGAGGGCAGGACGAGGACGCTGGCCGCATCGAGAGCGGCGACCACCTCGCCCGTCGAGAGCTCCGGCTGCCAGGTGGCAAGACCGTCGCGGACGAGCGACGCGACGACATCGGTGCGCGTTCCCTGCCCGACGATCCGCAGCTCCGCGGCCGGCTTCGCCTGCCGCCACGCCTCGGCGAGGCCGTCGATGTTCTTGTACGGCTCGAGCACCCCGATGAAGAGGGCGACCACCGGCTCCACCGGCAGCGGAGCAGGCGGCACCGCAAACGGCGAGAGATCCATGAACGCCGGGAAGGTCGCGGCCGGCTCGCGTCCCACCTCGCGCGCGAGCCGGGCGGTGTACGGCGAGACGGCACGCACCTTCGCCGCACGGCGCACCGCCCACGTCCCGACGACGTCGGCGGCACGGGCGACGAGCCGTCGAAGCGGCGAGCCGTAGAGGCGACCAAAGGTCCGCCAGTCGCCGTGCAGCTCGACGATCACGGGCACTCCCGTCCGGGCGGCGAGCGCCGCGGCCGCCTCGAACGGGCTCTGGGCGACGATCGCGTCCGCCCGGAACGAACGCGCCTCGCGGCGAACGCGCCGGGGCAGCGAGAGCCAGAAGAGCGGTCCGTCGAGTATCGAGCGCGGGCGCAGCCGGAACGTCTCGTCGCCGCGCGACGCATCGCGAGACGCTGCGACGACGCGCACGTCGAGC